>Ga0194133_10009851_pt1 | contig 10861 bp, 10 predicted proteins | sample TA2KigOf40mmetaG_FD_155448 | JGI IMG/M metagenome (GOLD analysis project Ga0194133, IMG submission 155448) | Freshwater microbial communities from Lake Tanganyika, Tanzania - TA2015055 Kigoma Offshore 40m | ecosystem: Environmental > Aquatic > Freshwater > Lake | place: Tanzania: Lake...
TAGCTCAGCCAATAGTGAATAAAAAATCTGAAATTTGGTACAAACATTGTCCAATCTATTAGCTAAATATTACTTTTTATACACACTTCTCTAAATTGACACTGAAAGCTACAATTAACAATTTTATAAAGGCCAAAAATAAAAAATTTGCACTTGGAAAAAGTCGGTAAGTTTGAGACAAATTGTTTGAAATCAGTCAATAGTGAATAATTTTTTGACCTTTGTAAAATTGTTAATTGCGGCTTTATGCTTCATTTTAGAGAAAAGTGCATAAAATGTAACATTTTGGGAATAAATTGAACAATGTGTGTACCAAATTTCAGATTTTTTGATTCACTATTGACAGAGCAATCAAATTTTAAACTTGTCCCAAAATTACCGACTAGGTCAAAAAAGGACACTTTATTTTGTACTTTTCAAGTTATTATTTGTGGCTTTCAAATTCATTTTAGAGAAAAATGTATTAAAGTTAATATTTAAGGAATAGATTGAATAATATTCCTATGAATTTTCAGATTTTTTCATTAACTATTGGCTGAACTATGAATTTTTAATTTTTTTCCTGGGCAGCCCCATGCCACACCTCTTTGGCTAAAGTCGATAAGTAAAGTCGGCATTTGTAGGACAAATTGGTCGATACCCGATTTCTAAGGGAGCTTTTTAAAGCTTAAACAAAAACTTGGGGTGTTTTGTTTATGCACCAATGGACTAGTTTAGCCGACTCCCACAAAATCCTTCGCTGATGGCTAAACCAGTAAAGGCTGGTAACAACCCTTCCGTCCCCAATTAATGAATAAAGGATGGGGAAAAACAGCATCAGTGATCGAGCAGAAACAAAACAAACAAACCACAACCAAAACAATTGATTACGGAATTTGAATTTGGAAAAGAATCGAAAAGATCATCTGTGAGTCGTGACCAAAATATTTCAGATTTTAGGATGGCGTTCTTTGCCTTATCTCTGCCGCAGTCTGACACCCAAGTTGACGCAGAAGTAGTACTATCTTTTTTCGAGTTTTTTATGTCTATAAAGTAATTAACGATATGAATTATTTAAACAGTTTTCCAACCCTGACAGTCGGGTCTTCGAATCTCTCGATGATGCCTTGAAGGCTCTAAAATTTCTTAAAAGCTCTCGGCTAAAAACATTTTTGAGTAAAGAAGAAGCAACAAAATTTGCCTGTGATGAATTTTTGTCCACTACGCTGCTGCCCCAGAGGTTGTAATCAAAACTTTTTTCAAATATGAGGAACAGCCGATGGCAAGTAACACTTCATTCTTTTTTATTAGAATAGATGTGGCCTCGGACAAAAATACAGGAGAAGGTTGCCTATACAAAAGTTTGACACCCCAAGAGCTCAAAAAGTTGAAAGACAGTATAGTTGCTGAAGACTTTGAAACATTTAATCGTTTGATAGACGAGAACCCAAGGTATGTATAGAAAAAATACACAAAATTATTTTAAAGGTATTATTTGATTCCATCTGTGACACTATCAGATGGTTCTAGCTCCAAAATATGCTTTATAAACTTGAGCAAATATTTTTTGCTTCAATTATTCTCAAAAAAGGTATTTAATGACACCGTGCGATACGCCATCAGTTATTCACTCAGGAACTAGAAGCAACGCACTTCACGTTTCTGCTCAAAAAGGATCTTTGAGAATGACTCGAAAAATTTTAGAAGAAATACAAAATACATCTTTAATGGCCAAGTAAGTACTCTATAAGAAAATAATAGGGAACCCCAGACCTGTCACTTTACATGTTGGATGAGACTTATTGTGTTTATTTTTACAAGAATGTATCCTGAAGATTCGCCTGAATCTCGAATGAGAAGACAAGAACACTTATTAGACCTGTACTTAAACACACGTAAAAAAGGTGATTGTGACACACCTCTTCACCAGGTAGATAACACTTTTAAATCAGTATTTTCCTAAAACTCTAAAATGATAATTGTAGGCTTCAAAATTTGGTCATATTGACGTTGTCAAGCTACTCTCTGACTTCAGTAGTTGCGACACTAAATGCTTGAACAAAGATGGACTCACACCTGCAGAGGTTGCTTGTTCAAGGTAGGTGTTTTATCTTGCTAAAATCAACTTACTACTGAGCATATTTTTTTACAAAATACAGAATGGGTGGTTCAGCAGACTTAGACCTTAAACGCCAAATTGTTGAAACTCTTTCTGACCACGTTTACATACCCGTGTACTTTGGCGTTGATAACACAATGCCTGCTTATGTTGGCGATCCATGGTCCCCTAGCTCTGTGGGGAACAAAAGTTTGATTGAAATGACTACATCTAATACTGACAACAATTTCTCACCAAACGCTTCAAAGTCTCCATTTTCAACAAGCCCTTGTAAGCGAAGCCCTCTCCTTGTGGCAAGCCCAAAGGAAGTTATCCATGGAACACCTGTAAGAAAGCTTTATGATCAATATTTTCTTAATCAATTAATTTAACAGTTTAATATCTGAAACTAACCCTTAATAGTTGGGGAAAGTGATAGCCTCTAGTGCAAGTAAAAATTATGTCCTTTTCAGAAACCTGCATCTAGTCCGCTTTCCTCTCCGTTAGCAGTAAGAGCATTCCTGGGACCTGTGTCACCAATTGATGCTGAGAAGATTCAACAAGTAATCGATTTTCGTAAGACTTCATGTTTCTATCCCTTAATATTTTGCTTTTAGGAATGGCGTAAATGCTCAGGAACAAATAAAAATATCCGTTTAGCGGATCATCTAAAGGGAATTGAACGCCAGGGTCGGCCAATAGCTAAGAAGTACCAAACCAACCTTGTTGAATACTGGGATTTCTTAGACTCTTATGTAGACTTATCAACACCAGGTAGTTTTGAATATTATTTTGCCTGTTAGATACGAAAATTGAACCAAGAAAAACTTTTAGCTGGTCTCGCTCTTTTGGAAGATCATTTAGAAAAAAAGCATCTAGAGCACTTGGAGAAAGAGAAACAAAAGCTCGGAGACCTGGAAAATGAATTTGCCGATTTAAAGATAAACGGAGGTGATGGAAGCTTTCGTTATATGAAAAAGATAAATGACTCAGAAACTGCGTTTGATGCTGAAAGATTGAAGCAAAGTCAAAGAGAGCTTAACAGAGAGGACCTGGAAAATGCTAACACAGTAAGTTTTGTCAGACCTTGCTTTTGTATTTATTGGCAACTCATTCATTTACAACATAAAAAAAAGTGAAATCATGTTCAAAACTGTCTTTGGACAAACAATGCCTGTTTAATACGTATAAGAAACTTTTTTTCGCTTTTTTATGGATTTCCTCACAAAGCAACAATTTATCTATCATGTAATTCTGACATAGACTGAAGATTACAACCCTTTGGCCTCATCACCTTTGTCAGAGGATATTATATGGAATCGAGTGAGGTCAAACCAGAACATTTCGTCGTCTTTTGATGATTCTGAAAATTCCCACTTTTCGTTGGATTTGTCCGTTGAAGTCCTCTCAAAGTATGATGAATAAACGTCGAAAAAGTTTTGCAAAAATTTTAATTGAATTTTTGTCACTTAGGTCTCCTAGTGGATCTGTGAGCAGTTTTCATTCAGCCACTTCAACTCTTAGTGCTAGCAGTATGGAGACTGCAGAAGGAGGTGATACTATCTTCATGGAAGGCCTTCAACCCTCAAGAACTGATTTTCAAGTTTTTAAAGCAGTTGAAACTGTTGATGTACCTTTCGAAAAGTATCCCAATCTTTTTGATTGGTTAATTTCTGTGAAAAATTTTTCTGAAAAGGAAATGTCAGGTTGGAAATCCGTTAGCAAATCGACTAAGCTAAGAGAGAAAGGAAAAAGACTTAGCTTCAACGAGTGAATTTTACAGCTTTCAAACAGTTCAACTGATTTTTGTGCAAACAGACCTGCATTCTCTTAAGAAACTCACCTAATAATTATGTTAAAAGTATACTATACATGTATTCAACAACTCGGATATGTTACTATGCATTCTTTAGTAATTAAAATCTCAAGTAAAATCTTTGAACTTTGATACCGACCTGGCTGGAATAAAAGCAACTTCCTTTTAATTTAATCTTTATTTGAATTGGTTAAATACTATAGCAAAGCTTGTTATCGCAGACTCTTAGAAATAAGACTTAATAAGTAAGGGCAAGTAATTTTAAAAACAAAAATGCAGGTATGTTCTCACCATAAGGTTGATAAAACTGATTTTTAATCTGTAAACCTTTTATGTTGAAATGTAGTTTCAAGTATCACTTAAAGTTAAATACGTCAAATAGAGGAAATAAATGTGAAAAATGCTATGATTAATTCAAAGTTGAAATTGCCGTATAAATGAAATATTTCAAAGGAAAGTGGAAAATAAATGTAATCAGGACTGATTGTTTCCGGTGTAAACAATAAAAATGCATCTTATTGAACTTAACTGACACTTCATAATCAGACTGAAAGTCAAACTGTAAAAATTATCGCTTAACAAATTTGTATCTGACACATAAAGTAGATTCCCGTCCGTTCTTTCATTTCTAAAATTTACAGGGAATGTTAGAGCAATCAGGAGCTTTTCGCATATTAGCCTGTTGATTTCTTCTTAGAAGACCTTCTCCATATTGAATTCCTGAAATGAGATGAGCCAATTAAATTGTCCAAACTAAGCTGAACATTCTTGCAATTACCAGATCCCATTCTTTCAGGATCCAACTCCCCAGTCTCAATTTTTGCTAAGATCGTCTTTGAGCATTTTAGAAATGCCTCCTCAACACTTTCTCCAGTTCGAGCGCTGGTTTCCAAGAAGATTAGATCATTTTCTTGGGCAAACCTATTTGAAAATAACTTTTTTGAAAACGATTAAGAAGTAATCCCTTTCTAGGAGTAACTTGCCTGCTGGCTTCAAGAAATGTGACTTCCCGCTCTTCCTCAAGATCTTTTTTATTGCCCACAAGAAGGATCACGATTGAAGGACTAGCCTAGATTAGTTTAAAAGAAAAAGCAAAACTGAATCCTTTCTAAAATGAACATTATATTTTTCTCTTGCACAATGTACTCATTATGTTACTTACCAGAGTTCTGGCATCTGTCAGCCAGTTTGATAACGCGTTGAATGTTTCGCGAGATGTTATATCGTAGACCAGCAAAGCTCCTAAATTAGGAAATCAATGTGATTAAAAAATTTTTTTATACTTTTTCATTCTCATAATTGAATGATTATTTTCTTACCGGCAGCACCTCTGTAATAGCTTCTCGTAACAGATCTGAATCTCTCTTGACCAGCTGTATCCCAAATCTTAAAAACATTGAGTGCACTTTTTTACTACCATTCGGGTCATTATGAAATCGTGTCACTTAAAATCTTTAGTAATGACTGTTTTCCCAAGCATTGCATTATAATAACTTTTTGACGGTGTTCTCAGGTACCTGTAGCTTAACTGTCTTTCCTCCCACTGGGACTATCTTTGATCCAAACTCGACACCCTTAATATTTCAAAGTATTAAACATTTTTATCGAAAAGACCAGTCTAAAATTGACATACAATTGTGTGACTGGAATCATCCTTAAAACGTCCCTCTATGAATTGATGAAGTAGGCAAGATTTTCCAGCACCGGCTGAGCCAATCACCTGTTGTAAAAGTTTCAAGATGTAAAAAAATCTCAGAACACATGTTAGGTCAGAGCATTACGTACCAAAAATTTAAATAAATAGTCATAAGTGTCAGCAAGATTGGTACTTGACCCGCTCATTATTGCTATATAAAAATTGGACCGACCCTAAAAAGTAAAAATAGGTTTTATCGAAGATGACATTAAAGTTGCTCCTTTAAAATTTTGTAGCTAGATAATTACATATAAAGTAGAAAAAGTATATTTTATTTTGGCTTACATATCTATCTGACGGAAAAAAGTTTAGAAATTTTCCTTTTTACCTATGTCGAATGAAGGACAGATGCAAAAATTTATACCTGTCAAACGTGGGTATATATTCGAGGCAAACTAAGTAACCAAATTCCAATGTGTTGCTTTTGTACTTTTTAGGCCATAAATTGATTCGTAGTAATTCTTACTCTGTAGAAATAAAAAGAGAAATATAAAAGAAAGGGAATCATAGATTTAGAATCGTTTACTGCAAATGGTTTTTATTGTTTTCTTTTTTAAAACGAACCATTCTTGCACAAGAAGGCTCGACGTCTTTGGGATGCATGCGGGGCCTGATTTGCAGCCATAGAGCATGCACGAGCGACACATGGATCTCTTCCAATAATAACTAATTTTATTTAAATGAAAGATATATTTTGATTAGATAGATTAAATTGATCCTCTATCGTCATAATTTGTTTCACACTACCGCCAAGATTAAGGTTTTAACTTTTTCCATAGACACCTGTTCTAGAGCACACGGGTATCTATGATTTTGTTTGTCAACAATGCTTTTAATTGAAGTTGAAACAATTTTGAAATCATTCGGAATTTCTACTAAAAGATCTGTGGTTGTGTTCTAACAATTAAAATGTCGTCAATAAAATTTGAATCGTCGTGGAAAAAAGAGGCTGAGAGAGAACATGTAAGAAAAGCTAGGGAAACAATTTTGGCAGCTGCTGAAGCAAAAGCTGAAAAAGAGGCCAGGTTCAGTTTTGACTTTTGATTTAAGTTATTTTTAAGACTGTTTGAGTTGCTTTTTAACTTTGTCTTTTTTCTTGGCAGTCGAAAAAAGGCTGAAAATTCTTGGATGTTACCTGGACTTGACGATCAGATTCAAAATGAAAATTCTCATGTGATAAACGTTTAGCAACGTATACAGATTGATAAAATTCTAAAAAAATTAAATCAAACTTTTCCTTAGAAACACAAACACAAGAAGTCCAAAAAGTCAAAGAAAGAGAAAAAGCACAAGAGATCAAGGTCGAGATCAAAATCTACATCTTCTAATTCTGATGAGACTTCAAAACTGAAAAGTTTGAAGAAAAAAGGTGACTCGTCTCCGTATTTTCTATTTTTATTGTTGATTAATATCAACTCAATTTAATTTATTTGAGTTTAGCACTAAAACTAATTGCAATTTGAAAATTTATTCCCGACTCATATTTTTAAGAAGTAAACATAATTATCAAACAACGTTTCAGACAAGAACGAGATAATTGGATGAACTTTGAAAGTTTCATGAATGAGAGAACTATCCAATCTAAAGATTTGATGAGAGAAAAAGATAAAAGGAAAGTTGCAAAAGAAGAGGAAGAACGTATTCGGTAATTATGAATGAAAATAAATTTATTTTTTCAATCAAAATCTGTAATCCAAGTTTTTTTGTCTCCTAGTGCAGAAAAATGGAGATCCCGCGAACTGAACCCAAACCTTACAGGTCCAAGGGAGGAATCGAGTGAGTCAAAATCTGCTGTTCAGACCATCGGTGACGGTGGTGCTAGCTGGCTTAGACGAGCCTTTAAGAGAGCAGAGGAACAAGCGCAGAGGTCATTTACCTTTTTATTTTCGAGATGAAATTCAAACTTAAATTCGAGTTTATTTATTAAGAGAGGGGAAGACAATTGAGGAGATAGCAGCTGTTCGATGGGGCTCCATAGAAAATTTTAAGAGTTTGCTTGACAAGGCAGAGGGAAGATCAAACAACAGCCACAGTAAGTCTCGACCTCGACACTCTGAGAGAGACAACAGGGCACGACACAGATCCCGTTCTCCTAAATTTAGCCAATCAGGGAGATCAAGGTCACAAGACAGAAAAAGGAGTAGGGAGAGATCCCGCCATCGTGAAAGTCGAGAAGACGGCAAAGTTAAAAAAAGAGAACGATCCAAGTCTTCTGATCTTCAAGACAACTCTCGATCTCCTCGTAGGGTAAGTTGAACATGCTTTCGCGAACACAAAAGAAACTTTAGAACTTCTTTCAATTTTCTAAAGGATTCAAAGCGGCATTCGCCGCCAAAACAAGAACGCTCCAGGATTAACTTTTCGAAACCTGACTTGAGTTATGCTGATGATTCGAAATCTAAAAATTATTCTATGAAAGTGAGTGCAGGAGCTGGGAGCTGGAAAAGTGGGGAACGTCTAGCGTCTGAAAAAGCCTCACGCAGCCGTAAAAAATCATCCTCGTCAGAGAGAGAGGATGAAAAAGTGGAACCTCCGACCACAAAAGTGGAGGAAAAACCAGAAATTAAAATACTCACTGGTATTTGACTACTTATATTTCAAAAATTTTTACTTCTATTTTTATTAAGGACAATTTTTTCAATTAGAGCAAGAGCTTAACAGTTTGGGCGCAAAGCTGGTCAAGGCGGAAATCCTAGGAAACTCTGATCTTGCGAAAAGATTAAAAGCTCAGTTGGACGAGGCTCGGGCTGTAAGGTATGGTTCTCAAGTTCACCAAAATGTCCTAAAATCAAATTTTTATTGTTTTCAAAGAGAGGAACATCTGAGAAGCGGAGGAAGTAAGACTGTAGAAGAGGTTGTAGTCCTTACAAGGACTGATGGTCGAGGACTGACCAGACCCGGTGAGTCTACCTGAATATTTTGATAAAATAAAAAATAAGCTGATGGAAATTTTTATCCAGTCGCTGTTTGTTCATCATAGGAATTGTTTTTTTATTTATTGCCCAACAAATTCTGAATTATGGTTCAACTTTAGTTCATGTATTAATCATGTTTATTGATTTCAAAGTGGACGCAAGTGCCTCAAAACAATCAGAAACGAAAAAGAGGAAAAAATTAGTTGAGACACATTCCAATCGGGAGAGACAAAAGTATTTTGCCGATGACGATAAATATGACCTTAAAACCATGTTTCAAAGAGAAAAACTTAGCACTGCTGAAGATCAAAACGGGATGCTCAGCAGGTTCATCAATCAAATAGATTAAATTTTTCCTGTGGTTTTCATTGTAAAATGTTCGGTTTCTTTGGTGCAGGCTGGCTGGACGAGGAATGGAAACGACGAATGAAGAATATGACATGGACGATGTCATGGTATCAAGAGCTGCAAAGAAAGGACAAGAAAATGAAGAAGCCGAAAAGTAAAATTTTAAACGTCAAAAATTACTGCACCGTTTCCCATTTTTGATAAAGAAGAAAATTTCACATGTGAGACACCTTTTTTATAGGGATCGTGCCAAAGCAATTCATGAGCACAGAAAACTCTCCAAAGTTCTTGAGGACTGCAAATTTTGTTTTGGAACAAAAAATCATCAGAAGCATTTAATGGTCGCTCTAGGAAAAACATGGTAGGATAAAAAATATCCATTAATATGGTTAAAGTGTAATTTTATGCTGAAATTTTCCAGTTACCTCTCACTACCGGAACACACTTCTCTTTCGGATGGACACTGTCTCATAATCCCAATATCACATTCCTCTTGTGCTCTTCAACTAGACGAAGACGTGTACGGCGAAATGCAGCAGTTCAGGTTGATTATCAAACTGAGCTTATATTTTTTATGAATTTTAAGCCCAACATATTCAAAGTTATTGAATATCTAACTAACTAATGTTGTTTCAGGAAAGCTTTGACCCAACTGTTTTTGAAGGATGATTCAGATTGTGTTTTTTTCGAGTCTGCAATGGGCCTAAAGTACCAACCTCACATGGTACTCGAGTGCGTACCTCTGCCAAAAGAAGCTGGCGACATGGCCCCAATGTTCTTCCAGAAGGCCATTCAGGTACCCTTTATGTTTGACGAAAACCTATCCATCATGTCATGCTTTTTTTAAACGGGTTACTTTAGGAATGCGAGAGCGAGTGGTCTCACAACAAAAAATTGATTTCACTCAGAGAAAAACCGTTGCGGAGGTCTGTCCCTCAGGGATTACCATACTTTCACGTTGATTTTGGAAACCAAGATGGGTTTGCTCACGTTATTGAGGACGAAAAAGATTTTCCTCGTAATTTTGCTCAAGGTAATATTTTGAGGTCTTTTGTAATTATGCTTAAACTTATGACGGTTGTTTTTTGCTAGAAATTATTGGAGGGATATTGGACCTCGAACCTAGAGTTTGGCGCAATCCAAAGAGAGAAAATTTTGACAACCAACGTAAAAAGGTTCTAGATTTTGGTTCTAAATGGAAAAAGGTTGACTTCACGAAAATGAAAAAAGAAGACGAATCAACTGACTCTTCAAGCTCTGACAGTGATTGAATATGAAGTAATTTTATTTACAAAATATTAAGTGCCTTTTCCTGCATAGAAATAAAAGATAAAGGTAGGAATTTGAGTTTGAGTCAAAATCAACCATTAAGCTAGTCTATCTATCAAAAGGTCTCAACTTCCTAGTTTGTGTACATTTTCGGTAATTTTATTGCAGATTAACCAAGTACCCCCAAGAACTACCTAAATTAAAGGAAAATTAAACTTCTAACGAGAGGACTATATGAGCTGAAGCTTTTGTCTCCATTCAAAAATTCTCTTAATATAAACTCCACATCTTTATTCAAAAATACCTTTTATTATCATTCATGTGCAAAAAAAATATAAGTCGTGCTTTTTGGGACATCAAGCTAGAATTTTCATAACTATTTAACCATTAAGAGTTTGTAATGATCTTTTTTACTTCTTCATTTTACAGAAATCAATCGTTGTTCAGGAAAAGCCTATTCGATGGTAAAATCATGAGTTTAAAATTGCACCCAATAGCACAAGTTTCAAAAACGAATCCATAATTTATCGGTATCCGGGTTGATGTTGTCTCTGTTGTTGCTGCTGATAGAGCAATTCTTCACTCGGATGAATAACAAGTTTTGCCTCGGCTGTATGATGATGATGATGGTGGCGACCTTGATCCCTTCCCCACATGTGCTGAGGCTCCATAATCGGAGCAGTCATTTTTCGAGACTCATTTTTGTATCCAATACTGTGAACTGGAATCCAGAGATGGAT
>Ga0194133_10009853_pt1 | contig 10860 bp, 10 predicted proteins | sample TA2KigOf40mmetaG_FD_155448 | JGI IMG/M metagenome (GOLD analysis project Ga0194133, IMG submission 155448) | Freshwater microbial communities from Lake Tanganyika, Tanzania - TA2015055 Kigoma Offshore 40m | ecosystem: Environmental > Aquatic > Freshwater > Lake | place: Tanzania: Lake...
CCTATAAACTTGGTCTTGGCAGACCTGATTGAGGTTGCGTGATATCAAATGTAACGTAGCGTAGGTATCTATGAGTTTAGATCGCAGCGGCAAACGCACTATTTTCAAAATATTTTCTTTTTCGCGTATATGGCAAACATAACAGCAAATCGAAAACAACGGAGTGAACTAGCTTCAAAATCTTCACATCTATCTCATCAGCATGGAAGTTAGCCTGGTCCAACTATTAAATTCTCTGGATCTTAAATCAGACAACCTTTCACAAGCTTGTAGCTTCTTCGAACTAGACAAATCAGATGTTTCTGCCAACATTAATACAACCTTTGTCAGCTTGCATCGCCTCCAAAAGGTTGTAACAGAGATTCAACAAATCAGAGAAAAAAGAGAGGAAAATTACTTGAAGGTTGCTTTTATTCTCATCTTATCTTTGTAATTGTAACTAAATCAACGTTTGCGTATATAAATAGCTGCAGTTTCTGACTGAGTACTTTGCTGACCGTTCCACCGAATACTCTTCAATATGCGACAATTTACCAAAGAGATTTCTCGAGGAACAACAGTAATGAAATTACTTTGTCTTCTAGCACGTTCTTATTGCTCTTTAAGTACTCTTAATGCTTTTATTTTATCTCGTTCCAGGGCCGTGGACGAGAGGATTAAGGACCCCTCAGGAAATGATAAAAAAAATCCTGTAAAACTAACCAAGAAAGGCGGCGATGAAAAGGTAATTTTAAGCAGTGTTTTTGTCAAAACTACTCAAAAGCATCCCACCAGTAATATGTTATATGATTATTTTCTTTTTAAAATTTTTTTTTCAGCTTTTGGTTGTCTTTGTCTCATATTTATCTTGGCCTTTGAAATAAAGTTTAAGTATAGGGTGTTAAAGAAAGTTATTTTTTTCAGGGCTCCTCCTCAGTACCTCTCGTTAAATATGTAACAGTGGAGCAGTTTGAGGCTGTCCCAAAATACATGAAAGGTACTTTCAAGGGTTGAAAGCTGAAATCTTATATCGTTCGAACGTAAAAGGAATTTATTGATTTTAATAGGCCGATTGAATTACGATGCTCTAAACAATTCCATCGAAGAGTTTAATAAAACCCTGAAATCAAAATATGAATTTCTGCGCAAAGGCTTTCCGGCAAAAGGATCTCTGGCAGACAAAAACAGATATAAGGTAATCTATTTTTCATCTTAAGCTGGCTGTTGAACCTTATTTTAATTTTGAGCAAATGTAAAATAGACTTACTGGAATTTTAAATTAAATGATTCATTCAACAAAATAAAATGAACAATTTTGATAGATTTGGATTTGAACAAATATTGAATTGACATTTTTCAGGAGTTGCGTTCCTACGAGACGAAGGCTACTGTTGGCAGTTATTTTCTGGTTGCCGACGACATGCGACTGTTGGCAACTCTAAAAAATGAAAACTCACGAAGACTTGTTATGCCAATACTAAGGCACTTTCAATTAATTAAAGAGATCAGAGGGCCAGGGTCTATTGTGAGATTTGCCGTAGCTTGATTTTGGAAATAGTTTTTTCATTTTGTTTTTCATGTATAAATTTAAAAGTAGCTGAAAATAAACTTGCTCTGTTCGATTGTATTTAGTCAGTAATTTTCTTACTTTCCACAGTCATTGAACTGATCAACAAATATTACCTTTACAAAACTATGACTCTTTTTTTTCTATGAGATATAATTTAGAGAAAAATATTTCAAGAAAAAGAAAATGAAAAACCATTGTCACATTTAAAAAAAACCAAAATTATAATCAATCATCAGCATGTAAGCTATCACAGAATTATTAGAGGTTCAAATTGGACTTTGTTAAAAATCTTTAAAATATTCTTCTGGCTTGCTTTTGGTGATAATTAAGTTCAGCTTTGTCCTTTTTAATTCGATAAAGAAGCCACTCAAAAGCAGTGGCAATATCTTTTGTATTTTTTGTGTTTACAAAGAAAACTCCCAACGGCCTGGTGAAGCTATGAAGATCAAATTTAGAAAATATTTCCTCCATGAAATTGGAACTTTCTAAATTTTTTCCGTAGTCTAATATACCGTGGTCGTTGTACAGACATAGGAACTGAAAAGCAAAGAGAACAGTTAATAAAATAAAGTAGTTCTTTTCATTCATAGCAATTTAAGACACTTTGGATCCTGGCCTGGAATCCTAATTTTGCAACCACGATATAAATGGTGCCGAAAGGTTTATGATTTGTAACTTCCCAGGCAAATGGCATGACTTCAAAAGCTCACCAAAACAGGTACTTCAGAAAGTTTATTTCTGTTTAGCGCCGCTAAAAATGTATTGAATTCCCATTTCCAAGGTTCAGCCTCATCATCCAGGATAACATCGGGGGACACGTCAATAGTGTAAATGAGTCCATGAATGGATCTGAGTAAACAGACGATGTCTTCTTGTAGAAAATCCCCTTCTCTAACACTATCAGACTGAACTAAAATTTCAAGACTATTTGATCTTTTTGTGTTGAGCTGAGAAAAACCTTGTTCAACAAAATTAACTTACGAGGGACGTCTCTTAAAAGTAACTTGTTGAAGCGAGACTGTAACCGCTCACTTCCTTTCACGGTCTCTCTCACTCTCTGAGAATTTGTGTGAAGGCACCTCAATATGAACTCGTAACAATCGTCCAAGACCAGCCAAACTCCAGCCCCAACAATTTTTCCAGGTGGGGCTAAAATAATCAAGTTGTTGTTGAAACGAATTTTCATATTTAGACTATTTATCTTACTCCAGTTACGGTTGCTATCCAGTTTTTTCAACTGAAACCGTTCGTCGCGTTGGTCAAAAATTCTTTGAAAAATTTCAGAGTTGTTTCTGGAGTCTATCCCAGGACCCAAGATAGCAATGTAATTTGATACATTTTCAGGACAGTTTCTTCCGTCCTATGAAAAATCTATAGGTATAACATATAGATGCCAAGAATAAAGACTGAAAATGAATGATCGTAACCTTTTGAATAGAAGCCTGATAATCGTGGGAACGTAGCAAACACAACTCTTTGTAACCTCGAATGGCCCGATCACAAATTATCCCTTTGCAGCTGAAGCAAGAATATTACTGAAATCGTTCCAAAATTTAAAAGATTATTGATTTTTAATACCTAGCAAATGTTTCTTCTTCTTTGAGCTTTTCTGTGTCAAGAATTTTAACCCCGTAGTGTTTTGCCCTCATGCGCCAGAAGTATTCATTCTATATGAAAAAAACGTCTTATAGGTGCTTTAATTCATAAACACTTTTTATCACTTATTGATATAATTACCTGATGAATTAAAACGTGCAAGTATCGGCAACAACCACCCAATCGAAATAAATCAGTTTCTGAAAGATTTGTCATGATACGGAGCAAAACCTCCTCAGGAAAATCCAAAAGATGTAACATTTTCATTGGCTTCGTAACTTCATAAAAAATAGGGACCCAATTCTGTAATGAGTTGTTAGAATAAATTATATGAATAATTGAGAATTTGGTGACTAATATTTAATTATTTTCACTTTGATGATGAAATTTTATCAGCAAAAATAAATCATTACCTTCGACTTTAAGTAAATTTTCACTTTCAGTGTTATGCCAAATTACTTTTCTCATCACAAAACACAAATCTTGTGGTTTTAAAAAGTCAATGTCAAAACCATTAAAGTAACTAACAAATTACAACAACGGAAAAACGAAATTGTTTAAATTGTCTAAAAAGTTATCTTGTCCGGAAAATAGTCATTGGAAAAGTTAACTTTGCTAAATGAATGTCCTAAGCAACACATAGAGCTCAAATACAAAATAAAAATATACTTCAACGATATCCATGGTTTTATTTACATTTGATTTTTTGATCTAGTTTTATTTTTCAGATTTTTCTAAGTTCTGCTAAGTTATATTAGTAATTAGTATTTCACGGTAAATTTAGTTATTCGTTGACTTTGACTCTAAATCTGAACAATTTTACTGAATTTCTTTTATTAGTGTGAATCATTAAATTTTTACCGAACTATTATGAACGTTCGCGTTTCATTTGATTATAATTATTCCCTCTATATGGAGACGAATTTTATTCTATATGCACAAAATAAGGTGGTTTTGCCTGATAATGTTTTGCATTGACCGTCAAACAAATTTGTCTGGTTAACTGAAATAGATTTTTATCTTTCTTTTTAGGCTCAAAAATGCGAAGAAGAGGAGCAGGGATCGGTGCTATTCAGGTATGTGTAAAATAAGATAAAATGAAATTTTTTGTACCTCTTTTGGAATTGACTGTTTAGAAAGATAAACTTGCTGCGGAACGTTATAAAGGCAAAGGCAATGAGTTGGCTGAAACCAGCTTTCAAGAAATGACCAAACAAATGGACAACTTTAGATCCAATCTTGAGGAGTTTGCCAGGGAGCACAGAGAAGAAATTAAAAAAGATTCTAATTTCCGAAAACATTTTCAAGTAAAGCCGGTGTAAATTTCACCTGGACGAAATAGAGGCTAATATTTTGTTCCTCTCCTAGGAAATGTGTGCAACAATAGGTGTTGATCCTCTTGCCTCTTCCAAAGGGTTCTGGTCGGAAATGCTGGGATTTGGAGATTTCTATTATGAGCTTGCAGTTCAGATAATTGAAGTTTGCATGGCTGCCACTCACAGAACTGGTCAGATTTTTATTTGATTTTAAACCAAATAATTGAAAGTATGAACTCATACTAATTAGGTGGTTTAATGGAAGTTGGAGAGCTTCGCCAGCGTCTGATTCGATCAAGAGGTGGAAGAAGAAAAAAAGGACAAGTTCAGCAAGTAAATTTGTAATCCTTGAGATAACTAATTAAAATTTTCGTGAGTTAGCCATTATGATTAAGGAAATCAGCACTGACGACATTCTTCGAGCTATCAAAAAAATCAAAGTTTTGGGAAATGGATTTTCTGTCATTCCCCTCGGTAATAACCGGTTTCTTGTGCAATCAGTCCCAGGTTAGTTTCATGACTTAAAAGTTATACATAAAACAATTAACTATAAGAGAAAAGAATGATTGCTTTTGGATTTGTTTTAAGGAGAGCTTTCAATGGACCAGACGTTAGTACTTCAGAAAGCTGAAGCAAACAAAGGATCCATTAGTCTGTCATGCTTAAAAAATCTGGTGGGCTGGGATAAAACAAGAGCCCAACAGGCTCTTGATCGGTTGATGACAGAAGGTCTAGCCTGGGTCGACCTACAAGATTCAAGTGAAGAGCCGATATTCTGGATACCTAGCATTTACACATCCTTTTTACCACAAATGTAGGCAGAAGCCATTTTTCTTCAAAGAGTGAAATTAAAGCAAGTTTTCCTTTTTTTCAGGTAGTTTTCATTTGGAAAAACAAAGTGAAATCCCTATTTCTTAAATCATTACAAATTATCGAGGTTTAAAAGTTAGTTAAAAACATGATTGATCACAACCTAATATTTTCAATTACCGTGTATTTCCCTTGGGTCAAGCATTCTGACTCCCCGACACTTAATTTTGGCTAAGGATGACGTGGAGGAGTTGGGATCAGGTCCAGGTCATCTGGACCAGGGTATGAATTACAGATTGAGACCAGGTTGGATGGACCAACATTTCCAGACCCGAGTAGCTTTCCAACAAAATAGTAAGAAAGGTAAGGTTACCCAATAACTTTGTTTTGAGTTGGTAAAAAATAAAATATATTCAGGTTAACCAATAAAATGGTTTCAGGTTGGATCTTGTGATATTTAAACTAAAATTGTAACAAATGCTCAATGATTGGTTTTACACCCCAATAGATATTTTAACTCTAATACGATAGATAAAAGTTATTTCAAACAGGCTGCCATTTAAGTTCTCATTCAGAACATTGTAGTTACTCATTTCGAACAGGCTAATGTTAGTGGTTTTCATTCCCACGTGTTAGGCGTTCGAGCCAGCTGTTTGTATCTCTCTCTGAGAGGTCCGACCAAGAGTTCATGATCCGCCTATTGCATATAAAAATCTCATGTTTCCTATCAATAAACAGTTCAGTATTGACTCTTTTCTTGATTGGGAAGGTCGCTGTTGGGTTTGCCAAATCTTCATCAGATTTCCACACACTCTCTCTCTGCACTTGTCAGAAAGGTGGTTATAACACATGGCAAGTTGCATTTTACTAACTTAAGTTGTTGTCACTAGGGGCTGAGTTATACACAACCATTTTCAGGCCATGTTTTGAGTTTGCAATAACTCGTCAATAAAAAAAGTGGCTGATTTTGAAAATATAATACGAAATTTTGCATTGTTTTTTTAAAAAACTACTAAAATTAGATACCTGTGGTTCGTAAAGTCGTTTGTGATTGGCTGCTGACCAGCGGCTTGCGTTCAGCTGAACAATGTTTATTATTGAATGACTTGAACATTTTGTTTTCAATTTTTCATTTCAATAAAAAAAATAAAAAATTACGGTTTGGAAAATTTCAAAATCGATAGCCGCACACATTTTTCTTATTTTTAAATATTATAATGACGACATCTGTCGAGAAAAAAGCTGTTTCTGATAAAACTGAGACAGTAGTTGATGAAAAACCTCAAGACGAGAAAAAAGACACGAATGCGTTGACAGTGGAAGACATCCGAGAACATTGCAAGCTCATAGAGAGATCAGTTGTTACTAAAGAAGCCAGGTTTAAATTGAAAACTCGGTTAATTTTATTACTTTAAATTGTGTAATCATCCGTACTTCTAATAAAGATTTGCTACCCGAGTTCTTCGAGGTCTCCAAAATACCCGGCGTAAATTGAACGGGCATGTCTTGCGCAGAATCATCAATGGATTTTATACACATTCACAGACCGAGAAAGAATTTCTTCTAAAATGTCTTCCGGAAGAAGTAGGTTTTCATTAATGATTTGCAATGAATTAGAGGAAGAATTTGTGTGTTATTAAAACTAGGAATTGATGGATACGGATGAGGTTGTTTTTACCGGACCCGTTCGACTTCGTGGAGCAAAATCTGCTCTAACTCCGCTCTCGGTTGAAGTCGATTGTTACTTGCACCTTCTCGTGTTAATCTACCTGAAGGATCTTAAAAATTATCATTCCAATGCTGTCAAATGTGCAGAAAACTTGGTGAGACGAAAAAGATAAAATTTAGATCAAATAAAAACCTGGCTAAGGATTGGAGGGTCGTGGGTTTCATCCCTCAAACCTTCCGGCAACGTTTGTTGTCGCCGGGTTGCCATTAAAATATCCAAAACCCCAATGATTCTCAGCAATGATGTAGTGTCATGCCAAAAGATCCACCATATCCGGTATCATTTAATTAAATTTTTTTAGGTCGGTAAGATACACTTGCAAAACAAACGATGCCTTGATCAAGTAATATTCATGGTTAATTTTTTGAGCTGCTAACTCTACAATAATTCCAAATCTCATTTTAGATCGCTGCACGTTGTTACTACTACTACTCGCTTTGTTACGAGCTCCTCGGGCAACAGGCCAAGATCAGAGACTTTTTGCACGCAAGACTCCGAACTGCTACCCTGACCGTAAGAATTATTTTGGTTTATTACATGTTTCTGAGGCGTATCATTGTTTCAAGCTTACGTGAAAGTTGCTGATTTAAAAATCAATTGAAATTCCAGAATGACTTCGAATCCCAAGCAGTGATCATTAATTCCCTTTTGAGAAACTATTTACACTACAATTTGTACGATCAGGTAAGAGTTTACTTTCTTTGCTTGAGTTCTAAAACTATTAATAAACTGAGCGAATATTGTTATAAAGGCAGATCGTTTGGTGCTTAAAACGTCATTCCCAGAGAAGCATGCAAGCAACGGAGAATCAGCCAAGTTCTTATACTACATGGGAAGAATCAAAGCTATTCAGGTATGGATTGTTTAAGAAGTTTTTCTCGGAATATTTTTTCCATTTTGTTTCAATATTTCAGCTCGACTACACAGATGCTTCGAAACATTTAACCCAGGCTTTGCGCAAGGCTCCTACCACAAACGTTGGCTTCAAAGAAATAGTTCAAACCTTAAATGTAACTGTGCAACTTTTGCTGGGAACCACACCTGAAAGGAAACTGCTCTTTGATCCACAATTTAAAAGATTACTTGAACCTTATTTTGAGTTGACCACTGGTGAGGGATCCTGATATAATAAATATATCGTTTTAAAATACTAAATTCGAACATTTTGATATTTCAAGCGATCCGTGCTGGCGACGTTGGACTGTTTCAAAAGGTTCTTGATAAGTACACCGAAATGTTTCAAAAGCATAAGACCTACACACTGATTTTAAGGCTCCATCACAACGTCATTAAAACAGCAATAAGGTAGACAACAAGTGCTTAACTTAACGATTTCCAAAGAAATATATTTACTCAACTTAATGTTAGACGCATCTCATTGGCGTATTCAAGCATCTCTCTTCAAGACATTGCACGCAAGCTGAACCTGGACTCCCCGATGGACGCAGAGTATATCATAGCCAAAGTAAACATGAGATTCTCGAATGCTAAAGATCTACTCTAAAGCACCTTTTTTAATAGGCTATAAGAGACGGTGTCATAGAAGCTGTCTTAGATCACGGCCGTGGCGTGATGCAGTCCAAAGACAATGTGGATGTATATTGCACAAGAGAGCCCCAGCTCGCTTTCAACCAGCGTATTCAGGCAAATTTAAAAATTCTGCACAAATGTTGTCAAAAATCTTTATTTATTTTTATAATTAGTTTTGCCTTGACCTTCACAACCATTCGGTAAAAGCAATGCGATTTCCCCCCAAGTCCTACAATCAGGTCAGTTCTCAATTCTTAGCCTTATCTGCATAGCAGAATAGAAATTAGTCTTTTTTTTGAAGGATTTGGAGTCAGCCGAAGATAGGAGAGAACGCGAGGCCCAAGAAATGGAGACTGCTAAAGAACTCGCAGAGGAGGACGATGACCTTATTTAGTTCTCTGCATACAATCCTATGTTTTGTTATCAAGAGTAAATTTTTGAAGTAAATCTTTCTTTCTTCAATGTAAAAACTAGTGTTTTTGGTCAATGTTTTGAAGAATGCTCGGGTCGAAGGGTTGACCCACGAAAGGAGAGCCTTCTTGGTTCCAAGCTGATCTTAGGACATCTTCCAGTTTTTCATTTTCAGTTACTTTTTTAGACTGGCGAAGCATTGCCTGTAGAAGGGAACGTTTGAAATGTAAGGTCAAGGGTTAAGTGGCCGGACGTTTACAAACCTCTTCTATTGCCATTTTGTCCACACTTGTCATATCTTCAACATGCTGTTCGATTTGTAAATTTGAAGTGTTTAAATGCTTGTTCTCTGAGGTCAACAACTTAGTCCACCAGCCTTTTGTCAACTTTTCCAAGTTAAGTTGAATTTTTTGACCTGAACGTTTTTGAAAATAAGGAAATATTGATAACCATAACTCAAGATGCACAGAGCAAACCTGGCAGGAGATTCCAAAATGTTTCCAGAGGCTTTATGGGTGATTGAAAAGTGCCATTGAGTAAGACAATGTCTGTATCTTTCCTTTTGACCAAAATCGTTGTTCTTTTTACATCCACTATTAATTGATTCCCTTTTATTAAGGTTGAGTCCACTGGCAATGTGACATCGAGATCAGATATTGTCTGAGACCATCTAAAACATTAATCAAATTGCCATCATTTCTGAACATCTTTATTTGATTCTGAAGAAAACCTGTAATTTGTGTTGTCAGCCCCGTTGAAAGATTCAGCCTCATCCTTTTTGGAACACGATTTTGATTCCAGCCCTTCCTCACTTGTCAGCTCTGTATTTTGAAAAAAAAACATGAATAAGTTTTAAGAGAAAAGCTTTGGTTTAAGTACGACCTTTTGAATCGGGTATTTCGGTTGTCGATACTTCTACCTCCTGAGCTATTGTCGGAATAGTTACATTTTGAAAGCGTTGAGCGGCTTCAATTTCGTGCAAAGAAAATTTTTTCCATCTAAAATCAGGGTTCAATTAGAAAGATGTATGAAAAGGACTTTGCTTTGAACTTTTTACCTATTAAATGCACCCAATAGGACCTTCTCGTTTACACCCTCTGAAAAGCCAACATCCTTACCACATTCTGATCTCAAAATAAAAAAATCTGTTCTTCTATAGAGAAAACCAAAAAAGGCATCAAAGAATGGCACTAAATGTCCAGCATTTGACAATAATGTCGAAAACTCATCGTCAAAATTCACCATTTTTTTAAAAATATTCCAAAAAACGTCCTAAAATTACAAGATTCTATACTCTAGCAATTTCAAATTGTTGTGCAGAATGAGGCTGAATTCAGGAATTGTTTTGTTTTTTAATTTCGCAAATAATTTTCAAAACAAAAAAAATACTACAGGGAGAAATAAAATCGTATTTCAAAAGAGTTTTAGCCATTAGCAAAAATAAAAACTTAATTTTGTCTTTGCTTTATTATCTCAAATTAAATCTTTTAAGAATTGCTTTTGAATGTAAAAGATAAAATATAATTTGTCCCTTTTTGATTCAAACATTAACCAGTTTTAGGTGGTGAAGATGATCTGCTAGGCAAGGAGGAGCCACTTTTCGGAGGTGAAGATGATCCGCTTGGCAAGGATGAGCCACTCTTGGGAGGTGAAGATGATCCGCTCGGCAAGGATGACCCGCTTTTAGGAGGTGATGATGATCCACTTGGCAAGGATGAACCACTCTTGGGAGGAGATGATGATCCACTTGGCAAGGAGGAGCCACTTTTAGGAGGTGATGATGATCCGCCAGGCAAGGAGGAGCCACTCTTGGGGGGTGAAGATGATCCACTTGGCAAGGATGAGCCACTCTTTGGAGGAGATGATGATCCGCTAGGCAAGGATGAGCCACTCTTGGGTGGTGAAGATGATCCACTTGG
>Ga0194133_10009856_pt1 | contig 10856 bp, 11 predicted proteins | sample TA2KigOf40mmetaG_FD_155448 | JGI IMG/M metagenome (GOLD analysis project Ga0194133, IMG submission 155448) | Freshwater microbial communities from Lake Tanganyika, Tanzania - TA2015055 Kigoma Offshore 40m | ecosystem: Environmental > Aquatic > Freshwater > Lake | place: Tanzania: Lake...
AACGACCTACTCTTCCGTGTCTTAAGACAAAGTACCATTGGCGCTAAAGGGCTTAACTGTCGAGTTCGGAATGGGATCGGGTGTTACTCCTTTGCAATAATCACCAGGCAATAATTTTTATATCTAAAAAAACATGGAGTGTAAACAGATCTTTACTTTTTTCTTAAAAATATTTTTTTAGAAAGCTTTAAACAATACATTTTTAGATCTTTTTTCTTAATAGAAACACTAATAGATTGCTTTAGTTTATTATTATTAAGTGTAAAACAATGGCTATTATATTTTTTATCATAATAAAAATTATTTATATTAAGAGATTTTTTACAACTAGAAGTTAACCATTGCAAAATCTCATTTACATAAACTTTTTTTCCCAAAGAAACATTAAAAATTCCTTTTAAATTTTTTTGAATTATTTTTAAAAAAATATAAGTGAATTGATCAATTGAAATAAAATCTTTAAATACATCTTTATGATTTAACACAAAATTACTTTTGATGTTTAGCATAAAATTATCTAAAAATAGATCATGAGATTTATTATTATTAAAAATTCTCTTACCAATTACATTGGAAATTCTTAAAATTAGAAAATTATTAGGAATTATCGTTTTTATAAAATTTTCAGTGGTAAGCTTATTTTTTGAATAATTATCTTGAGGTAATATTTTATCTGTTTCTTTAATATTAAACTTTGGCTTATAAACTTTTCTAGAGCTAAGAAAAATATAATTAATATTTAAATCCTTAATCTTATTTAAAACTTGATAATCTAAATCATACTTTTTATCATATTTTTCTAAAACATATTTTTTATGTAATGAACAATTAACGATATAATTAAAATTAGATAAAAACAATTTATTTTTTTTTAAAAACTTTGAGTATTTGATCTTTTTTATATAAATTTTTTTTTTTAAATTATAAAAAATATTTGAAGCAATGAAACTACTATCACCTACAATTAATAGTCTTACATTCATTTTCATTATTTTTTAAAGAACAAAAGAAATTTTAATATAATTTTAGTTATAATATAATCTAAGGTTAATGGAAATTTTAATAAATTTTTTTTATAAAAATATCTGCAAAAATTAAATGCTTCCATTCTTCTAGACCACCAGTTAAAAGTTAAATAACCAAACTTAGAGGATACGCCACTAGGATCAATAAAATAATAAGTTAGGTTCTTCTCTAAAATTTTAAAATTTTTTGAAATTAGATGACAATAAAATGCTACTCTAAAATCAAACCAAATATTAGAAAATTTATTAAATGATATCTGAGGAAAAATTTTTTCAAAAAAATCTCTTTTCATAGAAATACAACTTTGGGGAGGAAAATGAGGCCAGACTTTTGTTAATATTTTTTTTTTAAGCAAAAAATTTTTTATTTTATCTTTTGAATAATAAATATAAGGTAAATCAAATATAATTCTTTTATTTTTATTTCTAAAACTGCTAAAAAATTTTACAATATTTGATATTTTTTTATAATGAAAAAAATCATCTGAATCTAAAAAAATAATAATTTCACCTGATGATTTTTTAAAAGCTCTTAAAATAGAATTCATCTGGTTATAAGATCCATATTTAGTTCTATTGGTACCTTTTACTATTTTTAGATTAAGTTTTTTTATGTATTTTTTTGCTATTTCAATTGATCTATCATTAGATAAATCATCTGAAAAAATAACTTCGAAATCTTTAAAATTTTGATTTAGAAGAGAATCAATACACCGTTTGATAAATTTCCCTTTATTATAATTAATTAATAAAACAGAAACTAAAAAATTTTTTTTTATCAAATTATTAAATTATGGATAAAAATAATTATATCCTCTTATTTTTTTAACATTAATATTACCATGCAAACAAGGAGAAGGAGTTGCCCAACACATGTCTTTGCTAACAATATAAATTTTTAAATCTTCTTTTATAATTTTCTCTTCATAATTTACATTATTTATGTAAAAAAATGGAAAATTTTTATAAACATAAGGATCTTCTCTTTTAAATTCATTATTTATTCTAATTGCATTTCTAACATTTAATGAAATTATAATTAGAATTGTGATTACAATAAAAAAATTATTTTTTTTAATATTAAATCTAGATAGATAAATACTTAATGGTATGAAAAAAATTGAGGCAAGCAATACGTAGCCTCCATATCTAAGATCCGGATGTTTATAAAACCATATAGAAAACATTAAGATTATTAATAAATATAAAAATAAATACTTATGAATTTTTTTTATTTTGATATTTTTTTTTAGAAAAATAATAAAAACAATGCAAATGGCTAAAATTCCTAACAGTGTATCTGAGCCCTTAGTAAAAAAATAATTATTAAGCCAATTAGGCACCCAATTAAAATATTGGATGTACTCATCTACATTAGAAACTCTGTAATTAGGTGAAGCTCCTGATTTTGCCCACAACTCATACCATTTATTGTAATGATCAATAAGCTCCAGGGGTGTTGTCCAAAAAAATTTATCTGCACAACTTAGCTTTAAGGCTGTTATTAAACAACCAGAAATAGAAAAGTTAATAAAAAAATATAAAATTAAAAATAGAAGTAACGAAAAAACAAATATTGAACTGCTTAAAATTTCTTTTAGACTTTTGTTTCTAATAACAAAATACAGTAAGGGAAAAAATAATAATAAATAAACAATAAAATAACTTTTTATTGAAATTAAGTAAATTATTAATATAAATAGAATTTTACAATTTTCTAAAAAATCATTTTTTGAATTAATTAGCTGTAAAAAAATTATAAAAATAATAAACGCGATAATTTGGCCTGCTCTATCAGTTCCATATTCTGCAAGACGTATAAAAAATAAATTTATAAAAACAAAAACAATACATGAAAAAATTTTTATTAGATTATTAGTTTTATTTTCAATGAAAAAAAATTTATCTAACAAGAAAAGATTCGAAAATATTAGAATAATTAGTCCAGACGCATGTAATAAATAATATTTAATTCCCGGCAAGTAAAATAATGATTGCAAATAAAATAATGATGAAGGTGTTCTGTAAGAGTAATTAAAGTGTCCTATTCCAAATTGAATCTTATGTTCAATAAGATTAATCATGAATGGTAAATGATAGTAGGGAAAATCCTCATTGTTTTTAGATAAAAATAGTAAAATAATAAATAATGAAATTATAAATAAAAATTTAAATATTTTTTTATAATAAAAATTCAAATTTTTTACAAAAAAATAAAAAAAAAAAATTAATCCAAAAAAATTAATAATTAAATTATGAACAAAATTATGTGCGAAAAAAAGGTGAGTTGAAAAAGATATAAGTGTATAAAAAAAACAACCTATGATACCCTCAATACCTAAACTTAAATTTTTATGATTTAAATTTACAAGCTTTGAATAAAGCATTCCATAACCTAAAATTGAGAATATTATAAATAAAAAAGTAAATAGAAATAATATGATGCTCATTAATTACAATATTGTTTGTATGTGAATTAATAAATGTTTTTTAAAAACTATACAATTCTTACATATGATGATTTGTTAATTAACTTAAAATATGTTGATTAAAAATAAAAAATTTTATTACCACTTAATAGGTGTGGTTTTATACTTATCTCTAATTTTAGGATTTATTTTTAATGAAAATTTAACTGGAGGGGCATACTATGATTATAAATATCATACAGAAATTATTAATAAATTTTCTAAGAATTTTAGCGATACTTTATTTCAATTTCATAAAGAAGATACAAGACACTCACCACTTTTATTAATAATACTATCTTATTTTATAAAAATTGGCGTTTCTGATACTATCATCAGAATAGTCAACTTACATTTTTTATTATTAATAATATTTTTTTTTTATAAATGTCTTAAATTAAAATTAGATAATTTAGGTAAAAATAATCTATATTTAATTTCTTTATTACTATTTCTTTCACCAACATTTAGATCTTTGTCTATATGGCCTGATAGTCGTCTATATGGAGTTTTTTTTTTTGTTATCTCAATCTATTTTTATCTGAATTTCGTAAAGGAAGAGAATAGAAAAAAAAAAATTAAATTTGCTTTATTTAATACATTTTATCTCTGCTTAGCTTCTTATTTTAGCCCTAATTTTAGTTTGTTTGCGTTTTTTTATCTTGTGACTTTTTTTATTCACTTCAAGATAAGTAAGTATTTATTTTTAATAATTATTTTAAATTTTTTTTTAGCAATTCCAGCTTTATATTATGTTTTTTTCTTAAAAATATTTTTTTTTTTAAAACCTGTAAGTGAGGCAGGAGGAACTCTTATCGCATTTAATTTTGCAAATAAGATAATCTTAATTTCAAGCATTTTTTTATTTCATTACATTCCATTTTTTTTTTTTACCAAAATTAAAATTAAAATTAATTTAAATTATTTAATTATTTTAGGATTAATATTTTCAATTTTAATCCACTTTTTTAATTATAGATTAGATTTTACTGGAGGAGGAATTATTTTTAAATTATCCAATTTTCTATTTAATAATAATTATTTTTTATATTTTTTTGCTTACTTAGGACTTATACTAAAGTTTAACCTATGTTATAAAAATCGTAATAACTTCTTACTAATATTATTATTAATCTTAAGTAATCCCCAACTAGAAATATATCATAAATATTATGATCCAATGCTTTTAATTATGTTTTTTACTTTATTTGATATTAATTTTGATAAATTACTTCTAAAAAAAAGAATTATAATCCTTTATATATTTAGTTTTTTATTTTTAATTGTAAATTTAATGCGCTAAGAACTAGTTAATCTTTTTAGTAAATAATGAAAAAACTAACACTTGTTATACCAGCAAAAAATGAAGAGTATTCTTTGCCGAAAGTGTTAGAAGAAATTAAAAATATTAATTGCGAAAAGCTTATTATATTAAGCAAATCTGACACTGAAACAATCCGCTCAATCAAAAATTATAAATGTAAAGTTCTAAAACAGAAAAATAATGGATATGGTAACGCTATTATAGAAGGTATAAACAGAGTAAGGACGAATTATCTTTGTATTTTCAACGCTGATGGATCATTTGATCCAAAGTACTTAAAGAGCATGTTTAAAAAAACAACTATCAAAAAAAAATTTATCTTTGCTTCAAGATACATGGATAATGGCGGCAGCGAAGATGATTCTTTTTTAACATTTTTTGGAAATAAAATTTTCACATTTTTAGGAAAAATACTTTTTAGACTTAAAATATCAGATATTTTATTTACTTATGTTATGGGAGAAACAAGTAAATTTAAAAGATTAAGATTAATAAATTCTGACTTTAGAATTTGCGTTGAAATTCCAATTAAAGTTAAACTAAATAATTTTAGTTTCGCTTCTATTGGATCGTTTGAAAGGAAAAGACTCGGTGGCAAAAAAAAAGTAAATGAATTTATAGATGGTTTTTTAATTTTAGTGGAACTTACTAAGAATTATTTTTTTCCCTATGCAAAAAATTAATTTTTACCTTAATAAGATTTCTCTTTTTTTAATTGTATCTTTGCCAATAACTTTATTGATTAGCAGTGGAGTATCTGAAATTAATGGAATTTTAATTATAGCAATTTTTATTATAACAAGTTTTTATAATAAAAATTTTTATTGGTTATACAATAAATACTTTTTATTACTTTTGCTAATATGGATAAGCTTACTTTTAAATTTATTATTTTCTGAAAATTTTTTTTCTTCTTTCTATAGAAATTTTTTTTTTTTTTAAGAATATAATACTTATTTTTGCTATAGTTTTTATTTTAAATAATAAAAAAAACTTAAATCTCATTTTTACTATATATTTACTAGTTACTTTAATTGTATCTTTTGATATATTCTTCGAGTATTTAAGTGGTACTAATCTACTAGGCTTTAAATCTTATGATCCAAACAGGATAGCTAGCTTTTTAAGAAAAGAATTAAAAATTGGTCACTACATTTTAGGATTTTCTTTTATTTGCATTGGTTATTATCTCGAGCAATATTCAACAAAATCGTTAAAACAAAAAATATTCGGCTATTTTTTAATTATATTTATTTTTACATCTCTTTTATTAACTGGAGAAAGGGCTAATAGCCTTAAAGGCTTTTTTGTTATTGCATTATTTATTGCACTATCCCAAGAAAAAACCTTTAAATATAAAAAAATTTTTTTAACTTCGATAATTTTATTATTAATAAGTATTTATATTTTCTCAGAAAGAATAAAAAATAGATTTAATGTTTTTTTACATCCCATTGAATATCAGGGTGTTATTGAAACTTTTAAAGAAACTCAACATGCAGCGCATTTTTATACAGCTGTAGAAATATTTAAGAAGTATCCACTTTTTGGAGTTGGAAATAAGAACTTTAGACAAGAATGCTTAAAAGATGAGTATTATAATAATAACTATAAAAGAACAGAAGAAAGATGTTCTACTCATCCTCATCAAATTTACTTAGAGTTTTTATCAGAGCACGGTTTAATTGGAACTACTACAATAATTTCTGTAATTTTTTTTATTTTAATTAAAAGTATTAAAATTTATTTTAGAAAAAAAAATTTAATTCATTTATCATCTATACTATTTATTGCAGCACAATTTTTACCAATTATTCCAAGTGGTAGTTTCTTTACTTCTTGGAATGCAACAATTTTTTGGTTAAATTTTTCAATACTAATATTTTATAATAGTAAAACTAGATAATTCAAAATTACTATTACTAATTAAAATAATTATTTTTTATAAAGAACTAACTAATTTTTTTTTTAATAAAATAATGTAAAAAAAAATATACACGCTTATATTAATTATTATTATGTAAGATAAAATATCAGATTTGTTATAAAATTTAGCACTTATATAAAATATAAAGAAATTATAAAAATTTATAATAATCGCTGTCAAACTATTAACTATATTTTTTTTTGTTATTTGACTTAAATAAAAAAATAGTAAATGGTGAAGATGTAAGTTGTCTGGTGCGCTAGGTTTTTTTTTTGTTAATAATTTTCTAATAATTGAAAATAAATTTTCAAAAGCTGGATACCATAACAACAATAGTATAAATATCGGGGAAATATATTTCGTCGTAAACAAATTATCATTACATAAATTTATTAGGTAATAACCAATTAAAAAACTTAATAAAAAAGATCCTGAGTCTCCTAAGTAAGTTTTGGAAAAAAAATTAAAAGAAAAAATAACTAAAAGAACTAGTAATAAATAATAAAAATCTTCAAAATTATAGTTAATTTTATTTGAACTACCAATATACAAGATAGTTAAAATAATTAAAATATAATATCCACAAACAAGTGTATTGACTCCGTCTAAAAAATTAGTGCCGTTTATTAAAATTAATAGGCAAAAACATGTAAATAATATAGAAAATATTTTATTTTGAATAAAAAAATCAATAAAAAAAACTTTTGTTGATAAAATAGAAATTTTTGAAAATATTAAAAAAGTAATTACTATTAAAAATTGAAAAAAAAATTTTTTTAGTGGTTTAACTATTAATAAAAAATCAGAGAACACACCTAGTATAAAAATCAAAATAAAAAAAAAAATTAGAGAATAATTATTTGAATTTAATAATAAAAAAGTAGCAATCAAAATACCACCGCTTAAAGGAACTAAACTTTTTGAAGCAAAAGACTTGTGCTCTAACTCTTTTTTATCAATTAATACATTAAAATATTTGAATAAATAATTAAATGTAAGTAATAAAAAAGAAAAAAATAAAATAAATAATATTGATTGCATATAAAGAATTATCAATATTCTATAGATTTTAAAACTAAATCTATACCTTCCGGCAATCTTATTGATGGCTTCCAATTAAGCTTTCTTATTCTATTAAACTTTAAATTTTTTTTCATAACACCGTTAGGATATTTTTTATTGAAAATAATTTTTCCTTTGTACCCTATTTTATTTTTAATTAATTCCGCTAATCTTTTAATTGTATAAATATCTCCACTGCCTATATTTATAAGTGGGAAAGTATTGTTGCATAATTTAAATAATTTTTTTTTAGGCGTATTTAAAATTATATGTATTGCTTTTGCTAAATCATCAGAAAAAAGAAATTCTCTCTCTGGGGTACCATCTCCCCATATCTCAACAATCTTTCGATTAGCTTTCTTTGCATCAATAAATTTCATTATCAAAGCTGGAATAACATGACTTTGTACAGGGTCGTACCTATCATTTATGCCATATAGATTTGTTGGCATTAACGCCACAACATCTAAATTATATTGATTGTAAAGGGCTTTGCATAAGTGTATTCCTGAAATTTTAGCAAGAGCGTACGCCTCATTGGTTGGATGTAATTTTCCAGTGAGCAATGACTCTTCTGGAATAGGAGTTTTGGCTTTATGTGGGTATATACAGGAGGTTCCTAAGAATATTGTTCTTTTTAATTTAAATTTTAAAGCGGCATTTAATAAACTATTTTGAATTAATATATTTTCATTAAAGTATTGTACAGGATACATTTTATTTGCAACAATCCCGCCTGCAAGAGCAGCACAAATTATTAAATATTCAATTTTATTTTTTTTAAAAAAAATATTAACCGCTTTTTCATTTTTTAAATCTAGTTTCTTTTTTGAAATAACAAATAATTTTTTATAACCTTTTTTAACTAAATTTCTATGAACTGCACTTCCAACTAAACCTCTGTGTCCTGCAATAAAGATTCTTGAATTTTTATCCATCTCTAATTTTTTAATTTGGACTCTTTCTTTGCAAAAATTAGGTCATTTTCAAGCATATCCTGGACTAAAGATTTCAAATTATATTTTGGTCTAAATTTTAATTGTTTAAATGCTTTTGATGCATCTCCCCTTAAATAATTGACTTCTAAAGGCCTAAAATATTGTTTGTCAATTTTTATAAAAATATTTTTTTTATTATTTTTTATAGTATAAGCATACTCATTTATTCCTTGTCCTGACCAATAAATTTTAATATTTAAATACTTGCAACAAATATTAACAAATTCTTTTACAGAGCATATTGCTCCTGTTGCAATTACGTAATCATCAGCTTTTTTTTGCTGTAAAATTCTCCATTGCATTTCAACGTAATCTTTAGCGTGCCCCCAATCTCGTACTGCGTATATATTTCCCAAATATAGAATTTTTTCTAAATTATAATTCCACCTTGTTAAAAATTTGGTTATTTTTCTTGTTACAAAAGTCTCTCCTCTTCGTGGACTTTCATGATTAAAGAGTATTCCATTGCAGGCAAATATTTTGTATGACTCTCTATAAATTTTAGTGATATGATGAGAAAATAATTTGGATGCTCCATACGGAGATTTTGGATTAAATTCTGACTTTTCATCAAATAATTTTTTTTTATTTAATTCACCAAATAATTCTGATGTACCGGCTTGATAAAATTTAGTTTTTTTTAAATTCAAAAAACGTATAGCTTCTAAAATTCTTAAAGTTCCTAAGCCCGTAACTTGAGCTGTATATTCTGGATTTTCAAATGATACTCCAACATGACTTTGTGCCCCTAAATTATAAATTTCATCTGGTCTTATTTCGCTGATAATTTTAAAGATACTATTTGAGTCAGTTAAATCTGCATAATGTAAAAAGAAATTTGTTTTAAAATGAGGATCAATGTAAATATGATCAATTCTTTGAGTGTTAAAAGATGACGATTTTCTTTTAATTCCATGTACAATATAATTCTTTTTTAGCAATAACTCAGCAAGATAAGAACCATCTTGGCCTGTAATTCCTGTAATTAATACTTTTTTTTTCATATAAATTTTGAATTATAACGTTTCTTAAGAAATGAAACTAATAATATAAATAAGAGTACAATAGAATTTATAATACTTTTTTTTTCATATAAATTTTGAATTATAACGTTTCTTAAGAAATGAAACTGATAATATAAATAAGAGTACAATAGAATTTATAATACTTTTTTTTTCATATATTCTATAAACTTTATATCCATCAATAATTCTCTGGAAAATAGAACTCGATAAAGAGTTACTTGAATTTCTCCATGCAGATAAAAAATTTTTAATTCCAAACAAATCTATCTTATTTTTAGCCAATCTTAACCATACAACATAGTCTTCTTTAGTTTTTAATTTAGGAAAGATAACATATTTTTTTAAATTTCTATGAAACATTACAGTAGACAAACCAATATCACATGATTTTAATAACGATATATAATCAATTTCTTTTTGTGCGTTTATTTTTCCAATAATTTTGTTGTCTTTATTAATTATATTATAAGAGCTAAAACTAAATAAAGCTTTATTTTCAGTCATAAATTTTATTTGAGTTTTTATCTTATTCTTATACCAAATGTCATCGCTGTCTATAAACGCGATATAATCTCCTTTAGCTAATTTAATTCCTTTATTTCGCGATTCTGCCACATGCAAATTTTTAGCATTTCTATATATTTTTATTCTCCCGTCTTTTTTACAGAAAAATTTTAAGAAATAAAAATCAGTTAAATCAGAATCGTCATATATAATAATTATCTCAAGTTTTTTATAAGATTGATTAATTACAGAGTTCAGCGTCGATTTAACAAAATCTCTTTTTTTATAATATGGTATAATTACACTAATTAATTTCATATAATGTATCCTTATCATATCTTATGAATAAAAAGATAAAAATTTTTTTTTTTCATCCCTATTCCAAAATTGGTGGTGCCGACTTATCTATTTCCAATCTAATAAATTCATTATCTACTAAAGACTACGATTTTAATTTTATTTGTTTAGAAAAACAAAAAATTAGTTTTTATTTAAAAAAAAAAATAAAAATTAATTAAATAAA
>Ga0194133_10009861_pt1 | contig 10853 bp, 7 predicted proteins | sample TA2KigOf40mmetaG_FD_155448 | JGI IMG/M metagenome (GOLD analysis project Ga0194133, IMG submission 155448) | Freshwater microbial communities from Lake Tanganyika, Tanzania - TA2015055 Kigoma Offshore 40m | ecosystem: Environmental > Aquatic > Freshwater > Lake | place: Tanzania: Lake Tanganyika...
TTTTGAATCAGGGTCGATCGGTTGAATGTTTTGAGTTTGAAGTGTATAAGAACACGGACCAATAAAATGCTTGGGGCGAAGTTGTAATCCAGATCGCCCAGTTACATGTTCGCGTTCGCGTTCACGGTCTCGTTGCTTGCGCTCACGCGCTCGTTCATGTTCGCGCTTTCTTGCGAGCTCTTCATCGTCTTCTTTGTCTTTACCATCACCTGCCCCACCTTTACGCTCGCGCTCACGTTCGCTGTCGCTTCCGTCACTGTCGCTTTCACCGTGTTCCTGATTCTCATCAGGATAGAGTAATTCATAATATCGACGCTGTACTCCACGCATATCGGATAACGAAACGGGGTAATTTGTTCCTTGTAATCCAGACATCACAATCTTCACCATTTTACGCAAGTTATCCAACAAATGCTTTGAGTGATTGAATGCGGTTCCCGGACCAACAAGGTCGTTGATCACTTCGATCTCGATTTCATATCGAATCGGACTTTCAAGAACCTTTGCGGCATCAAATGTGGATGCTGAAATATAACCGGTTTGATCCTTCTGCGATTCTTTAACAACGCTCATATCGATTTGAAACGGAAAATCCGGATGTTTCAGCGTGCTACGATTAATGTAGCGAAACGTTTTCTTGTTGTCGTTCCATGTTTTCAGAATTGACCTTGCGAGTGTCGATGTATTTGGAATACGTTTTTCACGTTGATAACTTACCTTGAAATTAAAGTCGTCAAATATAACTGGATGGATTGTAGTACCGCTGCTTTCGAATTCTCCGCTTCTTCCGCTTTCGGCGCCGGGACCACCGCCACCGCCACCGCCAGTCTTCGCATACATCTTTTGAGTAAATAGAACATATTTCTCGTCCGGCGTATTTGTTTTGCAGTAATTCTGAACTTCGTTGATACCATGGATTTCTGCGCGAATCAACGATAGTTTTGTTTGTCCAGTTTTCTGATCCACGAATTCATTCTGAATTTTCAAAGAATACGCATTTTTTTTCATGAACGAGAATCCTCCAGACAATAGCTTTTGAAGAACTCCATCGAAGTTTTCGCGGGTTGTCCCCGGATTTCCACGTGTGCCGAATCGTATTTCCAATTCTGGAACACCATCAGTCTTGTCTGTGATACCTTCTAAATAATGTTTTACGATATTTGAAAATTCGGATTGCTTCGCCGACGCAGTCTCAGATGCCGACAGCGAACTTCTTTCGCGATTTCTCCGCATTATATATATGAATAGGATATATTATTTATACATTAATTCATATATATACTTCAATTTTATACATACCGACAAATTGATTCATACAACTCAGGTTTTGTTTTTCGTTTTTCTGTTCCGATTGAACCAAACTTGCCAGGTATCTTTGTAACGACTTCCAGCCCTAATTTTGTTGAAATATCGATCAAATCTTGTAATTTATACGCGGATAATGGACGAATTGGAGCGGAAATACTCTCCATCCGCCAATAATTTTCTTTAACATACGTGATATACTTCACCGTCATGGGGGGCGGAGCATCATACAATACATATCTGCCCTTTATTTTTTCGAGAATAAAAGTCGTTGCGCCACTTCCGCCGCCGCCACCACCGACATCATAATACTTACGGTCTTGAACAATATACACCGTCGTCATCGATTTACACACAACTACTGCGTGTAGTGTTTCTAATGTAATGAATGGTTTATGAACAAGTGACTCTTCCAATGCGCTTATTTTCAGCTTGTTAGCTTTTAAAATTGGTTTGTTCTGTCGGAGTAATTCAATAAGTTCAAATTTGAATCGATTCGATTCTGTGTAATAATTATCGATCATTTCAAATTTTTCATAACCATACATCATGATATACAAACACCATAAGATGGAATCAGCACATTTTGTTTCATTTATGTTTTGACTATATTTTCTTATGTCATTTGGATCGAATGAGACAATTTGATTGACATCGGGTGATGGAGCGTTGTTGGTGTTAGTCTTGGTGCTAATGTCTGTGCTGGTGCTGGTGCTGGTGCTGGTGCTGGTGCTGGTCTCAATACTAGTGTCGGTGTCGGTGTCGGTGTCACTCCCGTCGGCTGATTCAAATAACTCTGGGGGGTCTTTAATATACATAGGTTCAGGCAATCGTTTCGGTAAAGCCGGTGTTGTCATAACTACCCGACTAGAAACACCCGTATCCTCATTATTATCACTATAAATATGATCGATATCATTAATTTTCGTGGCGCTGCTATTATTGTCGAGACCACGACTTTTTATGTCATAACATATAATATTTCCACCTTCCAAATTTGCTTGAGTGAATGAAAATGAATTATAGAGACAAGGAATGATTCCTGTCATCATGTCGAGTATATAATCTATCGCATTCGCTTTATGCGTTATTTATCAAAGAACTCTTTCGTGAGATTTTGCTTCTGTTCTTCAACTTCGTTCAAGTGTTTCTCTTGATTGATGACGTATTTCATATAATCATACAATTGAGTTAGTATATCATTATTCAATTTGGAAATATTTACAAAGACGCCGTTTTTATTTTCGTTGATTTGGGTATTCTTTGAATGTAAAATACGCAAAATCTCGATTTGATGAACAACCGGCATGTTTTCGATCCCGTCTTTCAACGACATCAAATAATTCGTTTTTGTTTCGACATGTTGAGCGATTGTTTGAATCTCATTCATCGCAGATAAACTCGCAATCGCAGCAGTCATTTTGTTTTCACAATAAAAAGAACTTGAATTCGATGCTGATGACCCGGAGGCAGATGACATTTACAATACATTACTGTTTAAACTTTATACTCTTTCTTCACATCTAATAACATCGCAATAATGGTAATGTGTGTATCATGAAGAACAAATCTACGTCCAATAATTTTCACGGTGAGAATATCATTTTCTTCAATACGTGAGAATAAATCACGCGAAGACGCATGCATGTCACGTGAAAGGAATACTTCGATCGGCGACACCTTACCCCGTTCTAAATCCTTCGCGCCAGCACGAACACCAGCTAGTGTTATTGTTTTCGCAACACACGTAATCACGGAATTTTCATCTGGATAACATATCAAACAATCCGCGATGATGTCAAAATGTATATTCGCTCCAGCGAGTGTTCCACATGAATATGATGATATTGCTACTGTGTCGGGACAAATATATCCTTCGATCGAGCACCGCCCTTCCACCATTTTGGCGAGTTCATTTCGTAGTAACTGTGCGATAACAATACCTTTCGTGATTTTATAAAATGGTAATGAAACTGTGCGTCGTATTTGGCGTTTGACAAATAGTTCTGGATCACAGTAGGTGGATTCGGGTTCGGTTTCTGGTACTTGTTCTTTATATACTTGAATACCGTTGGTTTGACATACTGCTTCGCCGATTCCGAACGCAGTTTCAGTTTCGGGTTCGATTCCGTCAGTAGGACCACTTACTTGAGATAAAGAATCCGGTTTTACTTTTTTGGGCTTTGGTCGTATTGTTTTTGATGGTCGTTTTATTGCTGCGCCAACTGTATTTGATTCAAAACCGGACGAAGCAGATGCTGAAGCCATTATAGAATGACGATGACTATATGAGTTCTGTAATTATGTTTATATCTGTATCAATTTTATTCATATGTAGTCACAGATAATAACCTGATAGCCACCACCGCTATTATCTATGATTTGAAGAGGTTTTCCACAGCCATATATAAGACTGTCACTTACGAGTTTATCACATTCTTCTTTGTTACTATGCGGATTGATCGGTTGAAGATTATGCTTGAAAACTCCATGCCGCAAAATACGGCAATTAAACTCATGATGAGCCACCACAAATGGTTCGTTACAATGAAGACATATGAAAGTATGGTCCATGTGTATATATACTGTATTGTATATATATACAAATCATTTTATGTGATACAATAAAATAGTACCTTCCTATTATTACGCTAGTTCCGCAATCACAGATATCGCATCATCGCCAATCTCAAATCTCTGTCCGATGACTCTTACACGTATTTCTTCTTCTTCTTGAAGACGCGTAAAATCAGCACGGTCATAATGATGGTCCCGGGCAACAAATACGACAACCGGGCTTTTTGGTTCTTTGAGTGTTGCGCGAATACCCGCCAAACTAATATTTTTGATTACACATGAAAAGACGACACCCTCGACGAGTGAGCATGATTCACATTCATAGACGACTTCAAAAATCACATTTTTTCCATGAAGATATCCGTTCGAATATGTAAGGATCTTCACACTTCCTGGACGAATAAATCCTTCCGCCATACACTTTCCTTCCACGATTTTCGAGAGAATATGTTCGAGTGTATCTTTTACATTACGCCCGATAATCCGAAATGGAATTTCTAATTTACGTGTTAATAATATAGTCGTATAAATACCTAACTTAGGTGCTGCTGTGGTTGGTTGGTTCATTACTTTGCCATATCTTGAAATACTAGCACTTGTGCTACTCTTCTTTTCTACAGGGTTCATTCAATTGCGGTATGTGTTCTTGTTGTTCTTGCCCTAATATACAAATATACTTTATTTCTCTATATGTAATCTCTCGATATCACACAACAAAGCTTCACATGGTGTAAAAAACCATTTTCGTCCGTTGATTGCTTTACGATCGAAGGTTCTCAATAAAAACTCCTGAAATACACACAACTCTTTTTGGGTTCTAAATTTTGTGTTTTCAGATGTGAGTTTGTATTCATCATTTTGGGTTGCCGCATTCAACGACAGCGCAGTATTAATGATTGTAATTGCGTCTGTTTTTCCGGACTGGTCGCACCGTGCGCCTTTGTCGCGTTTCTTTGACATGACTTTGACTTTGAATACCAAGTATTCCATTTTGAATAACGAAATAAATCCGACCATCATATTCATTTTTTGTATCTGCTCTGTTTGAACTTTCGCTAAAAGGAGTGAGAAGTCACGTTCGTCTTCTGGTTCGGCAGGTGCCCATTCTCTCGTTTCGTATCTGAGAACAATAAGCTCGAACAATTCTTTTTTAGCTTTATTGAATAATAACATTCCTTTGTCTTCCGGTGAGCTTACAGCTGCGGACGATTGTGCTGCGAGTGCTGCTGCTCTTCGTCCTACCAGCGGTCGATGTATCACCTGTCGAGAATAATATTGTAGGATCATACGCTCAAATGGTGAGAGATTTTGTATGAAACCGGCACTCGCACTCGCACCCGCCCCCACCCCCCCAGTATTGGTTTCCATCGACCCATTATTTTTTTGATACAAGTGATTCAAAAGATCGATTGATTCTTCGAAAGACAAATGTTCTATGAGATTCGCAACAACGAGCTCGTAAAGCTCATCCAACGATATCTGAAATTCTTGCGTCTGAGAGATTTGTTGAATGACCTTTCCACAATAGTAATACCATTCGTCTTGCTCTTTTGTCGGTTTTTCAATAACTGTCTTACATGTTTCGAATGTATCAAATAACATCGTCACCGTATTTTCGGCCTTCATCGCTGGTTCCGGTTCCGGTTCCGGTTCCGGTTCGGGTTCCGCAACTACTGGCTCTGGAACACCATGACTAGAAATATCGATTGCTTCTCCTCCTGGGGACGCAGCTTCGGCAGCTTGAATCGATGCGATTTTATTTACAACCTTTTTGTTTGGAACAACCATCACACTCGCACCCGCACCCGCAGGTTTCGAGAGAATCCCCAAATAATCCTCACTAATGTTATCCGGAAGAGGATATTCTATCACAGAATGTTTATAAGGAACTGGCGTACTTCGCTCATGAATACTAATACGTTTATCGGTGATTTCGATTGGCTGAAATAAATAATAATCGCCAACATTTATAATGCGCCCAAGACGCCCATATTTATCATTCACATATTCATTCGGATCTGTTACCATTTGTGATAAAGCTAGATTGATTTGTGCGATAGGATATTGTCGTATCGCATTTACATGCGCGATGATTCCATTTGGACCCGTTTTCTTATAGAAAAAAGCGTCTTTGTATAAATCACGGATTTTATGAATGATTTTATCAAGGTTCATCGACATGAATTTTTCATTAAATGTATCAAGTCGAACATCGCTTTGTCTCTTACTCTTACCACTTCCTTCGTCGCCTTCGCTGTCGCTGTCACTGTCGCTGTCACTGTCAATTCCATATAAATCGTTCTGTTCTTGAATCGGTCGTCCATTTGAAAATGTGGGACGACAAACATACTCACACCTTTCCATGTAATCACATAATGCGGAATATGGGCGCGCACCAACCTGATAATCGATTTCTTTGCGTGATGAGAGATTTTGGCGAACTACTTGATTCAGTTGTGCTGCGGTTTGAGTATTATGTTGAACATTCAGCAGACAATCCACAGCGGATGTTCGAAGCACACGAGATACAACGCCAATCTTTACTGCTTTGAATTCCGAGAGACGATATAAATAAAGGTCGATTGCCTCGATCTCGGGGTTTGATAGGTCAGTCCCATATAAATACAATTCAACATTTCGTCGTGAAAATGGAAGTCGCTTATGACTACAATTACGGATAGCACGACCGATAATTTGTTCGAGTAAGTTCATGTTATACCATGGTTCCAAAATATGAACCTGACGAATGTTTTTAAAATCGAGACCTTCACTTCCAGCGACAGATATAATAACAACCTTCACATTTTCACCATTCGTGTTATTTTCACTTGTTAGTGCTTTCAGTTCGTGTAAATTATCTGGTGAAATCGTGGGATCACCGGTGATAACCGAATATCGGGCTGGTCGAAAGGGTTGATCTGGATATTCTGCTTGATGTCGGCGTTGTGGAAGCATCGTAATCGAGTCGATATTCTGTGTTGGCTTACTTCGAAATAGTGAAGAATTACCTCCAGCAACGCTATAACGTGTAAAACCAAGTTCTTCTAATGCGAGAGCAACGGGAACAACCCCGCCGTCAATATACTGACTGTAAATAAGAATTATGCCTTCGCTTACCATCACCTTATCCGTTATATGTTTTATTTTCGCTGAATATCGGCCAATATTATCTGGTGCGAAGATACGCGATGATGCTTTTGTCGTTGTTTCACCACGTGGGAGTTTAAATCCGCGTATAAATTCCGGTCGGTATTCAAAATTCAACCTCATCGGTGGGTTGCCGACCTCTTCATATGACATGATATGACGCAATCCCTCTTTCCCGATACATGCCGCAATATCAAATTCGTCATTCGGATCATTCACATATTCGATGAGAGATGGGTGCGGATATACCATATTTAATGCTTCAAGTGGTCGTTGAACCGCAGCATAACCAATCGTGTCCATATTTTCAAATGACGGAAAATCCGCTGCTTCGACTAAGGTGGTTTCATCGATTACAGCAGCACTCGGACTCGCTGCTGATCTGGCTTCTGCTCCGACTGTCGCTTGCGTTTGTGCGTTTGCCGCTTTGCCCTTACCCTTACCTTTGCCCTTACCTTTGCCACTTTCTTTTCCGTCTTCTCCCGCCGCTACTGCCGCTGCTGCCGCCGCTTTCTTTCGTCGAACCATCGCCGTCTTTTTATAAATATACATCGCCTTCATATCGTTAATAATAAACCGATACGCTGCTTCCTGTATATCTCCAGCACGAGTCATATATACATCAATATGTTCAATAGGTTGTTCAATATAACGCCCGTTAAGCTGACGACGTGGATATCCTCCGGCTGCGGATCCTGCTTCCCCAGAAACGCGCGCAAGAAGCGAGAACTCTGGCGAATGTTCTCTCGGATAGATCCGATAAGGAAATGTATATGGGTTCTCACCACGAACGAATGAAACATATCCGGTTGCTTTACGGATAAGAAGTTCTTTCCCGATCTCTCGACCATCCGCATCCACGCGGAAATTACCACGGTCGTCAAAAACATCTGCGATATCGATGGTCGCGCGACGATCATTCAAGTTCATCAGATTAATCAACCAAATTATTTCCTTGTAACTGTTATACATCGGTGTACCTGAGAGAAGCAGCAACCGCACATTATTCACCTTTTGAACAATCTGGAACAATATCTTTGCGACACGTTTATCGCGATTATCGTCGGTAATACGAATGTTATGAACTTCGTCAATAATAATAAGTGTATTTGCGAATAACTTGCGTAACTTAGTCACAGAAAGGGTTTCGATTGCGAGTGTCTCCATTTCAGCTGCCTTGGCAAGTTCAGCAGCTGATTTACGACCTTTCTTTACAGGGACAGAACCAGCACCAACACCAGCGCCGGTGCCACTAGATACCACAGACATCGTCGCCTTACGACGCACTTCTTGAATCGCGATGTCATCTTGTGATATGCCAATACTGGATGCGTGTGTCCGTGTATAATTCGCAAATTCGTTATAACCGAAAAATAAGTAATGCGATGAAATAAGACGACGTATTTGTTTAATCACCTTGTCGCGTGTTAGTCCTTTCATATTCATCGGGTTTATCTCCTTGATAAATTTATTACCAGTGCATGCGCGAATATTCCATACACCTAGCTCAATCTCTCGAAGTTCGCGTTCATCAAATAGCTGGAGTCGAAAATTCTCTTGAACATTCGGCGAAGCCACGACAATAATTTGCTGTGTAATTCCCATTTGTTTCATATAATCCCGCATCTCTTCGGCAACACTAATCGCAGAACATGTTTTTCCTGTGCCTAATCCATGATATAACAGCAAACTATTATACGGGGTCTCCACAGACAAAAAATTCCGAACAAATTGCTGATTGGGTGCCAATTCGATCTGCGCATTACATAATATTTCTGCCTCTTTTTCCACATTTTTTGTATTATCAACATCCATTTTGGTGTCAAAAAACTCTTTACGAAGCGCTATTTTAGTATTAAAATTCGGATCGTTTAGGGTTGGATACAGACCGGTTAGTGCCGCTGCGGCTGCGGCAACATCAGCTCCTTGCCCTTCCCCTTCGCCATCGCTGTCCATCGGTAAAATACCAATATCATGTATTGTCATCTCTCGTTCAAGCAATTCTTTTTTAAGAAGAACTTTATTGAATTCCTTACTAAATGGATTATTGATTTCTTCTGGTTTGAGACGTCGTCGTCCTTCTTCCAGATCTCGTTTCATTCTCTCGATCGTAGATTTCGGGTTTGCTGATCGAACAACCGCCGGCTGGAGAGCACCCGCACCCGCACCCGCACCCGCACTTACCGATGTCGCAGTCGTGGTCGCAGTCGTGGTCGCTTTCGCTTTCGCTTTCGGTTTTATTGTTCGTGGTTTTTTAACCTCGATCGGGGCATCTTCTGGCATCACAGCCATGGCCGCAGCAGCAACAGAAGCAACCGACGGGCCGCCCGACGCTCCCGAAGGACGAATCGTTATTTCTATTGGTATATTTTCTTGTTCTTCGGCCATAGGTAATTATCCCTCTTATGTATCGTATCTATTATTTTATATTATGATTGGACCCTTTATATACATAGGCAAAATAAAAAGGATTCAAAAAATCTGGTAGCGGGATAATATGTTATTGATTTTACGAACAATACCGATTTTTTCTAAATTGTAAGGTCGAATCGTTTTAATACATTCGTCAAATGACATCCATTTCATCAAGCCTACCTCCATAATGTCGTGTGCCTTTTTCGGTTTCTTATCTAAATCCACCATCGCAAGAAAATACTTCTGCTTATAACATTTCATATCTGACCCCATAAATATTTCTTCAAATGGAGCGATATTTTGAATTACATTATCATTACCGATATCATATCCAGTCTCTTCAAGACATTCTCTCAAAGCACATGGAAGATCTTTTTCATTATAATTCCGCCGGCCTTTCGGAAATCCCCATTCCGTTTCAGTCCAATTCGTGGTGGAATCCTCGATAAACTGATGAAGTGTCTTAACACGCCCGTCCTTTGTGCGTATTCCGCCAAGAACCTGACGATACTTTTCAAATGAAATTTGTTCTTCATTTTTATACTGACTTCCTCTTGTGTATTCACCCCATAATAAACGCCAAAGTTGTTCAAATGTGAGACGCAATAGGTTCGTCTTTTCGGTGACCGTCATCTCATCAATAATACGTTGAATATATGCTTCATCATTCAAAGAATACTTTCCGCGAATAAAATCAACGAATCCGAATGAATCACGCCGACGTATCATGAGAAACTCTGGCCCTGTTTCACCACAACGAAACGCAATCACGCCGATACTTGTAATTGGTGCGCGGCAATTATTATACACGTGATTTGTTCGATTACAATTGTTACAAAAATATTTGTTCGATTCTCCGCTGCTTACTAGTGTTCCGGTGTTGGCCGCCGCAGCACCTCCGCCGCCACCGCCACCGCTGCCGCCGGTATGTTTCGTTCGATGATTTCGTATTTGTGTTATTTCAAGATATGATAACGCGGATTTAGGATTATTTACCTTTTGTATTTCAGCCTGGTCTTCCATCTTTAAAAATCGCTTATCGTAGTTCTATCTTTGTTTTTATGTCGTTTCATTATAGGCAAGCGATGATCAAGCTCGACGCAAAAGTATGGGGACCGCAATACTGGTTCTTCTTGATGACAGTCGCGGTAAATTACCCAGATCACGTGAATGATGTCACGCGTAAAAAATACTACGACTTCGTCCAAAACTTTTCGATGTTTATACCTGATCCAGAAATGGCGTCTGAGTTTGACCGAATGTTGGGAAAATATCCTGTCACCCCATATTTAGACAGCCGCGATTCATTTATTCGTTGGGTTCATTTCATTCATAATCGATATAATGTTCTCTTGATGAAGGATGAAGTGAGCTTACATGACGCTCTCGAGAGATATTATTTACACTAT
>Ga0194133_10009862_pt1 | contig 10852 bp, 10 predicted proteins | sample TA2KigOf40mmetaG_FD_155448 | JGI IMG/M metagenome (GOLD analysis project Ga0194133, IMG submission 155448) | Freshwater microbial communities from Lake Tanganyika, Tanzania - TA2015055 Kigoma Offshore 40m | ecosystem: Environmental > Aquatic > Freshwater > Lake | place: Tanzania: Lake...
AAAGCTGGTACTCTACCAAGCTGAGCTACGCTCCGTTTATCCTTGCAATCTGCCCCCTTCTGTCCATATTGCAAAGTTTTCCCAAATCATTATGAGATCAGAACTTGTCCATCGTGCCCTTGCCAAGGTCGCCAACCCCCAAATCCTCATCAACGTGGTCTCCAAGCGAGTCCGCCAACTCGGCCTCGGCTACCGCCCCATGGTCATCGTCAGCCCCCGCATGACCTTCATGGATGTCGCTTTGCACGAAATCGCCGACGGCAAACTTGGTTACGAGGTCATCGGCGGGGAAACCACCGAAGCCCCTGCCAAGCCCGCCCGCAAGACCCGCGCCAAAAAATCGGCTTAACCAGATCCCCACCGCCCACCGGCGCGGTGGGTCCAAAAACACCCCCATACCGCGATGCTTCGGCCTGGCTTCAGCAACTCCATGTAACACGTATTACATGGAATTTTTTCCCGGGGCGGGGCCCATCGCCCATGGTATCGTGCCCCTTCCCTACCCATGAAAGCCGTTGAGATCCATAACCGCCGGGCCGGTCATCACTACTCCATTCTGGAATCCATCGAGGCCGGGGTGGTCCTGACCGGACCGGAAATCAAATCGATCCGCTCGGGCGGAGGCGACCTCGCCCACTCCTACGGCCGGATCGAAAACGGCGAGGCTTGGCTCCACTCCTTCCACATCGCCCCCTACAGCCACGGCAATCGCGCCAACCCCGAGCCCGACCGCCCCCGCAAACTCCTACTCCATAAAGCGGAGATCCACCGCCTGCTCGGTCAAATCGAAAAGGGCGGCTCCCGTGCCCTCGTCCCACTCAAAGGCTATTTCAAGGATGGCCGCTTCAAGATTCTCGTCGGCCTAGGGGCCGGCAAAACCCACCGGGACCGCCGCCAAGACCTCATCAAACGCCAAGCCGACCGCGAAGTATCCCGCGAACTCGCCAACCGACGACGCCGATGAGTCACCGGCTCCGTCCTCTTTCCCGCCTCCTGCCCGTTGGGACGGTCCGCTTCGATTCCGACACCCTTCGCACCAACTCCGGCGATGCCTGGATGGCCTCGGCCCTCCCGGAGGCCGTTGCCTTTCCCCGCAACACCGCCCAAGTGTCGAAAATTCTCGCCTTCTGCCACCGCCTGCGGATTCCCGCGACCACCCGCGGCGGAGGTCGTGGCTACGTCGGGGGCTGTGTTCCTATCCGCGGGGGCTTGGTCCTTTCGACGGCCCGGATGAATCGGATTCTGGAAATCTCCGGGCCTGATGGTGTGGCCGTGGTCCAGCCCGGTGTCATCACAGCCAAACTGGCCTCAGCCGCTGCCCGAAAAAACCTCTTCTACCCTCCCGACCCAGCCAGCCTGAAAGAGTCCACCCTCGGTGGAAACATCGCCACCAACGCTGGCGGGCCCCGTTGTCTCAAATACGGAGTCACCCGGAACTATGTCCTTGGCCTTGAGATCGTCTTGGCCGATGGGACGGTGGTTCGCCTTGGCGGCCGAACCCATAAGAACCGCACAGGGTTTGACCTAGTCGGTCTTTTTACAGGCTCGGAAGGTATGCTCGGGATCGTCACCGAGGCCACTCTTCGCCTCCTCCCCTTACCTCCGGCGCGCTCGGCCCTGCTTGCCGAATTTACCTCCCTGCCCAAGGCCGCCGCGGCGGTCCAAAAAATCTTGGGCGCTGGCTTGCTTCCCTCCGCCCTGGAGATTGCCGACCCCTTCACCCTTGCCGCTGCCCGCAAAGTCAACCATCGGGCCCCACGTTGTGAATCCCTGCTCATCGTGGAATTCGACGGCCAGCCCGCCGCGGTCAAAGCCGAACTGGCTTTGGCCTCCCGCCTCCTGCGACCTTCCGCTTCCCGCCTCGCCCCCGCGACCGGCTTCCGCGCCTGCGAAAAGCTCTGGCAGATCCGCCGGGGCTTCAGCTACGCCCTGCGCGACACCGGCCTGGTGAAACTGAACGAGGATGTCACGGTTCCACGTGGCCGAATCCTAGACCTGTTCCGCCTCACCGCCCGGCTTCAAAAAAAATATCGTGTCCCAATCTCCAGCTTCGGCCACGCCGGAGACGGCAATATCCACGTCAACCTCATGGCCCCCGCCGGGACGCAGGCCGACAACCCCCGCATGCACCGGATTTTAGATGAACTCTTCCGCGGGGTTCTGGCAATGGGCGGCGTGATCAGCGGTGAGCACGGCATTGGTTTGGCCAAGAAACCGTGGTGGAACCAAGCCACCTCACCTACCCTTCGCCAGCTTCACCACAAAATAAAAAGAGCCCTCGATCCCAACGGCCGTCTCAACCCCGGTAAGTTTTTGTAGTTCTTCGCTCCGCCTCAGGCGGAAGTTTCATTGCCACGGGTTCCCGCTACCACCCGGCTCGGTTTCTTCTTGGGTCGCCACGGTCCTTCGGCATCTCCTTGATTGGAGGCGGGCGGGTTTTTTTGTGCGGTACAGTCACTTCCGGAAGATCCGCCGAGATCCGCAAGGCCGGGAATGGCCATCGCGACCAACAAGGGGACCATCAGGATTCCGAAAAATCGAAGACTGGTCCGGATTGCGCGCTTCCATCGAGATTCTCCACGTGCACCAATATTTGGGAATCGACCCACTTTCCCCATGCGGGACGGGGATAGGTTTTCGATAGTTAAAACCGGTATCTCAGGAGTTCGACGGGAATAGCCTGCATGCCAGACCCTGAGACTTTTCTGCAAAACGAGAAAAGCAACGCCAGAGAACGAATTTTGATGGGAGGAGTTTCTACCGGCCAACATGTTGTAGAACCCCATTCACTACCACTACATCTTGTGCTTATTTATGCCAAGCTAAAAATTTTTAAGGGTCTTTTGGCGCCATAAGTAACCATCCTTGGCCCAAACCAACTTGCCACATCCATACCTTTCCTGAAATGGACCCTTCGTAACGACACAAGTCATGCTCCGTTTCCCAAGTCGCCAGAAGCGAAGTCCCGGGAGAGAGGATAAAATCCCGACCCGCGACTCCGATCCGCAACCAATTCTGTCCGGCCATGGGTCGGATCACCGCTGAGAAACGATCAGTCGCATCGCGCCCGAAACTGATGCGGAAAGCTTGCATGCCTTCTTGCACACGGCGATCGATCGTTCCCGGAAGAATTTCGGTAAGAATTTTTCCAGAAATATCCCTCAACTCTAGCCGTCGGGTGATTCTATCCAGAGTCAACTGGCCGGCAGCTTCCTGGGGAGCCTCGGGAGGGACGTCAGAAGCTTCGACAAGGGTTTCGCATTCAAAAAAAAGGCTGAACCCCGCCAGAACAAGTGCCCGCGGTGCAAAACGAGGCAAGGACCAGCAATTTCCTTGCAAGGACTTTCTCCAAGTCCGATCAGGACGGACGAAGCGGTGCATTGAAGAATTTTAAGATTTGGAAGGTTTACCGGAAAGGCTGGGGAGTTTTTGCGAACGATCCCTCTCCCGTTCCCGATTGAGGCTGGCGATTTCCGCCTCCCCCAGGGAGCCGGCCGGTAACAGTAAAACGCCCCGGCTTAAGACCGTATCCACGGTGGGTGCATATACAACCTGCCCGTTAACGATCACCACCAGAATCAACCCCCGACCGGTGCTGGTGGCGGCCTCCAGGTTGGTCTGTCCAAAAGCGTCGAACTCAACCTGCACCGTCCCATCCGGTCGGATTGAAACCTCGCGGATCTCCTTCTCCGTCACCTCGGGAATGCTGCGAATCGCGATGGTTTCAGGCGGATGGAGAAGCGCGAGGGGGACCGTTGCCATACCTTTGGCCCCTTCCGGCGCCTGAAGATGGACGCGTAGCAAGACGGACGGTTTTTCCGCCGCCCCCACCCAGAGGATCAGACCAAGGATCCATGGAACGAAAGATATCACCTCTCCAAAATATACCTTTTTTCTTGGGAGACGACCGATTTGTCACTCAGGCTTTCCCGAGGCAGTCTAAAAATCATGACGATCCTCGTGGCTTGGATATGGGCCGGCCTTGCCTCGGTCGCTTGGGCGGAGATTGATGCCTCCCGCGACACCATGCCGGACAAATTCAAGGGGGCCCCCGGCCTGATCAAAGGTGGATTCCTGATCGAGGGCTCCAAAAAACGCTTCGAAGGTGCTAACGAGCTTAATTTAGAGGCCTTTCAAACCAGGCTTGAGGTAACCCCGGGCGAACTGAGTTTAAAACGGATCCGCGAACCCGAGCCGGACGATCAAATCAGCCTCAAGTTCACCATCACCAACGGCTCGGCCAATGGAACCTTTTTGTACTTCCCCACCTCCCAGCGTTGCGAGGCAGTGGTGCGAAATTCCGAAGGCAAAGTGGTGTATACCTGGTCCGAGGATTTCGAATTTGCCACGGACGCCGGGTACAGTTTTTTGAACCCCGGGGAACGCCTGAATTACCAGTTGACCATTCCCTTCCAGGCTTTGCGGGGACGCCTTCCCGCCGGGTCCGCCACGCTGACGGCGAATCTTGTCAATTATCCGCAGCTGCGAGCGGAGATGCCCCTGCAGATTGTTCCGTAGCCGCCTGCCGGGATTCCGGGGCCGCCCGGGAGAGAATTTTTTCCACTTCGTCCGGGCTGAACCTTTCCTGTCGCCCCGATCCAAGGTCACGGACGCTCTGTTCTTCCCGCCTGACCTCTTGCCGGATCCGCGTCAGGCGCCCTTCATACAATCTGAGTGAGCCGTCCTCCCGCCGCCCCACTCGGGTGGCACGGGATACCCAATCCGGTGCCGACAACCGCTCCAATTGCCGGAACTCCCGACTCGGAACGCCGGCTGAGGAGGACTCCTGCTCCGCTTGAAATCGTGAATGGGTCTTCCCCCCCCAAGGCGAATCACTTGCCCCACCCCACACATCTGCCTCCGACGTTTTCCCCTTGGCGCCTTCCCAAGCCGGGCGTTGAGCCAGGGAGGCCTGCTTTTCTCGATGGGACAGCCGGGGGGCGGAAAATTCCTTGGTCTGCCCATAGGACCGGGAGGAGATTTCTCCAATCTCCTTGGTTCTCCCGGAAAAGGAGCTGAGCCGGTCGTCTGGCCTTTTCGGCCAACTAGCTTCCGCGATTCCTTGCTGGGCTGTTCCCAGCCTCAGCGCGCTGTTCTCCTCCCCATCTAGCGAGCAAACAGCTGCCATCCCTAAAGCTAGGCTGAACAGAGTCACCTTCACTCAGGCGATCTTCGCGTGCCCCCGCCCCCGAATCCTTTCGAAAAAGCCGGCTGTTTCCCTTGCTTGCCCACAACCCGTGAATCATTTCTTTTCACCTGCCCCCTCCCACCTCCTCTCGCCCTAAATTTAATTCAACTTTAACTTACACTTCAACCAACCACCATGGGTCCGCTTGGATTTGAACCAAGGACCAAGGGATTATGAGTCCCCTGCTCTAACCGCTGAGCTACGGACCCGACATCTCCGATCCTTCCCCCGAACCCCCAAAAAGCCGATTCAGAAATTCCGCCAGTAAGCTGGTTTCACAGATCTCACCCCTCGCCATGAGGATCCCGTCCGGGCGCAAAAGAGCCCAGCTGGCGTGATCCGGATCGCCCAAGGCACTCCTCACCATCCCGTCTCCATCCATCCAAACCCCGTCCCCCTCACGAATTTCTTCCGATGTCTGCCCCTCTCGCAAAATCCAGTGCCAATCCACCTGACCCGCTTGGGCCACCTCCCGTCGCATTTTCTCCGTCCGGGTTTGACCTTCAGGAAATAAAATCATCGCTGGGCGCCCCCGAAACAAAAGATCGGTAAGGTAGGTATTGCGGCCTGCCTTTTGGTTCTTCATGGCCATCGGCGGGACCCGGTTTCCAACCGGAATCATCCCGGGTTTTCTCCGTGCATCCGGCAGCACGGCTGGACCTTGGGGGTAACCCACCTGCAGCTGGCTCAGTCGTTCTCCCATCTTCTTGGTCATACCCAACCGGGAGGCCCACGGCATGAACCACTCCCGCATCCAGACCTTTGGCCCAGTTGTGGCGGTCATCATCCGGGTCATCTGGTCCGTCAGCTTGAGAACCCCATCAATCACCGGCAGTCGCTCCTTTTCATAGCTGTCCAATAACGCCTCGGTTCCGTGACCTCGGGCCACCGCGGCCAACTTCCATCCCAGGTTGAATGCGTCTCCCAGCCCCGTGTTCATCCCCTGCCCTCCCGCCGGGCTGTGGATATGGGCCGCATCACCACAAAGAAAAACTCTTCCCTGCCTCAGGCGATCTGTCCTCCGGTGGTGGATCGCAAAGCCCGCCACCCAGAGCAGTCGGTGGGGTCGAAGATGTCCAAGCCGGTTCTGTTCCAGTAGTTGCGCGATTTCCTCCAACGTGGCCTGTCCCGCGTCCAGCGCGGTCCCCGGGCGCATCGCCACGATGCGCCAGACGTTCTCCGGCAACGGAAAAAAAATCATGGGCCCGCTCGGGCAGGTGAAAAGATGCATGAATTTCGGATCCAGTCGCGGCTCTAGGCTCACGTCGGCCAACAACCAATTTTGCTGGTAAGCCGCCCCAGGAAATTCCAACCCCGCTTTTTTGCGCACCGTGCTGTGCGCGCCGTCGCACCCGGCCAGATATCCGCAAAAGGCCTCCTGCGTCTGACCGTCCTGGGTGAATTCCACGCCCACCCCCGTCTTTTCCGGTCGGAAAGCCGTCAGTTCACTTCCCCACTCGATTTTAACCTCCACCTCTTCCAGGAAATGGCGAAGGATCGCCTCGGTCTGGGTCTGGGGAAGCAACAGCATGAATGGATAACGGGTGGGTAATTTCCTTAAATCCAAATCGACCAGAAGCCGACGCTCCTTCCCATAAATCCGGATGCCGTGCACCCGGTGTCCGTGCGTCAGAAGTTCATCAATCAGCCCCAACTGCTCAAACATCTCCATCGTCCGGGGCACGACCCCCAACGCCCGCGAGTGTTCGGCCGGCCGGTCCTTTTTCTCCAAGAGACGCACGGCGATATTCCGTCGCGACAGCTCCGCCGCCAGCAACATTCCGGTGGGACCTGCCCCCACCACCATGACCGGAGATCGGCTCACCTTATAATCCTAAGCCCCAGCAACCCTGTTTCATCATCTGAAATTTACGGTTAGGATAAAGATATGGCCGCGAGTCCCAATCGTCCTTTGCCCTCCCGCCCCAGGACCGTGGTGGTCGGCACGGGAGCCCTCGGTATGTATTACGGGGCCAAGCTCGCCAAGTCCGGGATCCCCGTCACTTTTCTAGCCCGCCGCGACCTGGCCCATCTTCGGAAGCACGGCATCCAAGTGCGCTGCCCTTATGGGGACTTTCACCTCCATCCCGTCCGGGCCTACGGGACACCAGAGGAAATCGGCCCCGTGGACTTGATCTTGATCTGCGTCAAGACCACCGGGAACGCCTCTCTAAAAACCCTCATCCCTCCCTTGCTTGGACCCGATACCGTGCTCTGCACCCTGCAAAACGGCCTCGGCAATGAGGAAATTCTTGCCTCCATCTCTGGAAAAGAGCGTGTTCTGGGCGGAGTCTGCCACGTCTGCGTTTCCCGACCCGAACCCGGCGTCGCCCGCAATATGGCCTGTACCGACATCAAGTTCTCCGACCTTTCCGGCGGCGACACCCCGCGGGCCCGTTCCCTCTCCAGGATTTTCACGGACGCCGGAGTGGGCTGCACAGTGGCACCCTCCATTGGTTCTGCCCGCTGGTACAAACTGGTCTGGAACGTGCCGTTCAACGGCCTCGGCATCGCCGGTGGCCCCGGCGGCCGCGATACCCAGCAGGTGCTTGAGGATCCGGCCCTGCAACAGGAGGCCAAAGACCTGATGACCGAGGTACTGGCCGCCTCCGCCAAGCTGGGCTATCCGCAGGATCCAAATCTCATCGAGAAGGAAATCGCCCGCACCCGCACGATGGGCCACTACAAGTCCTCCAGCCAACTCGACTGGGAAGCCGGCAAGCCGGTCGAACTGGAATCCATCTGGGGCGAGACCCTCCGCCAAGGCACCGCCGCCGGCGTCCCCATGCCCCATCTGCAAAAGCTTTACGAAAAACTCAAAGGCATGGTCAAAGTTTAAGCGATGATCATTTGGGTAGGCCCCTTTTGATAAAAGGGGCTGCCACCTCTATCAGAAGTGGCCTACAAATTCTTCAAACTTCCGCAATTTCTCTCAGCAGCGCCCGATTCATCCTCGCTCCCCGTTCCAGATACGAAATCGGAAACGTCTCATCCGGTCCGTGGGCCCGGCAGTCCGGCAGGCTTAATCCCACCAGCAGCGTTTCCACCCCCAACACCTTTCGAATCACGCTGACGATGGGAATCGTTCCTCCTTCCAGAAGGTAATGAACCCTCTTTCCGTCCCAAGCTTGGCTTAACGCCCGTACGGCCGCTGGGCCAAAATCCTTCTTGGGATCGCAGAAATACGGCAACCCCCCGTGATGACGGGTGATCTTTAGCTTCACCGTCTTCGGGCACTTCTTTTTCAAGTATTTCTCCACGAGCCCGGCGATCTCCGCCGGATCCTGGTGGGGAACGAGCCGGAAGGTCAACTTGGCCGAAGCTTTGCTGGGTAACACCGTCTTGGGCCCCGGCCCTTGGTAGCCCCCAGTGATCCCGTTAATCTCCGCCGTCGGGCGCATCCCGATCCTTTCGATCGCGGTGAATCCCGGCTCCCCGCCCAACGCCGGACTACCCGCCTGCCTCCTCACTTCCTGATCGGAAACCCCCAGATCCTTCGCTGCCCTCCGCTCCCATGCCGCCGGCTTCCGCACCTTTTTGTAGAAACCGGGAATCGTCACGCGAAACTTGTCGTCATGCAGACCAGCCAAAAGCTGGGTCAGCACCTTGATCGGATTCACTACCGCACCGCCGTACACCCCGGAGTGCAGATCATGGGAAGGACCCGTCAACTCCACCTCCAAGGCCGTAATGCCCCGCAACCCATAGGTCAGGGTCGGTTGGTCAGGTCCCGCCATGTTGGTGTCGGAAATCACTGCCACATCGCACCGCAACTCCTCCTTCCGCGCCCGCAACACCGCCTCCAGGTTGTCGCTCCCCACTTCCTCCTCCCCTTCCACCACAAACACCACGTCCGTCGCCGCACCGCCCTCCTTGATCGCCTCCGCTACGCCCAACATGTGGGCGAAAATCTGGCCCTTGTTGTCGGTGGAACCTCGCGCCAGGACCATTCCGTCGCTCATTCGCGGCTCGAACGGATCTCCGGTCCACCCATCCCCCATCTCCGCTGGTTGGACATCGTAATGGCCATAGATCAGCACTCGCCGACGCTTTCCGCCTCCAGACTTACTCCATTTGGCGAGCACCACCGGCGCACCGGGCGTGGCCACAATTTCCGCCTCCATCCCCATTTCCCCGAATTTTTTCTCCAACCAGGTGGCACAGTCTCTCATCGACTGATCCCTGGCCGGATCCGCCGACACGGTCGGAAACCGCAAGAAATCGAAATAGTCGGAGCGGTCATTGTCAGATACGGGCATTCAGGGATTCTGCCGATGCCCCCCAACCCGCGCCAGCCCCGCGGAACCTGGAGATCAGGGATTTGCCCGGGGTTCTTTTTTGATTAAGCTTTCCAAATGTCGACCGGAAAACTGGAGATCCCCAAGTCATTTCCTCCCTTTGATTTAACCCGTCTTCTTAAGACCGTTTTTGAACCCCAAAAGGGGGAGCGGACCTGCGTTCTTATCGATCTCGACGATCCCACGCAGGTGAAGGATTTCGCCTTTTTAAAAAACCCCGCTCTTACCGTCCAGAAATACGCCCATGACATTTTTTATCAGGGTCTCAACAACGGGGTGGGCAAGGATCTCGGCCTGACCGGGGGGGAGCTTTACGCCTACAAAAAAACCATGGGCAGCAACCTCGACATGGACGATCTTGTCATCGACATACAGGGCCGACGCCTTTCCTTCGAAAAGGACATTTACCCCAAGTACGACATCATCCTCTGCATTTCCACTTACTCCGCCACCGCCCCCCTCACCGCCTCCGCCAAAAAGCACGGCTTTCGCGGCGCCACCCTTCACGGGCTTAATGAAATCATTCTTCAGACCGGTCTCGCGGTGGACTACAACGAAGTCAGCCAGCAGGCGGAAAAACTACGCCTCGGTCTCACGAAATCCGACTGGGTGGAAATCGACTACGAAGTCGCCGGAAAATCCTGCAGCCTACATCTCGACCTCGGGCGCCAGGAGGCCCAAAAGTCCCACGGGCTTTGCCGGGGCAAGAATCCTGATGTCGCCAACCTTCCGGCCGGCGAGGTTTACTTCGTCCCCACCGGGGCTTCGGGCCAAATGCCCATGAAGTTCGAGGACGGCACCCTTGCCATTCTTGATATCCAAGGCGGGCGCCAAGTCGGCGGCACCTTTCTATCCGGAAACCAAAAAACTTTCGAAGCTCATGTTGCCAAACTGAAACGTGACCCAGTCACGGGAGAGTTAGGCGAGCTCGGATTCGGCACCCAATTACTGCCATTTAGTGGCCGCGACATTCAGGACGAAAAGGTTCTCGGCACGATTCACGTCGCCACTGGGCGCTCCGATCATCTGGGGGGTCACCTCACTCCCGACAAGTTCGCGGAACGGATCAATGCCACCCACGACGACATTCTTTACGCCCCGCATAAAACCCCGGAAATCCGCGTAAAACAGGTTCGCATGCATCGCGATGGTAAAGACACCGTGGTGATGGAGAATTACCGTCCCTCCGTCTATCTCGAGCAACTCCTCGCCTGAAATCCACTTACGAGACTGGCTCCGCGCTCGCGGAGTACCTTGCTTTTCATTACCTCGAACCCTACAGCCTCCTGCCGCGGGGGTATCCCGTGCCCTTGGGCATCCATAATTTCCCGACTGCCTGCGCAACCCTCCTTCTTTCCGAGGCCCG
>Ga0194133_10009863_pt1 | contig 10851 bp, 10 predicted proteins | sample TA2KigOf40mmetaG_FD_155448 | JGI IMG/M metagenome (GOLD analysis project Ga0194133, IMG submission 155448) | Freshwater microbial communities from Lake Tanganyika, Tanzania - TA2015055 Kigoma Offshore 40m | ecosystem: Environmental > Aquatic > Freshwater > Lake | place: Tanzania: Lake...
CAGGAGACACGCAATTTCGACGGCACCGCCTACCTCATCTTCCAGCCTGCGGAGGAAGGCGGCGGTGGCGGCCGGGTGATGGTCGAGGAGGGCCTGTTCGAGCGCTTCCCCGCCAACGAGGTCTATGCCCTGCACAACTGGCCCAGCCTGCCCTCGGGCCAGATCGCGGTACGGCCCGGCCCGATGATGGCGGCGACCGACGAGATCCAGGTCACCCTGCGCGGCAAGGGCGGCCACGGCGCCATGCCGCACCTGAGCGTGGATCCGGTGGTCATCACCGCGCAGGTGATCGGCGCGCTGCAGACCATCGCCAGCCGCAACGCGAGCCCGCTGGATTCCATCGTGGTCTCGGTGTGCTCCATGGAAACCAGCCAGACCGGCGTGTTCAATGTCATCCCCGATTTCGTCAAGCTGATCGGCACCGTGCGCACGTTCCGCTCGGAAACACGCGACCTGGCCGAGAAGCGGATCCGCGAGATCGTGTCCGGCATCGCCAAGGCCATGGGCGGCAGCGCCGACATCGCCTACCACCGCGGGTATCCCGCCACCGTCAACACCGAGCGCGAGGCCGCGTTCGCTGCGCAGGTAGGCGAGCGCGTGTTCGGCAAGGACAACGTGTTCACCGACGCCGAGCCCACCATGGGCGGCGAGGACTTCTCCTACATGCTGCAGGCGCGTCCCGGGGCCTACATCTTCCTTGGCCAGGGCGGCGGCCCCACCGGCTGCTACCTGCACAACCCCGGCTACGACTTCAACGACGAAGTGATCCCCCTCGGCGCGGGCTATCTCGCCGCGCTGGTCGAAGACGCCCTGCCGCTCCGTTGAACGCCTAGCCGCTTGCGCAGCGCTCTCGCCCGTTTCTGGGAACACGACCTGGCGTACAGCTTCCGCCGGTCGCCGGTAACCATTGGCGCGGCGATCATGACCCTGATTTGCGTCGCGGGCGCGGCGCTGGCGCCCTGGCTCGCGCCGACCAATCCCTTCGACGCCTCCTCGCTCAACCTGGACACCGCGTTCCTCGCGCCGGCCTGGACTGCGGAGGGCCGCGCCACGCACCTGCTGGGCACCGACGACCAGGGGCGCGACGTGCTCTCGACCATCATGTACGGCGCGCGCATCTCGCTGGCGGTGGGCCTGGCGGCGGTGGTGTTCGCGATGACGCTGGGCGTGATCATGGGCCTCGTGGCGGGCTACTTCGGCGGCACCCTGGACGCCGTCATCATGCGCGTGGCCGACGTGCAGCTGTCCTTCCCCGCGATCCTGATCGCGCTGCTCATCAATGGCGTGGCGTGCGTCGCGCTGCCCCAGGAATTGCACGACGCGGTGGTGCTCTACGTCATGGTGGCCGCCATCGGCCTGTCGAAGTGGGTGGACTTCGCGCGCACGGTGCGTGGCTCGACCCTGGTGGAGAAGAACAAGGAGTACGTGCAGGCGGCGCGCGTCATCGGCCGGCATCCATTCGCCATCATGCTGCGCCATGTGCTGCCCAACGCCATGGGCCCGGTGCTGGTGATCGCCACCATCAACATCGGCATCGCCATCATCACCGAGGCGACCCTGTCGTTTCTCGGCGTGGGCGTGCCACCGACCAAGCCGTCGCTGGGCACCCTGATCCGGGTCGGCAACGACTTCCTGTTCTCGGGCGAATGGTGGATCACCGTGTTCCCGGGCATCGCGCTGGTGGTGCTGGTGCTGTCGGTGAACCTGCTGGGCGACTGGCTGCGCGACGCGCTCAACCCCAAACTGCGCTGACATGACCTCCCCTGCCGCGCCACTGCTGGAGGTGAAGGACTTGCGCGTCGAGTTCCCGACGCGTCGCGGCCTGCTGGTGGCCGTGGATGGCATTTCCTTCTCCATCGCCCCGGGCGAGGTGCTGGGAGTGGTGGGAGAGTCCGGCGCCGGCAAGTCGCTCACCGGCATGGCGGTCATCCGCCTGCTCGAGCCCCCTGGCCGCATCGCCGGCGGCGAGGTGCGCCTCGACGGCCAGCGTATCGACGACCTGCCGCTGGACCAGCTGCGCCGCATCCGCGGCCGGCGCATCGGCGCCATCTTCCAGGATCCGCTCACCTCGCTCAATCCGCTCTACACCGTGGGCGAGCAGATCACCGAGACCATACTCACGCACCTGGAGGTCACGCCCGCCGAAGCGCGCGAGCGGGCGCTCGGCCTGCTGCGCGAAGTCGGCATCCCGGCGCCGGAGAGCCGCATCGACCACTACTCGCACCAGTTCTCCGGCGGCATGCGCCAGCGCGTGGTGATCGCGTTGGCCCTGTGCGCCGAGCCGCGCCTGATCATCGCCGATGAGCCCACCACGGCGCTGGACGTGTCCATCCAGGCGCAGATCATCCAGCTGCTCAAGCGCCTGGCGCGCGAGCACGGCACCGCGGTGATGCTGATCACCCACGACATGGGCGTGATCGCGGAGACCGCCGACCGCGTCGCGGTGATGTACGCCGGCCGCATCGCCGAGATCGGCCCGGTGCGCGAAGTGATCCATTCCCCGCGCCATCCCTATACCGTGGGCCTGATGGGTTCGATACCGAAGCTGGGCGCGGGCATGGGCAAGAAGCACATGCGGCTGGCGCAGATCGAGGGCGCGATGCCGCGCCTGAACGCCATCCCGGCAGGCTGCGCCTTCAACCCACGCTGCCCGAAGCGCATGGACCGGTGCATCAACGAACGCCCCGTCCTGGTGGCGGCCGGCACCAACCAGAGCGCCTGCTGGCTCTATGAGTGACGTCTTGCTGAGATTGGAGGGCGTGGGCCGCGACTTCGACGTCTCGTACCCATGGCTCAACCGGGTGCTCGAGGGCCAGCCGCGCCAGCTGCTGCGCGCGGTGGACAGCGTCACCCTGGAGGTGCGCCGCGGCGAGACGATGGCCCTGGTCGGCGAATCCGGGTGCGGCAAGTCCACGGTCGCCCGGCTGATCGTTGGCCTCTACCAGCCCTCCCGCGGTCGCATCGACTTCGATGGGGTGGAAGTCACCAATCCTTCCGCGCGCGCCCAGACCCTTCAGGTGCGGCGGCGCATGCAGATGATCTTCCAGGATCCCTATGCGAGCCTCAACCCGCGCTGGCGCGTGCGCGAAGTCGTGGCCGAGCCGCTGCGCGTGCTCGGGCTTGCCTCTAGCGAAGCTGATATCGACCACCGCGTCGGCGAATTGCTCGGCCAGGTTGGACTGGCCGCGCAGGACGGCGAAAAATACCCGCACGAGTTCTCCGGCGGCCAGCGCCAGCGCATCTCGATCGCGCGCGCCCTGTCCGGCAACCCCGAGTTCCTGGTGTGCGATGAACCGACCTCGGCGCTCGACGTCTCGGTGCAGGCGCAGATCCTCAACCTGATGACCGACTTGCAGGACAAGCTCGGCCTCACGTACCTCTTCATCTCGCACAACCTAGCGGTGGTCTCGCACATCGCCGACCGCATCGGCGTCATGTACCTGGGACGGCTGGTGGAGGTTGCGGCTGCGGACGAACTGTTCTCGCGACCCAGGCATCCCTATACGCGCATGCTGCTCGATGCGGTGCCTGACCTCGAGATGAGCGGCAAGCAGCGCACGCCGGTGGCGGGGGAAGTGCCCAACCCGCTCTCCCCGCCTTCGGGCTGCGCCTTCCATCCGCGCTGCCCGCACGCGAACGACAGGTGCCGCAGCGAGGCGCCGGCCGCCATTGCCAAGGATGGAAACGTGGTTGCGTGCCACGCGGTACAGGAAGGGCGAATCTAAGCCTTTCGGCTTTTCGCCCTTATCCGATCGCTTCGTTTTCGATAAAACCGGAAAAGCAGCGATCGTATGAAACCCGGTAGCGCGACCGGATGCCTACCGCCCGAACAACCCCTTGATCTTCCCCCCCACCCCCCCCGCGCCTTCGGTGCTCTTCTTCACCATCTCGGTGACGCTGTCCGCGGCCTTGCCCAGCGCACCGCCCGAGGCGGCGAGCAGCGCAGTGTAGTCGATATTCCAGTCGGGCTTGTCCAGGGCCCCGGTGAGCTTCACCGGGATGGTGATGCCTGTCAGGTCCTTGGCGTCCCGCCCGCCCTGCCCCTTGGTGGTGGCCGCGAGGGTCGCCTTGGCGAGGTAGTCGATGGTGTTGTTGCCGATGTCGAGGTTGCCGGCGCCGCCGAGGCGCAGGAACGGCGAGGCCGCCTTCAAGTCGTCGTTGCGCGCAACGCCGTTCTTGATGGCGAAGCTGGCGCTCATCTCGGAGAAGTCGGTCTTCTGCGTCGGGTCGGGCTTGGTTTGCTTGGCGCCCAGCGCGGATTTCAGGTTGCGCGCGCTGTCGGCGAGGTTGACGCCCTTGATGGCGCCGTCCTTGACCTCGACCTTCACCGCCCCGGCCAGGGCCTTTTTCAGCGCCGGTACCGTGCCGCCGGCGGTCTGTACGTCCACGCTGACGTTGCCCTTGCCCTCCATCTCGTCCTTCTGGGCGGCGTCGCGCAGCAGGGGCCCCAGCGCCACGTTCTGCAGGATTTCCTTCACCGCGATGCGGTTGCCGTTGGCATCCGCCACGAGCGCGCCGGACACCGTGCCGCCGTACAGGTTGGCCGAGTGCGGCGACACCTCCAGCTTGCCGCCCGCCAGCTTAACCTCGGCCTTCACGTTCTGCAGCTTCACGCGCTGGGCGGTCAGGTTGCCGATGGCGATCTTCCCGCTCACGGTCTTGCCCTTCAGGGGCGACAGGTCCACGCGGTCGTCACCCTTCTTCGCATCCTTGGACTGCGCCGGGATGTAGCGGTCCAGGTTCAGCTTGTCGATGCCGACGTCGAAGGTGGTGGCGAGCGGCTCGAACTTCGTCGCCGCCAGCTTCGCCTGGATGCTCGACTCGTCGAACTTCATGGACACCTCTAGCGACGCGGTCTGCTTGCCCAGGTCCGCCCTCGCCGCCGCGTTGATGGGCAGGGTCACGGTCTTCTGCGGGATCGCCGGCCCGGCGATGGTCAGGTTGGCGGCGATCTTCGGCAGCTCCCAGGTACGAGCCTGGAGGTTGCCCTTCACCGGCGTGGAGACCCTGCCCTTGACGCTGTTGCCCTCGGCCGAGGCGTCGATGTCCAGGGCCACCGCGGCGAGCGCGAGGTCGCGCGCCGTGCCCTGGATGCCCTCAATGCGTAACACGACGCTGACGTTGCGCTGCGGGCCCTTCACCTGCACCGTGCCCTTCACCTCGGCGCCGGAGGCCTTGGCCGGCGTGATCTCCACCTTGGGCGCGGCCAGCTCCGCCACCAGCGTGTCCCGGTCCAGCTTGCCCTTGGCCGAGAAGCTTAAGCCGTCGAAGGCGATCTCCTGGCGCGCGAGGTCGAAGCGCAGCGCGCCCGCCATCTTCGCGGTCAGGTCCATGTCGGGCTTCCTACCCGTGATGCGCGCCGACAGGGAGACCGGGCCCGGCGCGCTGCCATCCAGCCGCCCGGTCTTGAAGTTGAAGTCCGAGACCCGGGCTTCCTGCCCGGTCGCCTCGTCGCGGTAGGCGAGCTCCATCCGCTCCACGTTGATGTCGGCGATGCGCAGCTTCGGCGGCTCCCGGTGCGCGTCGTGACCGGCCTTGTCCTCCCCGCCCTTACCGCCCTCGGCGAGGTCGGCGAAATTGAACCGGCCGTCCCTGGCCTTCACCACGTTCACCTTGAGTCCGGCGACCTTCAGCACCTCCACCGCGGCCTCGCCCGACATGAGCGGCATCACGCGCAACGCCACCTCCGCCGAGTCGAGCGACACGAACAGCTTGTCGCTGCCGGGTTCCGAGAGCGTGGTCTTGCCCAGCGCGATCCTGGCCACCGGGAACAGCTTCAATGCGGGCGTGCCTTCGATGACCAGGGTCCGGTTCTTCTCCTTCATCATGCGCTCCAGCCGCGACTTGACGAAGGTGCCGTCCACGATCACGAGCGCCGCGCCGACACCGAGCACCGCGACGAGAACCAGCCCGCCGATGCCGTACAGGAGGTGCTTGATCGCCTTCATGGTCTCACCCCGCCCTTGTTCGCAATGCCGAAGGGTACATGGCCGGTGGCCACGTGCTGGCGGGCGGATTCCACATGCCCGCGCTGGTCGTCGAAATAGAAGTCCGGCTGGAACGCCTTGAGGAACTCGCCCTTGTCCAAGCCGCCCAGGAACAGCGCCTCGTCCACCGCGATGTTCCAGTCGACGAGCGTGCGCACCGCGCGCTCGTGCGCCGGCGCGCTGCGCGCGGTGACCAGCGCCGTGCGCAGGCGCATCGGCACGTCGTACCCCGCCGCGGCCTGCAGCCGGTGCAGCGCCTCCAGCAGGGGCTTGAACGGCCCGGGCGGCAGCGGCCTCAGGGCGTGCACCGTCTCGTGCTTCGTGAACGCGTCCAGGCCCTCGCGCTGGTAGACGCTCTCGGCCTCGTCGGAGAACAGCACCGCGTCGCCGTCGAAGGCGATGCGCACCTCGCCGCCGTGGCCGCCCGACTGCGCCGACTCCGGCAGCACCCGCGCCGCCGGGAAGCGCGCATCGAGCGCCCCCATCACGTCCTGCTCGTTGGCCGACAGGAACAGGTTCGCGCGCAGCGCGTCCAGGTACTTGTAGGGGCTGCGGCCGCGGGTGAACACGCCGCGCTCGATGCGCAGCCCGGCGCGCTCGGCCGAGCGGAAGATGCGCAGGCCCGAGACCGGGTCGTTCTTGGACAGGATCACCACCTCCACGCGCTGCGTGTCGGCGGTGTTGAACGCGAGCAGCTTCTTCACCAGCGCGAAGGCGACGCCTTCCTTGGCCGGCACGTCCAGCCTGGAGTACTGCAGGTCGATGTAGGCGCGCTCGCCCCGGGCGTCGAACACACGGTTCTCCTCCTCGAAATCGAACAGCGCGCGGGAGGAGATCGCGACGACGAGCTTGCCTTCGACCGAGTAGGCCATCGGGTCTCCTTGAAGCCGGATTCTAGTCGCTTTCGAACGCGCCTTGACGCGCCCGCGGCGCACCCGGCATAGTCGGCCAGGCACCCCAAGCACGACCTCATCCTGCGCAACGCCCGCTGGGTCGACACCGTCTCCGGCGACGAAACCGTTTCCGACATCGGCCTGGCGCAGGGGCGCATCGCGTCGCTGCAGGCGACGGGGGAAGCGCGGCGCTCGATCGACGCCGGCGGGGCGCTGGTGCTCCCCGGCCTGGTGGACACGCATGTCCACCTCACCCCGGAGATCTCCGGCCGCCGCGGCTTTCGCATGCTCGCGCGCGCCGGGGTCACCAGCGCGCAGGAGATGGCCTGCCCGGTGGACGACGTGCTCGCGCACGCCGCGCGCTTCGGCTCTGGCATCGAGGTGGCCACGCTGGAAGCGCTGCGCCCCGGGAAGAACATCGGCTCGGAGGATCCATCGCGCGACGAGCTCGCGCGCTTTGTCGCCGCCGCGAAGGCAAAGGGCTACCACGGCATCAAGATCCTCGGCGGCCACTACCCTCTCACCCCGGAGGTAACGCGCGCCGCCATCGCGCTCGCGGCCGGGGAAGGCATGCGCGTTGCGATCCACTGCGGCTCCACTGCCGCGAAATCCGACCTGTCGCGCCTCGTCAAGGCGGTCGAGCTCGCCAAAGGCAACCGGCTGCAGGTCTGCCATGTGAACAGCTACTGCCGCGGCACCCACCACGACCCGACGCTGGAGGCGCGCAAGGCCCTCGACCTGCTCGACGGCCGCGACAACATCCTGTCGGAGTCCTACCTGTCGCTCTTCAACGCCGCGCGCAGCGACCTGGACGAGGCGGGCGGCTTCGCCAGGCGCCGAATTGGTGGGCGGCTGGGCTGCTTCCTGCGCGCATGTGCTTGTCTTCGGCGTCATCTTCCCTGCCGGCGTGGTTTCGCTGAGCGTGCCAGATGATGTTCCGCTGCAGCCTCGGGGTTGAGCCGGTGCCGACCAACCGTCGATCGACCACCTTGACCCGAGCCTTGAGCGGGGCCCCTCCTGCGCGGCGGCAAAGCAACCCCCAATTCGCAAGCACGCTCGAGCGCGGGCTGCGCGTCCTGCAATGCTTCAGTGCCAACACGCCGCTCCTGGGGAATGCCGATATCGCAGGAATGACCGGCCTGCCCAAACCCACAGTCTCGCGCCTGACCTTCACTCTGATTGAGCTTGGATACCTTCGCCGCTGCGCGGAAAGCGCCCGTTTCGAACTTGCAAGCAGCGTGCTGTGCCTGGGGTACCCGGTACTAGCCCGGCTGGAGTTCCGTCGCGCGGCGATGCCTCACCTGAAGGGTCTCGCTGAAGAAATCGATGGCACGGCTGGGGTTTCGGTGCGGGACCGCCTGCGCATGGTGACGTTGGAGACCTATACCCACAAGGATGTGTTTCGCCGTCGCCCCGGCATCGGGCTGCCGTTGAACCTCGTCGAGTCGACTCCTGGCTTGGCGTGGCTCGTAGGTGCACGCACGGACGAACGCGATCGCGCCTTGCGAGAGGTTGCGCACGACGTGCCCGAGCATCTCGTGCGCCTGCAAGGAGAAATCTTGGCGGGACGTCAACAGCTGGCGCGGCACGGCTACTTGGTCCGCTGCGGACACATCCGCCCCGAAACAGCAGGACTTTCCACGCCTCTTCGCCGACGACCAGGCGAGGAACTGGTGATCCTTGCGTGCGCAGTCAGAACGCCTGCCAAGCAGGCCGACGCGGTGATGCGCCGGACTGGGGAACGACTCCTGGAAACTGCGCGCCGCATCTCCGCAGATGTGCTTGGAGTCTGACGTCCGCGACGGTGAGACACGAGTAGGTGCTGGCGAATTCGAGCCAGAGTTCGGTGCGGGGCGTGGTGCGCTCGGGGTGGGGGAGTCACGATGATCGTGGGGCCGGCGGGGGTGGACGGGGAAAACCCGGAGCGTCCGGCCGGGACTTGCTGCTGGTAGGCTTGAATGGAGCGGGTGAAGGGAATCGAACCCTCGTATGCAGCTTGGGAAGCTGCCGTTCTGCCATTGAACTACACCCGCGCAGCCGGAATCATACAACCCATGAACCTGATCCAGCGCATCCTCGCCGCCCTCATCGCCCTCGTGGTCTTCGCCGCGGCGCTGGTGTTCGCCTCGATCGCGCTCGGGGTGATCCTCGCCATCGCGCTCATCGCCTGGGCTTGGCTCACCTGGCGCGGGCGCAAGCTGCGCGGCCGCCCCGGCGTCGTGGTCGAGGGCGAGTACCGGGAGTACCGCGACGGGCAGGAAGTGCGGCGCATCGTGCTCGACGAGCGCACGGAACGCCGCGACCCGCCCTGATATCATCCGCGCGATGATCCAGGTGGTGGTGAACGGCGCCGAGCAGCGGCTCGACGCCCCGCTCGCGGTGAGCGAGTTGCTCGAGCGCATGGCGCTGGCGGGCCGCAAGATCGCGGTGGAACGCAACGGCGAGATCGTGCCGCGCAGCGCGCACGGCTCGACGCTGGTCGCGGACGGCGACCGCCTGGAAATCGTGGTCGCGGTAGGCGGAGGCTGAGATGGATTCCCTGGTGATCGCAGGCAAGACTTACGGCTCGCGCCTGCTCGTGGGCACAGGCAAGTACAAGGATTTCGCGCAGACGCGCGCCGCCATTGACGCCTCGGGCGCCGAGATCGTCACCGTCGCCATCCGGCGCACCAACATCGGCCAGACCAAGGGCGAGCCTTCGCTGCTGGAGTTCCTGCCGCCCTCGAAATTCACCTACCTGCCCAACACCGCAGGCTGCTACTCCGCGCAGGATGCGGTACGCACGCTGCGCCTCGCGCGCGAGCTGCTCGACGGCCACGACCTGGTGAAGCTGGAAGTGCTGGGCGACGCCGAATCCTTGTACCCCAACATGCCGGAGACCCTGGCCGCCGCGAACACGCTGGTGAAGGAAGGCTTCAAGGTCATGGTGTACTGCTCCGACGACCCGATCCAGGCGAAGATGCTGGAGGAGGCGGGCTGCGTCGCGGTGATGCCGCTCGCCTCGCTCATCGGCTCGGGCATGGGCGTCCTCAACCCGTGGAACCTGCAGCTCATCATCGAGCGCATCCAGGTGCCGGTGCTGGTGGACGCGGGCGTGGGCACGGCTTCGGACGCCGCCATCGCCATGGAACTGGGCTGCGACGGCGTGCTGATGAACACCGCCATCGCCGCGGCGATGGACCCGGTCCTGATGGCCGGGGCGATGAGGAAGGCGGTTGAGGCCGGGCGCGAGGCCTTCCTTGCCGGGCGCATGCCGAGGAAGTTCTACGGCGCCTCGCCCTCGTCACCGACTGCAGGCCGGATCTCCTCCTCGCAACCCCAGGCGGCTTGAACCGGCGCAGGATCCGCAGCTTCGTCCTGCGCCAGGGCAGGACCACGCCCTCGCAGCTGCGCGCCCTGGAAGAGCTGTTTCCCCGCTATGGCATCGCCTACGGCGCGGCGCCGCTCGATCCGCGCGCGGTGTTCGGCCGCACCGCGCCGCTGGTGCTGGAGATCGGCTCGGGCATGGGCGAGACCACCGCGGCCATCGCCCAGGCGAATCCCGGCACGGACTACGTCGCGATCGAGGTGCACGGCCCGGGCGTGGGCAGCCTGTTGAAGAAGATCGACGAGCTGGGCCTGAACAACCTGCGCGTCATCCGCCACGACGCCGTCGAGGTGCTGGAGAACATGGCACGGGACGGGTCGCTGGCGGGCATCCACCTGTTCTTCCCCGATCCCTGGCCCAAGAAGCGCCACCACAAGCGCCGCCTGGTGCGGCCGGACCTGGCCGCCCTGCTCGCGCGCAAGCTCATACCCGGCGGCATCCTGCACGCGGCCACCGACTGGGTCGATTATGCAGAGCACATGCAAAGCGTGCTCGGCGCAGAGCCGCTGTTCGAGCGCCTGCCCGCGGGCGCCCCGCGCCCCATGACCAAGTTCGAGCGCCGCGGCCTGAAGCTGGGCCACGAGGTGCGCGACCTCTACTACCG
>Ga0194133_10009864_pt1 | contig 10850 bp, 15 predicted proteins | sample TA2KigOf40mmetaG_FD_155448 | JGI IMG/M metagenome (GOLD analysis project Ga0194133, IMG submission 155448) | Freshwater microbial communities from Lake Tanganyika, Tanzania - TA2015055 Kigoma Offshore 40m | ecosystem: Environmental > Aquatic > Freshwater > Lake | place: Tanzania: Lake...
AAAAAATGAAATAAAAAACAAAAAATAAAATAAAAAACGCCCCATCAAAACGGCGACCTCCTCGGCGAGGAGGTCGCCGTTCTGACCGTTGTCGCGACAAGGGCTAAACATTGCAAGGTTTTTGAAAACGCGGAACTTCTTCGCAAGAAGGTCGCCGTTTTCGACGGGCCGAGGCAAGCATGCTAACCCACGGGCCCGGTCAGAACGGCGACCTCTTCGGAGCGGAGGTCGCCGTTTTGAACAAGCCGTACAAAGGCCAGAGCTCGCTTGAAGCATCACCCCGAGCGCGATGTGTGAACAACCTGTCTGAACCCTTGCATCAAGATGCTCTTCGCGATGGGGTAAATCTCGCATTGCGGCGTAAACTTCCAATGGCGCTCCCGCTTGGCGTTGAAGCAAAGGACGGGCAAGCTCGACACCGAAACCCCCGATGGCGTAGACTTTGCTTTGATTGCCATCTCAACGAAGCCGTCGTACTCCGTGACGAGGTCGCAGCGCCGAAGCATGTCGAAACACCATTTGCGTAGGTCTTCCGTCTTCGCCATGCGCTCTGCAATCTCCGTGAAGGGACCTCCGATAGGCCAGTCGGCCACCTTTTGCAACCCTAAATCCGCCATCGCTTGATGCTGTATGCCGAAGTCTTTCGAAACTCTGAAAATATTGCTGGAGTCGCTCACCAACAAGATCAGACTGAACATGCGATTGCGATGCCACCCAAGCTGGCTATTTGCAAAACACGAGCGGACTTCACTGTAAATCTAAGGTATTAGTGTTTGACGGTGCCAGGTTGGTCATCCCTAGACCAGCTGGTCTTGGCAAAAACTTTGCGATTTGAAAACTTTTCGAAGTTGTTGTATCGGTTTCGGAGAGGAAGAACCGGGCTTTCCGGGAAGAGGCGATGCCAGATTCGAGGTTTGAACCTCGGTCACGGTCAACCCCCGGGAAAGGTGCATCTTGTCCAGAATCTCACCTAGCAACGAAACATGCATCTCCCGTGGTACGGCGGCGAGGGGAGTGAGAGGCCCCACGTGTCGAACGATTCGATGCAGCAAAACGTGTTTCAAGAGACATGTTTTTTCAAAGTCTTAGGGTGACTTCTTGTTAGGGCACCCGTATTTGCCCCAGTGGGTGCCACGAAGAAGACCCAAGGGGTTATTGTGGGCGGAAATCTGTCTAGATTGGTTTCGCCCCAACACACAGGAGTAGGGCACGTTTCGTGCAACCTGCGTCGAGTTGGAGCTTGCTGAGGTCGCGGACATCGTTGACGGCGCCGCTGCTTTTCGACGTGCGCTGCTTCTTCTTCGGGGCCATCGAGTGCAAAAAATCGCTCTGATACCACGCTGTGCCACAAGTCGGGACTCTCGACCCAAAATGGCTACGGCGACTCCTCCTTAGAAGGCTCATTGCCCTTCGGGCTCATCGTGTCTTCAGGCCGGTGTCTTGGGTCAAGGGTCTTGGAACGCGTCCTAGATGAGTCTTGGATGGGCATCGCCGCTCTGACCACAAAGCAATCGATGGGCCTTGCATGTTTCACACTTCGACGGGGCCCTCGGCTGTCGAAACACACCCTAGGCCGATGGGTCTTCGAGATCGTTCAAGACCGTTCGAGACTTGAAGCAGGGTGCCTACGGGGGTTGCTACCGCATCTAAGGGAGGGCGCGGGATGAGCGGCACTTCTACTACCAAGGATTCCTTGGCGATATTCCTTGTATGTCAAAGCCCAAGGCGAGCGGACGCATTGAAGTGAGCATTTTGTATGCTTCCCTGGGTGACAGCGGGTGTATGCTTGTGCGGGAGCCGAAATGGCTACGGGGCAAATTTTTGGAAGGTTTCCCGGCAGCCCGGGGCCGCCCAAACCCCCCGGGGTCCTTTAAAAGGACCCCTTGGTCCTTTAAAAGGGGTCCAAAACGTCCAATGGAAGGATAGCCAGCGCTGCACAGGGCCTGTGACCGGCCTACAAGTCTTCGAAAGCGGACGTTTAGTTTGCTAGTGAAAGCAATGATATGCGAGCCAAGCCCGTCTCAGCAAAGGTTTTCGAGCTACGGCCAGACAAGCTCGACAAAGTAGGTCGCCCATTCTCGATACCTTGCGCGTGGCTCTCGAGGGGGGCCCTCCGGGAGGCCACAGATCTTAATTCCGGTAGCGTTCCGATCAGTCATCCGGCATCTGAGGGCAAGCCCAAGCAACCGCTAGCTGTGCCAGGCGTGTGCGGCCCACGGCGAGCTCTTGACGACGGCGGGCTTTGGAGGACCCTTGCCGCTTCGTGAGCGCTATGCCCATGTGGGGCGGGTAAAGCCTCGGCTTGCGAAAAGCACAAGCTTCGGTAAATTTCAAAAACAGCTGCACAGCAGATGCAAAATCGCAAGGGCTCAGGAGCCCTCTCGCTCCCAGGCAACGAACATGCTCGTGATCGCGGCCACAAGGACGGTGGTGGCGAAAGCATTCCCCACGTAGTCTTGCAGAACTCGCGGGGGCAAGCGGTAGAAGTTGTAGGTGTCCAAGTCCTTCGCGGAAAATCCTTGGAGGCGCGATGCCTCGAGCGTCGACATGCGGCGAAGGGCAGGAAGCACAATCCATACGCCTCCCGGGGTAATGCATGGACACAACCTGTATTGAACAATTCAATGTCCATCAGATGCGGTCTCGATGTGGTCTACGATACCCAGCACTTAGCGGCCCATCAAAGTTTCTCTCACACGTCGGGTCGCGACCGCTTCCAAACTGAAGCGTGGAAAGGGTGGGAAGGGGTGCGTGAGTAAGAAAAGTAGGGCCGCCTAACTTGGGCGTTCTCTGGGAAACGTAGGTTGGTACGACCGCATGGGAGGCCCATTGTCAAAAAAACGGACGCCTCGTGTGCACACGGTCCGACCGCTCGATGTTCTGGTCCACTTGGACAATGGCCGTTGCGTCGCCGACTCCGCCCGCTGCCTCCAACTTGCAGAGTTGTACCGCGACCGAGTAAGCAGCCCTGACTGGTAGACTTAAGTTTTCGGCGATCTCACTCGCGCGGTTCTCCAATGCTTCCGATGACAGACTGTGCTTCTCAGCCATCGACTTCGCGTGCGCCTTCCACTTTTCACCTTACGGAGGCTAATCAGACATCCGATCGTGCGTGAGCTAAAAAGGTAGAATTCTGGTGAGTTCCGGCCGGAGCAAGCCCGCAGGACCCATGTTTCTCAAGCCCTGCCCCGTCCCCTACAATCAATCTATTTTGCATCGCAATTTTGTCCGGATGTTTGCTTTTCCTATCGGATTTGTTGCTCCAACTTCCCGGGGCAAACAAGGGCAGAGCACAAGTCGATCGTAGAGGGTCTCACGTCTTCTCGTGAGTGCACCGAATGTCCGACGGATCCTCCCGGCACCTTTCCGTGGCCGACTTGACCGAAAGTCGGGCAGCGGGGCCTTGTCCAGAAAGTCGTCGAGTTTCTTGGGGGTCGTTCGGAGGGAGAGAAGAGTCTTGCGCAAGAGAACTGGATCCCCACGACCAGCGCGGAAGTACATCATGTAGATGCGGGGTCTGCTTTGTGCTAGGGCGAAGCACTGAGCGGGCAAATTCATCCAAAGCCCCTCGTAGCCCAACTTGCTCAGGACGGCGTGCTGCTCGATCACAGGAACCTTGCCGAGGTCGGCCGCACGCTTGCCTGCGATGAGCTTCGTGTTCTCAAGTAAGAGCAATTTGGCGGGCCGGTTCTCCAGGTACTTCAGGATGGCCTGTTGTGCTCTGCCAGTAGCACTGGAGGCATCGTCGAAGGCCTTGTGCACATTGTTCAGAGATGATATGCTCACGCAAGGGTAGCCTGCGGCAAGCGGTTTGAACGAGTCGAAAGCGGACAGCCGCTCGATCTTTTTGGGAAGCTATCTAACGGGCTTCGTTTGGATTTTCTGGCATTTCGCAAGAGAGGCCGGGGGCTTCACTTCGCCCCCGGCCTCTCGGGGCAAGTTTAGGGTCCGTTTTGAATAGGATCTCCCTTTAAAACCCACCCGAAACTGGCCGCGGAAGGAATATAAAATATAGGGCTGATTTCAGCTCTCTCCCCGTTTACTTAAACTTGACGCCCCCGTTCCGAATGAATGGAATCGCATCCCTTTTGGATCCCCCGAATCTTAGGCGAGTTTGCCGGTGGACGGCTCCTCAGACCGCATGCAACCTGCCAAAATGATGTCCGCCGTCAAGGCATACGTATCAACCACTTGCTTCGTCTTGTGGCAGAAAGCTCGACCGGAAGCGAACTCCTCGGCGCTGCCAAAAACATGTTGATACTTCCTCGCCAGAAGCATTCTCAGTTTTGCCTCGTCGACCTCCACTGCGAACGATTCCCGAAACTCGCACTTGATGTCAGCATTGAGCGAGTTCCAGGCCTCAGCTATGGCGTCGAGCGCGATGCTTTCGGTCCCCATACCCGAGCATATCGAACCAACCTGACGAGATGCTCGTTCGCGATTGGGCAAATTGATATGTTTAGGGACTTCGTGTTTAGGGATATGATTGGGCCAAGGTTTTGCGTGTGCGGCGTAGCTGGCCGGGATTTTGCAGAAGCCGGGTCAGGGGGTGTGGGGTGGTCTGTGTGCAGGGCGGGCGTTTCGCATTTTCGGAAGGAGCATCCTCAACCTGCAAGGCCCCCTTGGACAGGACGGCTCGGAGGTTGGCCATCGCCTTCTCGTCGAGGGTGCCCAGAGAGTATTTCGCATAGTCGCCAGCGGTGGCCTCGTAGTTGCCCGGATACTCTGGTAGTTGTGCCCGCTTGCCGTCGGGATCGTTGCCGTCCTCGTCCTCGTCGTCGCCGTCGTCGGCGTTCTCCTCCCCATTGCCTCCGCCATCCTTTGATTGGACGCATCGATGTTGCCACGTTATTACGGGTCTCTACAAGAGCATAACATTCCCACGTGTCACTGCAGACCCCAGCGGAAAAGGTGTCCCAAGGCTTCGAAGAGTCCGGCTTTTGGAAGTTTGTTACGAAACGGTTTCTGCAAGCGAAAGACAGCTTGCCGACGTCATCTTTGGATGTCGTTATCTGATTTCGTGCTTCTGCGACGGCCTGCGTGTGCACACAGTTTTGTCTGCACATTAGGGGTAGAGACCCCGACGCGCGGCTGTACGCTCCAGAAGCAACCGACTTATTTGGTTTCCAACGAAATCGGGCGACCTTTGCATCCGATCCAATCCTCGCACGTTGCAGCGGCGCTTGCCGTCGCCGTCTTTTTTCCTCTTGCCAAAGGGCGGGTCTTTGCCGCCGGCCCGGCGACATCCCCAGGCTCAGCCTGTGACTTCGTTGCCTCAGCCTTCGCCTTCGGTTGGGGCTTCTTTTTAGACTTCCCAGCTTTCGAACCCGAGGTTCCGCCTTCGAAAGCAGCTTTCAACGAAAGCACAGCGGCAAGGTCCCCCGCAACGAGATGAGATTGCTAGCTCCAGAGGAAATTTGTGGATTGGAATTTCTTTGCGCTCAACGGCCCAAGCAATTCTACAGCGTTCCGGACGGGAGTAAACAGATGCCAAAAGAGCCGAATCGACTTCTCCGAATCGATTTCTCCGGTGTGTGTGTGTGTGTGCACGGTGAACGTATCCGCTTCGTCACCGTTGTTTTGCACACATTTGACGGAACAAGGATAGAAACCCAACGGGACCCTCCGCTGCCCGCGCAAAAGCTTGACTTGAGGATTGCGGTTGCTCGTCATGAGAGCCGTCTGCAAAGGCACAGTCCCGTTTTGTTTTTCCTTGTTTTTGAAGTGTCTTGCTTTTCGCTTTCGCTGTTGCTTTCTGCTCGTCATGAGAGTCGTCTGCAAAGGCACAGTCCCGTTTTTTTCCTTGATTTTCAAGTGTCTTGCTTTTCGCTTTCGCTGTTGCTTTCCTCTTAGGCGCGGGACGCTGCCTCACGCTACGTCGCCTTCCAACAAGGTCGGGCCAAAGGGATGAAGGACCCTTGTGTCGCGAAAGCCACTGTGCCTTAGCCGATGGACATACTGAGTTTCGCGTACCCCCTTTGCACAAACCACTTTGCCCACCCTCTTCTTGTTCTGACTCCCTCACTCGCTGATGTAATGCTCACTCTTCACCTGTGTTTTTTGGCTCGGCGGTTGCCCCCAATCTCAAGCTAGCTCAAGCTTGGCTCGCCTTACCGAGTGGCCGACTCCCCCAATATCACTCGCAACCGCATCACTTAGCGAAGCCCGCGCAGGCTCACCTCTTCACCCAAACCCGTTCAAGCACTTGGTCACCCACTCGTCATACACCAATCGAATCACGCACTCATCGCTTTTTTCACGCACTCACTACTCACCGCCAACCAGGTGCTAATTCGGTGGTTTCGTCAGTACCCCGTCAGCTCACCTCCTTGGCTTCGCCGACGGACGCTCCCGCCCACACGTTCACTCAAAGCTCGCTCGATCACATCCTAGAGGTAGTCACTCCTTCACCACTCCCCAACTTTCTCGATGTCAAGAGTCGTATTCCTCTTGCATTGTCTGATTTGCTCGCTCGAACACTCATTCACCCACCTCCCTCCCTCTCTCATTGCCCCACTCATTCATTTACTCATCTACTCGGTCTCTCTCTCTCTGTATCACTCACTCTCTCACTCAGTCACCCCCTTCACTCTCTCACTGACCCACCCGCTCAAGAACTCGCGAACTCAATCGCTCGCTCACTCCATCACCCGCCCGATATCCAGATTACTCGCCCGAGTCCCCCACCGCCCGGCATTCGGCAGACAATCTATGGCTCCGTCCTGGAGGTCGGTCACGAGTCCTACGACGTGAGCCTTGGTTATCCAGTTTTATCAGAAGCACGCCGAAAATCACTGCCGAAGTAACGAACAAAGATTGTTGGAGGGCGATGTCTCAAAAAGTGCTGCGAAGAGTCGGAGAACTCTTCAGAGCCACCTGCCATGGCAAAGGCGGTTGCTGCGAGCGGCCAGCCACGCGCTGTGCTCAAAGTGCCGCGGATGCCAGGTGACGACGGCCTCCGCTGGCCCCTCGCCGAGATGATGGTCACGGACAGTTTTCGGAAGAAAGACAGCTAGCAATCCGGAGGAGGATGCAAACTTTACTTTTGGGGGGCAGGGCATGTTGAGGAAGAGTTGGTGGTCCCGTCGCAGCCTCGTCTTGGGCACCTGAAGGCCGTCTGGCGGGATTTTTTATTCGTCGGATCCTGGGGTGCTTTTATAGGACCCCGGGATCCTTTCAAAGGACCCCGGGGTCCTTTAAGAGGACCCCGGGGCCCTTTAAAAGGACCCCGGGGTCCTTTAAAAGGATCCCAGGGTCCTTTAAAAAGACACCCGGGGTCCTTTCAAAGGATCCCGGGGTCCTTTAAAAAGGACCCCGGGATCCTTTAAAAGGACCCCGGGGTCCTTTTGAAGGACCCCGGGGTCCTTTACAAGGAACCCGGGGTCCTTTAAAAGGATCCCGGGGTCCTTTAGAAGGACCCCGGTGTCCTTTGAAAGGATCCCGGGGTCCTTTAAAAGGACCCCGGGGTCCTTTAAAAGGATCCCGGGTTCCTTTTGAAGGACCCCGGGGTCCTTTAAAAGAACCCCGGGTTCCTTTAAAAGGACCCCGGGTTCCTTTAAAAGGATCCCGGGGTCCTTTTGAAGGACCCCGGGATCCTTTCAAAAAAACCCTTTAAAAGAATTCCTAAAAATGTCGGAAAACCCTTTAAAAGGACCTAGAAAAAGCAAAAAAAAGGCCGGGCCAACAAAAAGACCTTTAAAAGGTTTTTTTTTGCCCGGCCGGGTTTTGGGGTCAATTTTAAAGCCCGACAGCTCTCCAGCCAGACCCCCCCCCCCCCCCCCCCCCCCCCCGGCCTTTTCCCCCCCAGGCATTAGAATTAGTCCCGGGCTTAAAAAAAGGCCGGCCGGGCCTAAAAAAAGCCGGCCGGGCATAAAACAATGCCGGCCGGGCCTAAAAGAATGCCGGCCGGGCCTAAAAAAGATGCCGGCCGGGCCTAAAAAAAAGGCCGGCCTTGCCTTTTAAAGGATCTTGGGGTCCATTAAAAGGACCCCGGGGTCCTTTTAAAGGATCTTGGGGTCCTTTAAAAGGACCCCGGGTCCTTTTAAAGGACCCCGGGGCTCAGTGTATACGACCCCACAAGGCCCACAACGCATGACTCCCTCTGTTCCAGACCAGGTGACCCATACCGCATGACACAAGTAGCCCATCGACTTGTATCCACACCGTATGGCCCAGACCGTACGGGTCTACAAGAAAGACACATGGCCGGGGGAACGGGGGAACCCAGCATGTCTGAAAGCGAGCACTCAGAGAACTGGCTCTGCATCATGTCCGATTTCTCAGCCGAACGCGAAAGTGTCTTTGCGAAGCAATGGCCGTGTGCTTCCGTTCGTTGTGATATCGGCGAGTTGACAAGACAACATGGGGAAGCCGTCTCGTTCAGTTTCTATATAACCCACCGACTGCTGTCGAGAAGGTAACTTCGCACGAACACATCCCATCCCCTCCCCTCTCCCCTCCCGTCCCCTCTTCTCACACAACAAAGCCACGGGGCCTATGTGGAGACCAACGCCCGCCGCACCTCGAGGGGATGGTGCAAGGTGCTAAGATTTAGGGAAGGAAGGTGGCGTGTGTGGTGAAAACATTTGGACACATGGGCTCCGTAGGCACTCTTGCCCGTTGCTTGGACTCGCCTCTGCGTTCGCAAGAAAGAGCTATCCAAGCCATCCGGATCCGGATCTTCCACCCCGTGGTGTCTTGCATTCTTCGACGGCCGACCGGCGACAAGCAACCCAACCACTTTCGCAAGATTTTTTTTTGGCTTAGTCGCCGGGATGGAGGGCTGGAGCTGGTTTGGGGCCTCAACGGAGTTATCTTGCCCAATGCGGCCCTTACCAAACATCGACAAATCGGCGTAGCACGCTATACATTTTACCAACGCTACGACAAATCGACGTTCAAAGCTACGGGAGCGTCGTCGGCACCCTCATTTGGGGCCTCCGCGGGGTCCATACTTCCAGCGACACTGCGAATGCGAACTCCGCGCATAGGTTCCTCGCCGTCGTATCTCACAACCACATCACGCACAGTTTGCGAGACATTTTGCCAACTATAATTCAAAAAGTTGTAACTTACCGGTCGCGCGGGAAGCACCAATCGGCCTCGAGCGAACTGCAAAAGGTAGGCCGCCGCGTTCGGGGAAATGAAGTTTTGATTCAGCAACTTTGGTACTTCACTTTCCATGTTCGTCTTCACGATGCTCGTGATCGGGCGTCGCTTAGCGTTGCCGCTTGGTTGTAAGCTGTCTAACAAGAAAGTCCGTCGCCTACTCGCGGGAGTGAGGCAGACAACCTGGGCCGGTTTGTCATCCGATAGCCAGCGTTTCACCACGAGCATCACATCGTCGGGGCTCCGTGCGTGCCCAAGCGGCAAATCCTCGATAGGAACCTACGTCGTGCCCGTTGCAAAACTTGTCCGGTCAATTGTGATTTTGCGTGATCTCTGTCTGGTTGAACCTTCAAAAATATCTTTCGTGGCCAGAAACGCAGGCCCAATGGGAAGGGGCTTGCGTGCGAAAGAGGGTTGCTTACCGACGACAGGCCTTGCGGGAAGGCGAGGGCGAACTATCAGACCCCACACCTTGCGTCCCTTCCTTCCCCTCCGGCAACTTCCCCCAAGCTCCCCTCGGTCCCATCCAACCACCGTGTTTGCCAGGAGATTGCGTTTTGCCCCGGGCACACCTGGGTCTCCGTGATTCCCTGGTGGCCGTGGTCCTCGACCGCCATGCCCAAGTCTTCTCTACGGCACAGCTTGAAATAATGGGGAGCGCCTTCGATGAACAATGACCGCTAGTGTCGCGACTCATGTTTTCGTTTTCTACGAGAAGCCTAAGGTTTCCCGGCCGCCCGGGGCCGCCCAGAGCCCCAAAACTCGACGATTTCCGGCTGCAAGATTACTTCGGACCGCGGCCTTTGTTCACCGGTGCACCTCGCAAGGCGTGGCCAGTAAAGCCCACTCGCACTCGATCCCCCCACTCTTTCCAGCGAGCTACTTGACCGATGCGGGTAGCTTGGGCGACAAGGCACACTTGTTGCTCGCTGCTCTCTCGGCATAGTCGCGCCAAGACCTCCACGACGTCATTGGGCTCGTCGAAAGTAGAGCCCCTAATCCGAGAGACCACTTGGGCAAAAAGTTGATCTATATTTTCGTGGGTATGCCCCGTTCGCAAGAAGCCGAAGCTAACCCACCTCATGATCCCGAGAAGGACCATCGCGACCCCCCATCGCAAGAGGAATTGATTCTTCCCCTCGCGGGTGGTATTATCCTGTTGGATGTGGAGCCCGAGTGGCAGTGTGGAGCATCGGCCGTACAAGACATCGATCGTCCGTGCCTTTCATTTGTCGCGAGTCTCCGCTCAGGACGTGGACATGCTGTGACGCCCGCGAGCGCATCACGTATGCCACGGCGGCCCAGGCCCAGGCTTGGGAGGCCGGGGGAGAAGGGGGTGGTGGGGGGAGTTGGGGCAGAGGCAGGGCACACCGAAGCGGCCCAGTCTTGAGCTGATCGGCCCGGACTCCCCACAAGCCGGGGCCCAACAAGAAATTGCAAAGAATGAGGAAACAAGCAATTAGAACTAATAGCAATTATTGAAGATTCAGATGGTACAAGAAGGGTATGCGCAGCAGCGACTAATCCGGCAAAAAAACCCCAACTTCTCAGGGCACCGGCTCACTCGTTGTAGACCTCCTTGCTGCAACTTTCGGGGGGGGGGGGGGGGGCGAGGCGGCGAAAGTTGCAGCAAAGACGTTGGTATTCTTTGCAGAAAGCGGCCCGGCCCTGCAAAGAATGCCCAAATACTGTGTTTTTACGTGCCACTTTCATTTTGCGCCGTTTTACTTCGGTAAAACGGT
>Ga0194133_10009866_pt1 | contig 10848 bp, 6 predicted proteins | sample TA2KigOf40mmetaG_FD_155448 | JGI IMG/M metagenome (GOLD analysis project Ga0194133, IMG submission 155448) | Freshwater microbial communities from Lake Tanganyika, Tanzania - TA2015055 Kigoma Offshore 40m | ecosystem: Environmental > Aquatic > Freshwater > Lake | place: Tanzania: Lake Tanganyika...
TAATGTGCATCACAAAACAGTAAATGTTTATTTACATCACCACAATAAATAGGCAAGTTTATGTTAAATAGATTTACTAAATAAACTTTTCCAACTTTTTTTTTTAGGGTAAATGTTTTCCAATTTTAGTCATAATATAAATTGACTGCCAATAACAATTTGATTTATTGATCTTTTTTTACTATACAGAAGATGATATTGTTAGAAAGACATTTATTTTTCTGCTTGCTGATCATACTAAGCTATCTTAAAAGCTTTTTCATCATGAAAGTTCAAACATAGAAAAATTGAAAAAAATGTAGTCTTTTTAGGCACATAAAATTTTTTAGGCAAGATCAATTTAATGCTTTTACAAACTTGGTACAAAAAGATATGGGGGTTTTTTTCAATAGGTGTACCATTATGATTTTAAGAAAATTTTTGGTTGTGGCTTCAATCATATCTGCAACTCTTGGTGCCAAATCAAGCGAGAGGATTCAATGAATCGGAAACCTGATTAGATGTCTTCTTTATTTGCTCAAAACTAGCTACATCAAACGTAATGCAGATTTTTCACTTTTTCCATCAAAATGATATAAGGCAGATATTATTACTTTTATTTTCAACATTAACAGTTTATTACAGTCTTTATATAATAAAAGCATTTTCCTTTTGAAATCTGCCTGAAAAATGTTGATTCACCTGCTAGTTGGCCAACTTGCTTGTTTTTTTGAAAGCCTCTTTTGTCTTAAATTTTAAAACTCTTTTGTGTCAAAATTGACAAGGAAAATCAATTTTCAGAGCTTTTTTCCCCTTGAAGTAGTGGCAAAAACTTTTTCAGACGTTGACACCAACATTTGTCATGTCCAAATGGGAAAAGGTTGGCAGTTATTGCCAATATCAGAAAAATTACCTGATTTTTCATGTCAGGATAAATCATCTTCAAGGAAAATCTTTGAATAACTTTCAATATGTTTAAATAAACTTGAAAATTTTCATTTATATTTTGTTGTGCTTTTTAATTATGTTATTATGAAAAGCCATTAAAAAGTATGAAGTGAGACAGATAAATTATTCACGAGTAAGATTGAAAAGTAATTTCCCCATTCTCATTTAAACACTAGTTTCCTTAATTTATATAATCAATATTGTTTTCCCCCATCAATTTCCTTTTTTTCTTGGCTTTGAGTGTGAGATTCATTTGGGATTTTTTTATACTTTGGCCACCAGAAGTTGGATCTTTGATGGCTTATCGGTTTCTGCCATATAAATCAGTTTTGCCTCCAATGAGGGATGTCACAGCAAAGGTATACTAAGCCAAAAATGTTCTCCAACCAACTGAAGGACCAAAAAGTTACTGAGAAATATTTCTGGTTTATTCGAAGAACCTTTTCTAGGGTATCAGGGAAAAGACTCATAAAAGTTACTCTATATTAGTCTGTCAAAATCCATCTACTTTTAGTAAAAATTAAAAATGAAATGTCACTAAGAACTGAACATTGCTCTTGAAATCACTGCAAATGTGGAAGTGTAATAATTAAATCAAACTTGCATGACCTTAAAGGATTAGACTTACCAAAAACCCATTAAAATGGCATTAAAAGATGAAATGATTATCTTCACATAATTCAAATTTATGTAAGGGTTTGAATGAAATTTCATTTTTTTCAGAAAAACTTTGAATGAATAATGATATCCAAAAAATATCAAAAGTGTTGGCTGACCATACTACAGTTTATGGAAACTCTGAATCTAGTATTAGCATTTGAGGCCATCCCTCAACCACAACATGATCCCAAGTTACAAAAATGTGTTTCTGGATACTGTCTTCCTTTGGATTACAAAAAGCTAGAAGCTCCTATCAAGGATTCTTACACTACAGTCAAGATTGAGACAGACATCATGGACGTTCTCAATGTAGTAAAAAATAAGCAAACCTTTATGGGCTATATAACTTAAACAAATTCTAACATTTAGGTGAATGACAAAGAGTTCAGTGTGACAATGACAATGTACTTTGCAGTAAGGTGGGAAGAGCCACGTCTAACAACAAACAACACAGTAACAGAAGGTGAATGGACACCTATTGACTTGCAGGTCTTTCTTATACTCAGATCACAAAAGGTTATAAATGATCTCAAAAAAGCCTTCTTTTTCCAGTTTTTGAACCATCTTTGGGTTCCAAACATTTTCATCTACGATCTGGTAAGTTTTTCACTCTAAAAATGGTCTCTATCTGATCAAACAAATTTGGCTTTTAGCAATCTCACTCTATTTAAGTGAGCCTTTTGGTTGCTTTTTTCTGCTTGTTCTTTAAGAATCACCTAAACTGTCCCATTCGAAATGGATTTTTTTGTCAAGCCCTTTTTTCTGAACAAACGTTGTTTTCCTTTCATTTTCAGAGATCATTTGCAGCACTTAACGTTTTGAAGAAGTTGGCTGGTGTCTGGATTGTAGAGGGAAAAGAGATCTATTACAACCAGGTATACCCAAACACAAACATAAAAAATTGTCTGAAAATTGGGATAAAAATACAACATCTGTAAATTTTTCCTCAATACAAAATAAAAAAAAAGACTTTTGTGGGTGTGAGTTAGAAAATATTTTTACCTCTTGTTGATTATCCATTCAACCATTTGACATAAATGTACTCAATGTTTGAAGCTTTTCCTCATTGCAGACATTTGGGCTCCAAATTGTTTTGTACAATATAAGTTTTTACATATTTTTATTTTATTGGTTGAGATTTAGGAAAAAGGTAGGAATCTTTGCTACTTTATGAAAAAGTAAAAATTTGGTATTGATCATAGTTTGGGTTCACCCCTTAAGATTAAATGACCATAATGAAGTGTTTCATCATTCAGGCCACTGCAGTTACATTCCTTTGTCCAATGAGGTTCGACTTGTTTCCTTTAGATTCTCACATTTGCAAGTTCAGAGTTGGTTCAACTAATCTGGTAAGTTTTGATGTAGATCCCTTAACCAATTGTGTATATTGAAAAAGTAAATCACAAATGACTTTCACCATATCCGAAATTCAGTTGATATCTACGTGACTTTCAGTCTTTTAAGGAAATGTTTGATTGAAGACCTCTTTTATTAGGATATAACAAGAATGAGATTTGCTGAAACAGAAGTAAGCTATGATCCAAGCCGTAGAAACACTATCCTTGATTATGCAGTAACTGTGAATCTTTTGAGGCAAGAGGACAGAATTTTGGTAAAACCAAGTCTTATTACTCTCTTTATTTCACATAAACATGCAACTAACTAAATATTTTTCCAGTCTTTTGGAAAAATAGGAAACTACTCAATCACAGGAATTGAAATAAACTTTGTTCGTCACAAACTCAAGTATCTTTATGTGTACTATCTACCTTCAGGTAACTTTCAAACAAAATTTGACCATGTTGAATTATTTTTATCAATAAAATTACTCCTTTAAGGCCTTTTTGTTGTTGCATCATGGGTAAGCTTTCTCATACCACCAGAAATTGTGCCAGGTATTTTGTTCAAGATTTTTTGTCTTGTTTTATCCAACTTCAGCAGTCTAATATGCAGTGCAAAGCAATCAAATTGATTGATTGATTGACAGCTTTTATTTGAAACTAATTATTCTAATATTGTAAACAATATTGACTTTACAATAGTTCCATTAAGTGTATCAATTTGTGAATTAGTGAAAAATAGAAATTGAATAATGAATTAGTCAGTTTTGTAATTGACTTCGTCTGTAATTGAAAAAAGTGTCTTTTAGCAAAATTCTGATTGAATCGTTTGACAAATTTACTCCATTCCAGGGCCGGTTAATGAGTCTGAGATGATCAAAACTATTTTGTATTGATTGTTTACCAGCTCTGGTTTTGGATTTGTCAAAGAATTTTCCTAATCCACCCTTTCTAGGCTCTTCAAAGTAACTTGAGCGAAGTAGCGAATGTAATCTGCAAGGGTGTTGGTCTCTTAATGTTTTCAAAACGGTGTTCGCTGAGCAAAAGAAGGATGTAACTTTGGGGTTTCATCCTATTTATCTGTTTTGGCATCTTTGTATTTATGCTTACAAGAGGTTCAACCAAAGATTAATCATGAACAAGAACATAGAAGAAAAGACCAAAAACTCCCTGTTGTGGCTGCAGATTTAGTTATTCAAGGCAATTAATACACTAGTAATATTCATGAAAGACTGTTGAATGAACACTACAACTTTTTTCTATACCTACCTATATTTCAAGAAATTTCTGTTGTAAAAACTGGAAAGAGTATGAAAAAAAATCGATCAAAACTATAGTTGATTTTCAACATAGTTAATATTCATGAAACTATTGATCTTCAATGTATTTAGCTTTGATTTTTAACCCTCAAAGGTCGAATGGCTATGCTCATCACTCTATTTCTTGTCCTCATCAATATTTTCAACACCATCACTACCATTTCCCCAAATGCAGAAGGAATGAGTGCAATCACTGCCTGGTAACAACAGCTCAAAGTCAATTAACCATTGAATAAAGATAGATTGAATTGCTCTTCCCAAAATGAAAGAATATTTTTACATTATTTGCAATTAATCAAATTAAATTTATTGAATCAGGATGTTGGTTTGTATATTTTTTGTTTGTGGAGCTCTGTTTGGTTATGCTTGGTTATTGTGGAAGAAAAAAAAGAGTTGCTTAAAGCGAAAAAGGTTTTCAAAAAACCTCACCGAGGAAGATCAGAAGGTGAAAAGCTTTCTGTTTAATAAAAATTTCATTTAAAATCTATTAAATAAAGAATATTTTTTAAAAGATACGAACAGTAAGGAAAGAAGAATTTCGCAATAAGGTGGATGACATTTTCCTAGTCTTCTTCCCAGTTATGTTTCTCATCTTTAATTGTGTAAGTATATGATCTCAGTGGTTGAAGAACTTTTTTGTGCTAAACTGTTTTGCTTTTTTTCCAGCTCTACTGGCCTATTTGTCTGACAAGAAGCCATGCAAATTCAAAATGACGTGAAGTGGGGGTGCTGGATACCAACGATGCCGAAATCATCACTGAGGCTCCTGTGCCTTTCATAAATTTCGGTGGGAGCTATGACCCAGCATCCCCCACACCTGCTCCTCCAGGACTGCCTCTTGGTTTATACACTAGCCATTGGCACAGGACAATCAATACAAAAGGCTGTGCTTCTGACAACATGGCTTTTTCTATTGCCCAAAGAGATTGTCAAGCTAGCTATGCTCCAGACTTAGACTATGACATTCATGGGCTTTTCTCCATTGATGACTAACAAATGAAAAATATCTTGAATTTGATCAGCTTAACTGAAACCCTAGGATGATTTGCAGTTAGATGGAAAACTATGCAATTCTCATTTTTTGTATTTTTTACTGAAAACCATTAAGAAAGTAGAAATTTAATCCTGCAATATTGCAAACTAAAATGTGTTTTCATGCATCAGTTTAATAAATAAAACGCTCATTGTCCATTCATTTTTAATATTCACTATTATGGACTTTAAAGTCATTGATTTTTACAGTCTTTAATAGCACTGTTTTATTGACGAATGACTGCATTGTCTTATTTTTGGCTTGCCAAAAAGGCTTACATTTGTCTTGTCTATTTGTTTCTTTCCTGTATCAATATTTGTGTGAAGGAGGCGTCTGTCTTTTTCGAAGATGGATGTGATCAAGGCAATTGCTTTACTGGCCACATACAAATGAGGGACACTTGGTGCAATAAATGCAATACAGATCTTTACAAAAAGAGAACAATTGGTACAAATGACAAGAATGATTCTGCTCACAACAAAAAAGAAAAATGAACAATTTATCCTTTAAAGCGAAAGGCTAGACTTTATACACCAGGGGAAACAAAGATTTTCATCCAGTTGGTTTAAACATTGAAATTCTTTTTTTTCTCAGCAAAATGAAATTGGTTCAATCAAAGTGCTTTAAAACAAAAGGTATCTCGTGCAATTGACAAAAAGGTAATCAAGTATAACAAGAAGCAGATAAGTTTTAATAACTGTGTCAAATTTCTAACCAGGACAAAATCTGTCAATGACAGCAACAAAATTACAAATTTGAATATCAAACCTTGCAAAATCGCTGAAATTCGGAAGCTGAAGTATGTATTTTCATTTTTCAATCAAGTTTTAATGCATGACTGAGTAAAAATTGATATTTATTCTTCAGACTGCCATTCTTACACTTTTATAATATGTACTCAAACCTAACTTTAGTTAATCTTGCCTTGGCTTAATCTTGAGAGGCCAGTCGCTGCTAATGAATGATTCTGTATCTTCTTTTTATGCTCTGGCAAACATGGCAAGATATTTTTACTTCAGTAATATCTAATTACAAAAATAGGAGAATCAATTGAAAGACCTCATTTTATTTTGATTCAACATTAATATACTTAAACCTTAAACTGAAGTGCCTCTGAAACGTGGGTCTCAAAGTAAAATATACCAAAAGGCTGTCAAGACTTTGTTCAATAAGTTGGTGTGCCTTTCATACTTTCTCTTTTATCTTTTATCAATATCTGATGAAATCCAGGTGTGCTTTCTATAATTTTCCATATTTAATATCATTTTTTCTGAAATTAAGTGTGCCCATATCAACAAATCCATATAACCTTTTAAAATTATGTTGAAATCCAGCTTGCCTAACAAATATTTCATAAATCTATCCTGGTGTGCTTCCAACCATTTTCCAAATCTTAGATAAAAATTTGCTGAAATCCAGGTGTGCCTATCAACATTTCAGTTTACTGAAATCCAGGTGTGTCTTGAATCATTTTTTGCTGAAATCCTGGTGCCCCAACCTATTTCAAAGTCTTCTTTCATAATTTGCTGAATCTGGTGAACCTATACCAACATTTCTATTTTCTTTTATCATTACCTATACTGAAATTCTGGTGGGCCTAATATCAATTTACAAGTCTTTTATCTTCATGTACTGAAATCTAGGTGTGTCTAACAACATTTTCCAACAATTTGTTCTAACAAAATTTTTTGGAAATGTGCCTTTAGTAAAAGTCAGTTATAAAAAAAGATAAAGATAAATTGTAAAATTAAATTCTGATTGTATTCATCAAGCTAACAGGCTTTTATGATCCTGAATTCGAATGATTCAAAGGACAAAGAGCTGAAAGTTATCCTAGTATCTTGTTATTCTAAAGATCAGATTTTCTAAATAGTTCAACTTTAAACCATAAAAGTTTTCAGATCTTAAAGCCAGATTTTAATGAAGGAAAAATTGATTTTTCTGCTTAGCCAATCTTTATTATTGCATTTGAAAAAATATCATATTTGAGAGAAGACACAAAGCTGACATTATTGTTAAAAGTTCAAAATGTAAAATAGGTGTAAGGAAAAATAGTGTTGAAGCTTTAGCAAATAAAGAGCAAATTTGACAAATTTAACATTTATGTTGCCTCATACAATCATATGCTGGCTCTTACTACCAAAATTAAATTTATCTTTTGAGGTGTTTTATTGACTCTAGAACAAATTAATCTTTCTCTTAAGGTCACACCTTTTCCAATATGGCAGTTGATAAAATGATTCTCTACTCATTTTAAATGCCAGTTCGAATTTGCTGTCAGTCAAATGCTTTTCCAAATTGTTGCGATCAACATCAGCTGGCAGTCTGTAATTCGTTGTCACAAGAAGATGCATGGGATAGACATTTGGGGCTACAAGGCCAATGGAACTCATAGAGTTATTGTGAGTGTCAGATATCTCTGCAATAGATTCTTCCATTTTGGGTGTTGATTTGCCTGTACCTCCAACTGAGTGAGACCTGCATCAAAAATTCAACTTTTGTTGTGGATTAAAATAAAAAAAGTTATAGTCAAGAGTGGTTTTTTACCTTGCATTGAAGTCAGGGGTAATGAGGCCAGTTAAGAAATTTTCCTGCTTTTCTTGACCAGGCTCAGAATAATCCGATTTAGTACTGAAGTCTGTACTGAAGGTTTTGTTGATTTCACTTGTGGAAAACCTTTAAAAATTGTGAAGCTTTGAGTCTTTTGTAAATCTATGTCTTATAGATAGAAACTGGCTGATCAATATTTCAATTGAACATAAAAGTAGATCAATTGGCTCTTCTCCAGGAACTGATTTTCTAACAATGCACTAATAATTGAGTTGACAGTACTGCTCAGTATGCTTGCCTTGCTATGACAAAATCATGGTATGGTAAATCTGTATGTTTGAGGAAGAGGTGGGTTAATACACATCAGGCACTGATCAAATGATCTGGGGAATCCAGAAGTTCTGGGAGTGAGAATTGACAGTCAAGCTTGTACCAAGATTTACATTTGGAAATGGAAAGGAATGTGGTTATTATCTTAAGGGCATTGAATCAGATCATTTAGGTCATCAATAATGCTTTATGATGCTAAAATGCTATTTAAATTGGTCACTCAATGTGACAAATATAGCCTCACCATGAGGCTTACCTCTAATCTGTCTTTTTTGGAGATCTCCAGGTAAAATTGCATTCACTGATCTCAGCAGGAAAAAGTAAGGAAGAACAGCTTTATGAACAGAGCAAAAACCATCTGTCCGGCAATTCCGTTTGAATGGCTTGACATGTCGCCCTCACTGTTTGATATAACCATGATGCAAACAACACCAGTCTTCATGTGACTGAAGCAATGTCAATGAGATGGCACTCATTCTTTCATAATCTTAACAAGTATATACTAATTTGTGGCCGGGCAACGTGGTGGTAGTTTTTTCCCCCCTAAAGGGGCCAAATGATTTTGTTTGATTTTAATGTCATTCAATTTCATGTACAATTTGTCTGTCATGCTTTATTGCGCTAGACAAATAAACGTTACCTACCTACCTATAGTAAGCAATATCATTAAAGGATAATACCAGGTTGAAGAAGTCAATCAATGAAAGGGTTTGGTTATCAAAAGACCATTAAAAAGGCCACTGAGTTGATCATATCTCTTTCACCAATTTCCAGGCCATAAAACTAAATAAAGTCCATATTTTACCTATTTGAGAATCCAAAAGCAGTTTTAGATTGAACAGGTGAAACAGCCCTTCCAATCAAAGCACCTTAATCAAAATAAAAAAAGTAGAAATACATCTGTGAGCAGTTTCCCATGTTTCAAACCTGGGTTTCCAGTTAAATAAGGTGTAAATGAGCGTCTTGAGATTGTCCCATCATTTGTTTCATCATCCCATGGATGGGCATGATCAGCAATCCTAGAATTTAAGCAAAGAAGGATTTGATTCAGTTTTTTTGAGCTACCATTTAAAAGATTAATTATTATTTTACCTCGATGGTGAAGCATTTACTGGCGAATCGTACCGGAGTCTTGGAAAATCATTAAGCATTAAGTGTTTTTTATGCAAATGAAAATATGCAAGTTTTGTTACCTGTAATGAGGCTCTCGGTTTGCAGAAGGTGTTCTGATAATAAAATAAAATTTTCCTTTTCAATCTATATTGTATTAATTTCATTTAAAAATGAAAGGGTACCTTGCAGAACTTCGTGGGTCGATCAATCTTGACCTGAAAGAATTTCGAACCTTTGTTAGTTAACAAGTTTTTCAATTTTCATTTCACAAAGTCATACTTTGCACTTCTCTTTCTTTCTCTTTCAACAGCAATTTCAGTAAGGAAGACTTGACACATCCCTGTGGAAATTTTCCTCAATTCAGCTTCATTTCTGTCTAATTTTTCATCCACAACTTCCTCCTCATTCTCATCACTATCCTCTACGGGTGTCTCTTCAGGGTCCTCAGAAAGATCATTATCCTGATTTTTTTTCTCAGGCTCTGACCATCTGCGACGTCGTTTCTTGTCTCCATAAACATATGGAGGTGCTGGAAAGTCATCACGTTCGATGGCTGCCATTTTTGAATCTGCCTCATCTAAAACATTATCATATTAAGGGTTTAAGGTGCATGACTGAGAACTAAGATCTAAGGTTGCGTGCTCAATCCCCACCCCAAACCACCTATTTTTCAACCAGGGTTGGGGGTCGCCGTGGCCTAATGGTCATGACATCTGGCTGGAGATCTGAGGGTCGGGGGTTCAAACCCCGGCAGGGTTGATCAACCCTGACACCTCTGACAATCTTTGACCCTGGGTTACCACAAAAATGTACAAAAAAATGATTTCCAGCCAGTACTCTAAAGTGTCTGTCATGATTAAATTCGCTAGACACTCAAGAAAAAAAAATCTATAATGGGATGAATTCTGCACAAGATTATCATTATCCCTTCCAAGCAAAGCAAGCGGAGTGAGGGGTAGAGTTTAGATTTTTCAATTGGGTTAGAGTTGGTAAAAGATGTTCGCCTGTCACCTCTTTCTCCTCCCACAGGTTTGAAGCTAGAAAGCTAAAAATTGACAGGAATAATTTTCATATTAATGGCACAAAATCTACTGGCCAGTCTTTTATACTTTGTCTGGGGCCTGTGATATTTGAGGTCAAAGATGGAGGTCAAAAATAACATAATTGCGCTACTCTGATCTGATTTGCCAACTTAGTAAAACCTTCAGCTCCAAGACAAAATATAAAAATCCAAAAACATAATTTTTTGCAAGGGATGAAACTGTCTGGATCCAACTTATAAGTCTCTATCTTCAAAACTGACGGAGCTATTTGAGGTCAAAGGTGGAGGTCAAAATAACAGAATCAGTCTGACCTGAACTGTTTTTTAGCTTAGTCAAACCCTCATTTCTCAGCCCCCAGACAAAATATGAAAAATGGTGCGTTCTTTTTTTTAACGGTTATTGCTGTCTGGATCCAAAGCTTAAGCTTTCTAGCTTTAAAACTGAGGAAGAGCTTTGAGGTTTAAGATGGAGGTCTAAAATTTGGGAATTTCCAAAGCCCCAGGACTTTGGGGCAATTGCTCGCTGGGGAGGGT
>Ga0194133_10009868_pt1 | contig 10847 bp, 5 predicted proteins | sample TA2KigOf40mmetaG_FD_155448 | JGI IMG/M metagenome (GOLD analysis project Ga0194133, IMG submission 155448) | Freshwater microbial communities from Lake Tanganyika, Tanzania - TA2015055 Kigoma Offshore 40m | ecosystem: Environmental > Aquatic > Freshwater > Lake | place: Tanzania: Lake Tanganyika...
AGACATTACAAAACAAAAATCTATTAAGAAGAAACAAAAGTCTTTCTTTTAGTGCTTTTGCTTGGTAAGAAAAAGTTTTGATAGAAAAAAATCTTTAGTGTAAACGTATTCCATATTGCATTTTCATTTTCTTTCATGGTTGATGTGAAACACTCTAAATGCCAAACGAAAAAATACAACCAACAGTAAAATTGGTCCAAACAGTCTTTTATTACTCATGAATAGTTAAAAAGCATGTATAAATAAATTGAAAGTGGTATTTTTGAGGAATGTAATTTCCAAAAGGTTTTGAATTTGTATTTTTGTGGCAACAAGGAAAAAATATTTATATTTTGTAAAGTTGAAGCTTGCAGAAGGTGCTATTGGCCAATTGGCCACAACCACTGCGACCTCAGGCCCTAGAAATTACCACTCATTTGGTGGATGTTCAAACCTGAACCTTTTCATTTTTTGACCCAAGGGAGATTGAATTAAGTTCCTTTAATGTGACTAGAATTGATCAGGATGGTACAGGACTTGGACACAAAAAAATTAAGAAACTCATTAGCAATTGGCTCAAAACATCTAAAATTAATTGGAGAATTTTTTACAATCAGATTGAAGCAAAACGAAAGGCAAATGAGGCTGTAGCAGTTGCAGCAGCCGCCGCTGCTGCCGCCGCATCAGCAGAGCAAATTGAAATGAGACAGCAACAGGTAAGATATTTATCAGACTTGAAGCTTTCTTCGATAAATTATTTGCCAATGTCCAATATGAACATCTTATCTTTCAAGGATAAAATGCGTCTTGAACAACTAAAGTCGAAAAGTCGCCAAGAGCAAAGTGCAGTTGCCAGTCCAGGTGATTGCATGATAATAAAAAATCCTAGATTGTTTTGTTAATATCATAGGAATAACCATTTTCATATCAAACACAGAGGTCAAGCGACATCTGGCAGAATTTGTGTTGAAGAAGAAAAACAAAGAGGCTGGTGTTGGATCAATGACTAACTTGAAGACAGCCACCGCAACACACACAGCTCCAAGCACCCCACCTCATGCACATCTCAGAAAAACTGCGTCTGAGTCAAACCTGGTGTGTTTTTAACATCAACTCAATGAAATCAAAAACTTTTCCTTTCCTCTATTTGGTTTTCTTTATTTTTTCCCCAGCTGAAAATGAAGCCAAGTAAACGAGCCCCACCTACTGGAGCAGCAACTCCTTATCAGGTAATGAGATCGAATCAACGCTTCATTTCATTATAAAAAAGATCAAAGATGCAAATTCAATGCATTGAAAGAGAGATTGTTTGATGACTTGCCAAGATTCAGCTCAAAAAGTTTCTATTCAATGCAAAATGACCTCGTCGATCTCTCATTGTGAAACTGAATGTTTGTTTATGGTTCTAGAGAGCTGCAACCCAAAGAGAACACTCCTTGCGAGAGTCTACCCCTGGGGCAGGAAGCAGTTGTGGATCATTACAGGAATCTCCAGTCTCAAATGGGTAAGCCCAAAACATGCGAATGTTTTTCTGCAATATTATGAATAAAGTAACTTGGCTGAGAATATCAGATTCAATCCTTGATGCAAAAAAAAACTAATTCAAGTGATGTCTCAATCAGAGCAATAATTTTAAAATGCTGATTCTTGTAAATTTATGTCTTGATTTTTTTTAAAGCATACTAAGATTTGATTTACTTTTACTTAATAATCTAGATCTTCTGCTTCATCCACCTTTTCTGGAGTAGCTATTGCCCCTCCACATGGAATAACCCGACCACAAGATCTCAGTATGGTGGCCGCAAGATTTCAAGTAACAAAGATAAGTGATGATACTCAGTTTTAGTGAAAATTGATTTTTTTAATATCATATGTAGACTGTAAGTGGTGGCTCAGCTCCAACATCACCAAAAACTCTACTCACACAGTCATCCTTTTCTCCCGGTAATTCTATAAACATTCTGATTTTAGAAAGTCATCCAGATTAAAAATTAGGTGGTTTGTGTTTCCAGGGAGTTCCACTCACACACCTACCCCAGTGACATTGGCAGCACGTCTAGTCAATCACAATCATCCCCGATCAGCTGTTCTTGAAGGTCTCAAATCGTCCAATTTGAATAGCAAGTCGTTGCCAAACATCCCGTCCGTCGTCAACCGATTAGTCAATGTTGGAAAAGTTGGACGCAAGTCGCCACCTTCCCATACCACAGCTGCAAGCAATATCCGGCCACCCCCACACCACAGCGCCATGCTTGTTCGCAGGTCAAAGTCATCAGCCATTCTTCCTTTAAGAAAGCATCTGATTGAGAAGACCTTGGCCGAACAGAAGAAGTCAATGGACGAGGAGCAGTTTTATTTCCAGCAGAAACAGAAAATGGCCGAGAGGCTACTCATCAGGCCTATCGAGGAGGTGATGGAAGAAGACTCAAAACCCTCAGGATCATCAGCTGGCAGACTCATGGATGAGGAGATGGAGGTGGAGGACCCTCAACCCCGCACTGTCCACTCCTTCGCTGCCCGTTTAGGTCATGCTGGACTCTCACCTTTGGTTCTTGGAGAAGTTGGACCCACAGCTTGCCAAGTGCCCTACGAATATATGGGGAAATTGTTGCCATTTCAACCCTCTCATCTTAGCTACTCAGCATGTGTGGGCCGAACAGGTTTGGGCTATGATCCGGTGATGTTACAACACCAATGTTTGTGCGAGAACATTGAAGCTCATCCTGAAAATCCAAGTCGTTTGGGACTTGTCTGGAATCATTTAGTTGATTGTGGACTTGCTGACGAGTGTGTACAAGTGGCTAGGATGGCCAGCTTAGAAGAAATTTGTAGCGTCCACTCCGAGGCCCACACCCTGACCTACGGCACCGATATGCTAGCAGCATCCCAATCCGTACAAGGTATACTGACTATAAAGATCTTTTTATCTTGGTCCAAGAATTCAATCTGTCATTTCACAGGATCTTCACTGAGGGCCAAATTGTGTCTCCTAAGTTGTGGAGGTTATGGGGTTGATCCTGATACGTATTGGAACGACAAATTCACGGGGGTTGCTGCACGAACAGCAGTTGGGACAGTCATTGAACTAAGTACCAAGGTAAGATGAATTAGGATCGTTTGAAAGTTATTCACTAATTAAAAAGTCATAATTGAAAATATCAAGTTCATTTGCTATCATTCCTTTTCCAATATTGATTTTTAAATTATTTTTTCACAATTCACAAATGATACCTTAGTTTTAACAGAAAAAAGGCATATCTGGTTGTCCATAGAATGTTGATAATAATTTTCTGAAGCTTTTCATTGAATATGAAAGGCTCAATTTGGTTGATCTTTTTTGTCCACGTCGACGCCATCAATCTGATCTTTTTTAATCAGATGATGATGATGTTGTTGTTGTTGATGATGATGAAGCTCACTCACTATTCATTCGAAGTAAATCATTTTGTCTTATCCTTTCATATCTTAATCCCTTTCAAGACATTCTTGATCGTCTTTCCGATCAAATCAAGGAGGTCTGTAAAAGTTTCACTTAGTCAAAACTCAAAAGGTCAAAAATGTTTTCATTTGGGGCACATAATTGAACAAATTAACCTCAAATACTTATTTTATAAGACAAATATGAATGAAGACATTTTCAAAATTGTTCTCTTTCATTTTTATGGCTCACACTAGATATAAGTCTTGTGTAAAACTGTACTTGCAAGAAATAGTCTCTTGGGAGTTTGGAGCCTGATGAGTAGAGAAAACATGAATAAAGTAAGCAGAAAAATCATTTCAAAGGCCATCTATGGAAATTATAAGTGACTGCAAGTTAAAACAAGATTGGATTTTTCCTACCTGACAAAGCATTATTTGTTGGAAATCGTGAAGTGTAATCACAATTGATGCAAAACTTAAGTTCTTTCTCTGTTGAACTTAGGATTGAATTCTTTAATTATTCTTACAAATTATTTTAGGATCATTCATGATTGATTGAATACATGCCCTCCTACAAACCCTGAATAACAACCCTATCGATTAAATTGATTTTTCAATACTCATTAATTTTTCCCTGATTTTTTCGGGAAAAAAACACTGAAAATCAATTTCCAAAAATAAGATTTCCAGGGTTGTCAATTCATGACTACATAATCATATCAAACTTTAAAGAAAATTATTTGACAAAGAAAGATATGTGAAAAGTTCATTTTGACTTACCATTTTACAAAAGTCAGATTAAGATAGCTTTGGCTTTATGGTTGAAAAAATCTGATAGTTTATAGCTCTTAGGTTGTTGGTTTAATCCTATTGTAGGTTTCAAAAATTCAAGTATGTATTATCTCAGCTAGACATAAATAATGGCTTGTAGAAGAGAATAAGAAGAGGAGAGCTTGTGTTAAGAACTGATTATTCTAACATCAAATCAAGTGAATAAGAATAGCGTTGACTTTACAACAGTTCATTTTTGACTGAAAGTTGTCTCGTATATAGTTACTTGATTTTCAAATGATAAATGCAAATAAATGAGTATAAGAGATAATTCTAATCAAGTATTCTGCACAACAATCAATCCTGACTGTCATCTCATAGAAATGATTAATAAAAGCAAATCCATGGGTCAAAGATTTTGCCCAGGCCAGGGATCCAACCCTATACCTCCCAGTTCTCAGCTAGTTGTCTTAGCAATGATCTGCAACGAACATTATAATGACCATGACCTTGTATCATTCACAATCTGATTTATTGTAGTGTAGGATTATTGTTTTAAGTAGTTAATTGAAGTGTTTGCTATGGAAAAACTTAAATATGGAACGTGTTAGATGTGCCTCTGTATGCATTTCACCAATTCAAATTTCTGTATTTTCAATCAGGTTGCCAGTGGGGAACTCAAAAATGGATTTGCTCTTGTGAGACCTCCAGGTAAATCTAAATCTTAAATTACATATTTTCTCCAAATTCATTCAAATGAATGGTTAATTGAAAAAAACACGAGCTTTACCTGATTTAAATCAATATGGAAAAAGATAAATTTTTAAGCAGATCTTAATTTAGAATTGTTCTTATTTGAAAAGGCCACCATGCAGAACGAGAGGAAGCGATGGGTTTCTGCTTTTTCAACTCGATTGCCATCGCTGCCAAACAACTTCTTCATCGTAAAGTTGTTCGCAGGGTTCTCATCATCGACTGGGCCATCCACCATGGAAACGGCACCCAGCAGTGCTTCTACGACAACCCCAACGTTCTCTACATTAGCTTGCATCGACATGACAACGGAAACTTTTATCCTGGAACAGGTGGACCCGTTGAATGCGGAACTGATCAGGGTAACAATGAGACTTTGAAGTACTAGTATTGCTTGATCTTTTCTTTTGTGTCAATAGTCCATATATGTATAATGTAATAAGTTGAAAATGTCACCAGAATGAAGAAGGATCAAGCATGATTTGTTTTATGTTTTTAAGATTTTCTCATACTTAACATTCTCTCAGGGCATGGCTTTAATGTCAATATCGGTTGGACGGGTGGGCTGGATCCACCCATGGGAGATGCTGAATACCTTGCTGCATTTAGGTCGATTGTTTTGCCTATTGCAAAGAGCTTTGAGCCTGACATTGTCCTGGTAAGAATTCACATTCCATTTGTGTTAATATGAATTGATAAGAGAAGGTTGCGATGAATGATCGTGCTGATTCATACAAAAAAAAGGTCGAAAGGCCATTGAATGAATAATTCATGCATCGATTCTTGAAAAACAAAGAGAAAAACTTTCAAGGTATTAGAGAAAAACTTTCAAGGTATTAGAGCGCTCGACTCTATTATTCACATCTAAAAGAGATTAGGATCTTAATTTAACTCGAATGAAATTCCAAATTGCGCTTTTTCTTCTACTCACACTAAATTTTCCTTTGAAAAGTAAAAGAAAGGTTAAGAAATTACAAAATCAAAGTGAAACTCTATACAAACATCTCATGATCCTTCATGTTAAAGATATTTTGACAAGAATCTAAATTCATTTAAAAAAAACTTTTGATATCAAGGTCTCAGCTGGCTTTGATGCAGCAATCGGCCATCCTCATCCCATTGGAGGTTACACAGTTTCAACAGCGTGTTTTGCATTCCTTACACTTCAGCTACGACAAATAGCACAAGGAAAACTTGTTTTGGCTCTTGAAGGAGGCTATAACACGGTAGCCCGATTTTTTTTACATCGACCATATGTCTTATTGAGGTGCTATAACTTTTAATAATTTTAGTCTGTATTGTGTACTGGGGTGGAGCAATGTTTAAGAGCTCTGGTTGGCTTACCCATTGACAAGATAAGTGAGGTAGAACTTGCCCGAAGACCATGCCATCCTGCAACAGAAACGTTGCAGAAGACCATGGCCATTCACAGCCCCCACTGGCCTATCCTGAGAAAGAATCCTGGAGCAGCATTGCTGTCACACCTCGAGGCTTGGGAAAAGGAGAAGGAGCAAAGTGATGCCATCACAGCAATGGCAGGATTGTCAATGAAACACCAAGTAATGAAAGAAACACTTTTATAATCCCAAGAAGGCTAAAAATTCATTTTACATCTTCAGCTGTCATTATCTTCTCGTGGATCGTCATGCTCTATTGCTGACCCCGACCAAGATGCGGTCCTATGGGACACATCGATATGAATTGTGACACATAAATCAAAGACATATGCCTTGAACAATCTGTATTGAAATAGTCTGTTCTTATTAGAAACAGGCTATAGTTCAAAGGCTCTCACAAATCAAAGGCTTAACAATACAATTATTGGAAAAGAAATTATGAAATACTCGTCCAAATTGGTTTTTCTTCAAACAGCTAAGTTGCTTTTATCATGCAAACTATGAATAAATATACAAATGTTTGTAACTTAAACACCCCCTTCCCAAAATAATTAAATTAAACTAAACGCTATATAAATGGCCATAAGTTTCTTTTTTTATGTCAATATAATGTTAACCAAAGATTTCCAATGTACTTAAATCAATTATTTAACCTGATGAATGTCTAAATGTCAAGTATAAAATCGAATCCTCAAAGAAATGTTTAAAAAAAGAATCAAGACAGCACGATGAAGAGTATATAGAATTTGAAGTGAAATGAAAATCGATCCCACAAAAAAATTATTTAAAATTGTATTTTCGAATAAAGCAAGATAACTGTAGTTATAAAACAAAGCCAAAATTTACGTAAAAGAGTATTTTTGATGTCATTATAGTTTTTTCCTGAGTTACATTACAATGTGTTTGCAAAAATTGCTGAGCTGATCTCACATTTTTGTCATCAAATTGCATATTTTTCAAAATTTTCCTCTGGCTTTTACTGCAAGTATGATATTTTTAAAAAACATCTTTGTGATGTCTTTTTCACTTAAGATACCAAAAAGTCATTCATTTTTTTTTCATCACAAAATATTTGCTTTCTGTTGTAGAATAAATGTCACTATTATTTTTCTGTTACAAACTTTAGGCATCATCATGCCAAGATAGTTTAATTGTTGATTGTGATTCAATTTTAGACAATTTTTTCTTTGCTTAATAAGATTAACTTATGCCCTGAGCTGAAACCACCCACACAAACAGAATTTGTTGAATGACCCAACCCACACCTAATAAGTGAAAAGTCAATTTGCCCAAAGTAAATGAAGATGAGTCTTAATTGATAAGTCAATTTTCTTTAATGATGTAGTTTGGATGAAACAATCAAGATGTTGATTTGTAATGGTCCTTCTTAACCTCAGTAACAAATGAAACAATAATGCAATGATCTTTCAAATAGGTAGGTAAAAAAAGCCACTTTATATCAATTTTTACACTTGGGGAATTGCAACTTATTTTGTACCCTCTTTCGTTTTCCATATTCATTACATATTGCTTCAAACATTTCTCAGTGTAGTTAAATTTGTTGGCCCAACCTAAATGTTTCAGTGCGTGGAAAATCCAAAATTGTTTTATAAGAAATTAAGGAAAAAACAAATTATACAATGAACCCTTTTTTGTTAAGTAATTGTGGAAAAATATTGATGTGAAATTTGTGTGTGTTGGCTACAAATTGTTAAGTGGATCAGTGTCATTAAATACGAATCTGCTATTCGAGTTTTAGTTTATTTCAAACTCACCCTCTGGTATTTTGACGATTTTTGGTACAAAAAATACAAGTAAATAAATGGTTATGAAAATAAAATTTAATTATAATTAGTATCAACCAAAAATGTATGAAGGATACAAAGAAAGTAAAAAATGGTTATGAAGTATAAGCTTTGATACAAAACACTTTAGTCTAACAATTTTCGATCAGTATCAATAACTATTAGGCATTGTTTTTTACAAGTTTTCATGAAATAATCAATTATACATTGCAGCACTGGGGAGAATTTAATTGTGTGTTTCATTTGTTTATTGAAGCAGGAGACAAAAAATGCAACACATATAAGATGAAACAGATTTGAAGTTCATGAGAGGTATAAGCATTTCATAATACCTATCAGACTGTAAGTGCTGTAGTTAGCCAAAAGGAATTAGAAAGCAAAGGAAGGAAACTAATTTCCTAAATATTATCATAACAAGCAGATTGTTCAAGCTCAGTTGCAATCAAAGGCAGGGTATTAGATAACTTTTTACTCTATGCTGAAAATTCGATCATTCTCATCTTCTTTGTTTTCATTTTCTCTCAAATATATAAAATCAATTTTCAAATAAATAAACATTACTTATAAATTCGCTGAGATGCAGTTTTATGAAGGTTTTTTTCTAGGCAGTTAATCCAGAAGGTCAGTCTAGAAAAATAAAGTACATGCCCTACCATAGAATTTCAGTAGAAAAACTATGTGAAGACGTAGTTTCAGATCCATTTGTTGTCATAGTTTCTCATCCTGATAATGTTTGCTTGAGGATGTAATCCACATTTGATGTAATTTGTGAACAAGTTAAAATCTTGAAAAAAATTTTTGGCTTGATTATTAAGAAAATGATTGTGAAAAGGTTTTTCCAAAAAAGAAGCTAGCTAAATGAAACCTTAAAATATATAGTGCATATTCTGTAGAAATCTTCCACAACAAAAGGCTGATACTAAACAAAAGGTTCTCAAGTAGTTGCCCAGGGTCAAATATTTTCTATTTTTATAAATAGTTGTGACACTTTGCATTGTGAAAGCTTTCTTTTTTAACAACCAAAGAAAGTATTTTAAAAATGCTAAGTTTTTCTCTTGTTGAAGCAGAAAAATTACGCCTCAGTTCGATTTTTCAATTTCAATTTTCAAGATATTCCAATTTTTATTAAGTTTTGAATATACTGTCAAGGTTTTATACTTCTCTTCCATATGCTCTTTCACTTTGAAAGATTTAAAAATAGAATAAGCTAGAAAGCTTGGAAGATTGTTGACAAGAGAGGCCGAGGCCAGCCTTGCAGGCGAGACAAGAGGCAGCTATAAGCCAAGGAAGAAGCACTCTCAACTCAACCTAAAAATAGCCACACAAAAAATCAATAACCTCGCAGCAATTCCAAGACAGTCTTTCTTTTCTTCTTCTTCTTAAAATTGATTGTGTGCAATTTTTCGAGTAAGGAAATTGTTTTTTAATGCTTGAAGCAACAGAAAATATCAATCGTGCAATAAAAAAGGATATTGCAGTTATTGATTTTTGTTTGGATGATTTCAATTGAATCAGAGGAGAAACTGCAGCAGTGAAATAACTTTCAACTGAATGACTTTTGAATATTGAAAACTGAAGTATTTTTTCAAATAAAATATATTTCAGAAAAAACTTGTAAAAAAAAGAACTGGAAATACATTTTGCAGCAAAGGATTTATTTCTGTTATTTTTTGACAAACTGTTTAAAGATACCAAACCAGGGTAGAGGTAGGCCTGCAGATCTTTTTTGGTTCTGGAGATTCATTCACTATTTATTTATTTATTTAGACTCATTTGCTACATGCTCATAACATTAATTTTATATAATGTCGAAAGGGGTCAGATCTACATGGTCCAGCCATTTGCAAGGTCAGGTTGAGCAGTATTTTAATGGGTCAGGTTTTGTTCGGTAAAATTAGGTAGAGGGATTCAATGCTTAAAATATCACGTTGGATCAGGTCCAAATTAAGACTTGAATTACCTTTGAACCCTAACCTACTCTACCCAAGCCAACACAATGAGCCATTCATTCATTGCAAATTAAATTAATGAGTATATGCTAATTACCTTCTCAACAGCTCTAAACCTCATTTGATTCAGTGGATGCTTAGGCCAAAAAGATAAATGTAATTGAGATCTAGGGCTCTATCAGCTGGCCGTGTCAGCAATATTTCTACTTGAATTGATAAAAAACAATCATTTAGACACCGCCTCTGCCCTAAAAATGTTTGGGACAATACAGCAAAATGTATCTTTTCATCATTTATATTACTTTAACCCAGCAACCTCTCTCAATATGACCTAAGCATTTTTTCTTACATCTTATATTTGTAAGGCAAAAAATTTAGTGTATTAGAAAGATCTGCCTTTTAGAAAATATAGGTATCCAGCACCTACCCCCTTTCCCACACTTGAACACATTAACTTCTTTTCTTTTCCTCATTTTCAAAACACTTTCTCCAACTTTCTCACACTACCAGAATTTTCTATGCAAAACCCATGACCTTTAATTCAAGGCGTTCCTCCAAACTTTCATCCCAGCACTAAGATCTGCAAACAACCTTCCTTTCCCTGGATCTAACAATATTCTTCCAGCTACCTCACATCCATTCTCACTCCCCTGTAATCTCCGAGGTTCGGATTTAAGCTTACCATAAGTTTAATCTTTGCTACCTGCTGAGCATCTTTTGTTTTGTAAACAATTTTCAAAAATGTATCTTTCAGCTATTAAGGTTTGGGGCCC
>Ga0194133_10009874_pt1 | contig 10844 bp, 11 predicted proteins | sample TA2KigOf40mmetaG_FD_155448 | JGI IMG/M metagenome (GOLD analysis project Ga0194133, IMG submission 155448) | Freshwater microbial communities from Lake Tanganyika, Tanzania - TA2015055 Kigoma Offshore 40m | ecosystem: Environmental > Aquatic > Freshwater > Lake | place: Tanzania: Lake...
AGATTTTCTGGATAAAATGAAATTTTATGATAATGCAAAGAGAAATGAGGACTTGAAAAATTCTGAAGGCTCAGTGCTTTAAGAACACAATATCTTGTTTGAAGTCAAATTTTCATTGTCCTCATCTTTTCAAATTTTTTTAAACTTGAATTTGAGCAAGAAAAGAAGATGATGATCAAGCTAAAAGGAAAGTAAAATTGAGATATATATTACCTTGTTTACTGCTGTGTTGGCTGTAACAACGCTGAAACCACCCTGTCCTTAAAAAATAGTACAGTTGATGTAAGATAAAGTTTTAGATGAAAAAATATTTTCTGAATTGACCACCAGTTTGCATTCCAAATTCTTGACCAGACATAATGTGATGCAGCAAATTGCGCATCTCAAAAGGTGACAAGTTGAGGAGCTCGTCCATGGCATCGTCATCATCCTTCAAGTTTAAGCTGAAACAAAATTTTCATTGAATTTAAACATTTCAGGATGAAATGAAATAGTACCTTCTGGCAACCTCCTGAGTCATAACTTGAATAATTAGACCAACCCTGACTCTAAGCATTCCATGGAAAAGCTCTGGTTCAGTTTGAATAAACATTGTCAGATAGACAAAAAGTTCCTGTATAAACAATCCTGTACATTGGAATCAAATATTTCTTAAAAGATGTACTTGAGTAAGCATGGCCATGGACTCATCGCCACCATAGGCGCTGTGTATGATGCGACGGAGCTCATTTGACTTCAATTGACCAGGATTCAAAATCACTTCATGATCAGGAGGAAGACCAACAGTAACCTTAAACAAAAAAAAACTTATTTGTGAATCATATGGAAAATCCCTTCTAAAGGAAAAAGAAAACTTAATTGATAGATTTCACTGACCTGTTTTTGTCGCACAAGTAAATCTGTGATGGTCTTTGATAAGTCTTCAACTTTCTTCCCTAACAAGCCTGTAACAATTTCAAAAAAATTCTCAGATAAGTTTCAGACGAGAATTTCAAAGTAACCACCATATACCTGCAGAGTGTCTGATTATACTCCAACTTTTTTTCGAGCACGCTGTCTCGTACAAGGTGTTCAACAGGTCTTTCACTTCGATATCTTTCCCTAACTTTAAATAAATGTTGTTAATAAGAACATAACCCGATGACATTTTTCAAACCTTTTTATCTTATAAATTAGGTACCTGCTTAACGTGGATCGAATAGTCAACACCGTGGGTCACGACAAGAAAATGCAAAATGTCGACTTGCTCTTCGATATTTCTAGCATCTATTAGCATGGTAACTAATTGGCTCATTTCGATGTGTCCATAAGGTGATAAGTTCATTAGTCTGAAAGACACATTGTGGTCACATTTTTTTAGTATAAAAAATAATTGAAACCCTTCTACCTCTCACGCTCTTCTGCTGATGGGAAGTAAGTAAAAATTTCATGGTCATCATTCTCGTTTAATATCGAATCCAAGCGTTGAAGCCTCTCTCGATTGCCAGGCCCAGCAGCTCCAGCACTGTCACCAGATTCAGCTAGTAAAGATAAGAAATTTAGAGTCTTTGAAAGTCCTTTTTCTTTCATCTTGCACACTTCAACCTCTTGATCTTGATGGAATGCTTGTTTCATCATCTTCGATTTGAATATTCGGTTTCGACCGACACTTACGGATGGATCCCCTCATGGAGTGCCGCTTTTTTTTCAAGTGTCCTTTCAGAATAAAGAAATATGTAATTTTAGTTTCTTTAAAAAGGTATCGGAAAATTAATCTTTAGGCAGGTTAGCATATAAGTGAAGATTTGTTAAGTTTCAACAAGAAATATCAACTGCAGAGCTTTTACCATTGAACAAAGAGATAGGATCGAGATAAAGTTACAAAATATTTTATACTAAAGTAAATACCACAGTTTGAGGGTCCTTCTTTGTCACTTTGATATTTTTTGATCATACCTCCAGCCGAAGGTGGATGGAATTTCGTTTCAAGAAGTGTAAAATTTGACGATAGAGGTCGACCAAGTTGCTCCGACAAATATCTACGGTAAAAAACTGGGAGTCAGGATTAATCTGGTAGCCAAAATAGTGGCTCGTAAGGCATGATACATAATGGCCAAAGATCTATATTTTGTGAATTCACAGAAAATCTTACGTTTGAACTTCCGGTAGAAGAGAGTCAGGCCTTCCTGTTTCAATTTCATTTAAGAAACTCATGTGTGTTATGCATGAAGTAGATAAAAACTGCTCATAAGATCCCATAATGACTCTAGGTAATTTTTTAAACTTTATAAAAATCAATGAAGGGTATGTACAAGAAAATGAATTTAAATTGACTAAGTATATAATACTAACCTCGTTCCGTTAATATATCCACCCTTCAGTTTTCGCAATGCTGATAGCATGGATGGTGGAACTTTTCCACTCTCTAAAACAATTTTTTTAATTAAAAAGATACTGTTAAACAAAATTATTAACTTTATTTTGTGAACTTGCCGAACATGTTGTCTCCCATGATGAGTGTTATAATAGGTCTCCCCATGGTAGACCAACACGTGGATAGATAATTTAAGCCATATTCCAGAGTCGTCATCATCAAAGAAGTGTCACTGTCCATGTAATTTCTTGAAAAGTCAAAACGCTGAAAGAAAAATATCAATTATAACATCCAAAATCTCCTTGAAAAAAATAATTCTAATGGTTCTCTCACTTGAGGGGTGAAAGCAAATATTCTATCTTGGATTTTGTAGAGTTTGCTAGTAGTTAAAATTCCAACGTCTCTATTTTTTCGTCCACTCAACCCAAGTTTTTCATTCTTTCCTAAAACAAAAATTTTATAAAAACTATTACTAAATTTCAATTTAATGAAGAGACTGTAACAAAATTAAGATATCAAACAGGTTTCTTGTAACGTCTATATTTGTCATTAGCATGTATAAGATAATGAGACCTTAATAAAAGCTTTAAATGAAAATGAAATGAATTTTACCTAATACAGAGTAAAGATGTGATAATACTCGAGCTGGGTGAACTTCTACTGATTGCACATCTTTTACCGTCTTCAAATGAATATTATGGCTGTTGAGAAGTTCTTGAATATGTTTATTCTTTGCAAGTACAACAACCTAGAGGATTTAAAATAACATTAACAAAATATTCAGTTAAACCAAAGTTACCTATTTTTAGCAATTCATTGACAGTTAATTTATATATTGAAATTCATGTCTGAAGTGTTCACCTGGACGATGACCTCAGGTTTTGTTTGGATACCCAATCTTCTATTCATTGGGTCGATTTCACCAAGAGCAACTAGAGATTCTTTTAGCAGTCTTCCCAAAATGTATAATGACTGAGCCCACATAAAAGGAACACGTCCAGCGACTTCAAGGGGCTGTGATCCCGGACAGGCTTGCTCTTGTTCTACCAGATCACGTGGAACGGCATAAAGCTCAGGTATAAGGCGAAGGCCACTTTTTGATCGAACCATGACCTAAATCGGGATTATTATCGAAATATCATTTTTAGTTTTATAAAAATCATCTAAAAATATGCCACTACCTCCTCTAGGGCCTGTGAATATTTTTCAACTGCCTCATCATCTTTCTCAAAGCATCCATCAATCATTAAAAAGCAATAAAAAAGTGGCCACTGACACTCGATGTTTTCAAAAACTCTGAGTTCCCATGGTTCATAATGCAATCGACTAGAATCCTTTAACGTAAAAAGATAACTTTCTTCGTTAGTAAAAAAGTGAAAGAAGAAATTTTTGCTCTGTCTCACCTCTTTTGGATTTTTATAACCGTCCCTTAAGAACCTTTTGCACCCATACTTTCCTCCAAGTTTGGTTATCACTTCCTGTCTTGTCTTTTGCAACAAGTACAAGTCCTCGCACGCAAAAGCAGGAAATCCTATTACGGTGAGTAATGCAGCATCGGTTTCTTTTGACAGAGATTCACGGGGAAGCATTGACTAAAAATTCCGTGACAATATTAATAGTCAAATAATCTTTTCAATCAGAGCTTACCTGTAAAACTGCTTTGCATTTTTGAAGCTCGTCTGAGTTTACATAAACAACAGAAGGTGAACCTCCTCTCACTCCGAAAAGGTCAAGCTCGTTAACTGCCTCTAGGGCAGCAATTGCCATGCCTATCGACGAAGAGTTTAATTCGGTAATTCCAGTGTTGGATTTGTCGCCTCGTTCCCAAATTCCGTAATCCTGTCAGCAAAATCGTTTGTTAAACACGGCCACTATTTGGCATATTACCCACAACGTTTCAGTATTTTTCAAATTATTTCTTTACCGGAATGCAATAAGCAGATTCGATGTAAAAGATCAGGTTTTGAACAAACGACACCTCGTCCAGAGAAAAAATTATTTGTAAACCTAACACGAAAAACAAACTTTTGCAATTCTATAGACAATTTTTGTTTTAAAATAGCACACCTGATGCTGTCATCTGTGCAAGAGTCAGCAAATAAAGAGAAATGGCATCTATCTGAAGATGGCCCCATTCACCATCTCCCACAACCTAAATTTAATTCAATGACGATTTTCGAACCCTTTTATTGAATATTGGGTAGAATTTATTCTTACTGGAGCACCGCTGCGACAATCAAACTTTGCATGAATGGCATCAAGTGTTGAATTGTTGTTCTTGAAGCGTTCAACTTTGTTTCGCTGCCGTAACATGGCAGTGAGAAGACCCCTCATACATTTGACAGTCGCCAGTTCAAGCTCTTGGGCCTTATATAAAATCTTTAGAAATTGAACAGAAAAAATTTACACCGTTGACTACTTTTGCTTTATCTTCATCAAAATCTGCTGATTTTTTGTATGCCAATGATAGGGCCCAGACGGACATGATGCAATAGAGGTTGTCTCGAATCCAGGCATGATGATGACCTTTGTCGTCAGCTGGCAAAAGTCCTGTAACAGGATGCTAAAACAAAAATTCAAAATTTATTTCTATGACAAAAACAAAGTTGCCAAATGTACCTGATGTCTCAAGATTGTTTGGTAAATGACCCTGTGATAAACATCCAACTTCACAGCTGAGTTGCTTCTGCCTCGGACCCTCATTCTAGTCAAGAAAAATTATAATAAATCGCGTGTAAATGAAATTATGTCAGTTGAATAAGACTAAAATCAAAAAGTGAATGAATCTACCTTGAATCCCCTCAAATATTTAACTGACTCATAAAATCAAGCATTTATGCTTGCGTAAAATGTTTTCAAAATGTTCAAATTTGACGTCCATCCATTTTTAACTTTTATATTTATTTTGATCGCATCACCCCTCAAAACAAAGATTATTTATCTCAAGTACTGATTGAATTTTGCCATTAGCGTAGCTTTAATGTACATATGGAGGTTTTTCTTTGATGCCAATAATGATTTTTGTTTTAAAAAGCGAGATTTTATGTGTCAATCACCTCAAAAAACATGTTCATTAAAGTTATTTAGATGTGCACTTTTTGCTTAAAAAAAAATGCTGAAATTTGCACAAGCAACACACTGGCGACTGTCAAATGTATGAGGGGTCTTCTCACTACCAGGTTACGCCAGCGAAACAAAGTTGAACGCTTCAAGAACAACAATTCACATGGGGTCGCCATGGCCGAGGGGTCATGGCATCAGGCTGGGAATCTGAGGGACCGGGGTTCGAGCCCCGGCAGCTCCAGGCAACCTTTGACCCCGGGTTGCCGAAAAGAACAAGTGATTCCCAGCCAAAAACAGTGTGCCTTTCATGAAAATAATTCGCAAGGCGCACTTTAAAAGATTCAAAAAAAAGAAAACACTCAGTAGCACTGGAAATGGAATTAAGAATGCTCAATTAAAATCTTATCTACAACTATATTGGTCAGGTACTATGGTAACTTTGTTTGTCTGGCCTGCAGCCAGCCAGGCTCACCTCAGCCCTTTGGATTGGGTATTTTGTAACTTAGTGAGGGACTAAACCACATTTCCCAAATAAGTTTTTTGGGGGGGTATAAAAACTTGAGGCACATAATACTGTGAGTCTAGGGTCATGCTAAAGGTCTGGAAAGAATGATTTTTGTTGAATTTATAAGGTATGTAGAAAGAAAAATTTGAAAATTTGAAACAACCCTTGACCTCAGACCTTTGACCCTGACAGGTCTGGTCCAAAATTTTTTACTATCTTAAATTAAGACACCCTGACCCTGGTTAGGTTAGCCAATAAAATAGTATGATAAAACAAGGTGAGGAGATTTGAACATCAAGAAAATAAGGCCAATGAGAAACTAACTGAATATATTTGAGGAAAAGGCAGACTAATAAACATGACAAAACGGATCCATTCATAGTGCATGATGGAAGTCTTGAGGATCCAAGGATCAGAGATGACAGTCAGGTTAAATCAACATTTACTGTTCTAGAGAGGAAAGGGAATGCTTGCTACAAGCGCGTTCGATGCTTCGGCATCGGAATGAGGGCGGAGAACGGAGCGAGACAGGAGGAGAAATAAACATTGAGCTAAAGTCCCAGTGGAGACCTTCCCAATCAAGAAAAGAATCAATACTGAACTGTTTATTCATGCGGAAGTGAAGCTTTATATACAAAAGCAAAGGCGGGATCTGATCAGACAGATCGGATCAAAAAATATCGGACCTCTTAGAAGAGGGTAGAATATTGGCGGTAAAAGTAAAGAGCGGGAGTGAAAACAACGGCAGCCTGTTTAGGTGAACTTACTATTAAATGGGAAAGGAAACTAAACAACAGCAGCCTGCTTGAAACAACTTTGAACTTGTAAATTGAAAAATATCGCAGTGCGACAAAGAGGGTAATTGAGCATGTGCTATGATACTACTACTAAAGGGAAAACTGGAGGGTTTTGTTCAAGGTAGTTACAATTAAAGATATGTTGATCAACGATAGAGACACTAATGAATATAAAAGGTCAATTGAGTTGAATGTAAAATATTTTAAAGGAAATATTACTAATAAAAATTATAGTGAAAATACATGATTGTTGAACATGGGTAAAAAGGGTAAAGTACTTTTAAAAAAATATTAAATCTTGATTTAAAATAAAAATGATAAAATATTCTAATAAATCTCACACACAATGGATAGAGGGCATCAGGTTGATTATGGTCATTTTTTGAAAATTTAATCCAGATTAGCTCCAAGGAATATTATCACTTTTTTGGCTTTCATCAAGATACCTTTTCCAGAGGCCAGGAAACTTCCCTCTAACGTTTAATTCATCATGATGCTGGCCTAAAAATGACAAATTGTTAAAGAATTCAAGGAAAAATTGATTTTATCCCTCTGGAGTGAGAAAGAAAGTTTAGTGAAAATCAGCAATGAAATTTTTGTAACATAAGGGGCTGTTTGAAATTTTGCATTTTTACAGTTTTGTCCGTCCATCATTCTCAAACTACTCCCTCAGCTTTAAAGCTAGAGGGCTAAAATTTTGCATAAAGACTCCTCATATTAATGCCAAAAAAGTTATCAACCAAATTTTTTAATAAGAGTTGAGATATAGTTGAAAAATTTTTAATGATGGCTGATTTTCATTTTCTTTCTTTAATAGCTCCTGTAATATTAAGGCCAGAGAGCTGATATTTTGAATAGACACAGCTTGAAGCAATACCTAAATATTAATTGTAATACACTTTACTCTAAAATTTAGCACAAAGCCCAGCATGACTCCAAGCTGAAAAAATTGAAATAAAATTTTTTGACTTAGAAGCCTGTCAGCTGACTCTTGGTCATGAAACCTCGCTCGAGAGGGTTTGGCACTTTTCTCTGGAGCAAAAATGCCAGTCTACTTAATTGCAAATCTAAATCCATTTTATTAAAAAAATAGTTTTTCACCTGAAACTTTTAACTGTTGAATCAGCCATTGTATAAATCCAGTTCCAAGTTCAACCCTTGAGGTTGATAAATAAAAACTAATTAAATGATTCTTGTGAAATACATTATTTTTATTCTTTACCATGCTTTTCTAAAGTTGTCATCAAATCCAATCCAAGTTTGGATAGTTTTGATTCTATTTTCAACTTTTTTTGGATCAAAGTTTGATTTTGGATGTTTTTTTAGTTCAGACAAATGGTGACTGGCCTTCTCACGAATAGCTCTAGAAAATTAATCTAAGTCAGAACAGTTTCATACCACCTGAAAGAATGGGACTTACCTTGCCACAACATACCAGGCTGTTTTCTTCTTTACTAACCCAATGACTCGAGCCCTAGAAAAATTATTTATCAAAATACCAGCAATGGTTACCACTTATCCCATCTTTGTTACCTCCTCTTTCACAATATTACTTTGCCTAACTGCCATCGATTGCTCAGACTAATCTGAGGCACCCTAGCTCACATTCTTTTTGCAACACTCCCCTGTAGGTTGGATCAGCCTCCTTCGGGATCAATCCGGGTCACGAAAATATTCAGAATTGGCCCACTCTTTTTTATTCGAGCATGCAACAGCTTTGATCCTTCCCACACTTGGCATCTTCCTCACACTACCCCTGATACCCTGGACTACCCCCACTTCTTCACACACTTTCCTTATTGTTCATAACCGCTTCATGGCTCTGCCCGAACCTTTTAAAGGATTGTTGGGTATGCAAATTTCCTTGAGACTGGTCCAGCAAGAGTATAAAAGTTGGAGAGGATTTTTATTTTTGAAATAATCAATATAAAATTGAAGGAAAGGAGACTAATTAAATCATGCCTATGACAAAATAGGTTATAGTGATATTGAAAGATCTTTTGATCTGGGCGTTTTTCTTGAAAGATGGATTCAGGAAGCTCATGGGTACTCACTCACCGAAATTGTTGAAAATTTTCATTATCAAAATATTTAAAAAAATCTCACTTTGAGTCCATAAAATACAAAACTTCTCCTTCGTATCCGTATCCTTTGCGTATCTGCTCCATTCTTGATTCTGCCCCTGCAGCCTCAATTACATCGTATGAGACAGTCTTAAGGCCCACAGCTCTACCAAATTCAATGACAGTGTCTGGAAAAATCAAGGAATAGTTGATAATTTGAACTCTTTTGTTTGGAAATAACGTAGACAAAATTTTCATAGTATAAATAAAAAAAGGGTAAGAGACAAGATTTCACCTGGACTTAGTGCACATAGTGAATCGTCTTTTGAAAGCTCTGAGTAAGGGCTGGTAAATGTGATGAGATTTAACTCTGGCCTGAAATAAATCAACACGTTTCAAGATTGATATGTAAAATAGTATCACCACATTGTCTCAAACCTGTCTCCAAGGTACGAAAGATCTTCAACATGTTGGTAACTAGGCTGAAGTATTTCAAAAACTGCAGTTAGTTTGGTATGATGAAGAAAGTTAAATAGAGTCGTAAAATTTTCCACTGTACCCTTTGAAGCAAAACGAAAAATATAGCAAATTTTCAAGCCTTTTTTTTATTTAACCTACCTGATCATTCGTCGAAAGGATCAAGTCCAAAACCGTTTCAGCTATTGAGCGAGCGACCAGGTACCTTTAGAAATAAAAAAAGAATAATGAATAACGTATTAATGTATTCGAGCCTAAAGGGGCAGCATACCTTGGACTGCTGTATTTTTGAATATCTTTTCTGTTCCTCAAGGCCATATGAACATTTTTCGATCCGACAAAAAGAACAAATCCTGTTCTTGGCAAGTACCTGCAAATACTAAAATATCAATACACTTGTCATTAACATTTTATAGGAAATATTCCTTACCGTACACTCAAATGAGCTGCCTCTCCATTGGCTTTTCTGGTACAAACGATAGTTTGAGCTGATGATATTGGACGTAAAAAGTACTTCATCCAAACAAAGTTATCATCTATTGATTGTATGACGATGATTATTAAATTTTAGAAATTTCACAGTTATTTTTCACTTGAATTTGAGCTCATAATGAAAAATTTCACACCCAGAAACAGAAAACAAAAGAAATAAAAATTCGATCAAACCTGGCTGATTTTCATCTTCATCGCCCATACCTCCAGTGAACTTTCTATGTTAGAAGGAAACTTTTTTTAACAACAATTTTATTACGTTAAAAGTATGAAATATTACTAACCTTAGAGCAAAAATCACTCCATCGTATTGGTTAGTTTTTTCTTGATGGTCATCAATAAATAAAATGGTGTTTCCCCGAGCAACTTTTTCTCTGCAAAAATTATAAAAACTAGATATTTTATATTTTATTTGAAACCGATGTAATTTACCTGAGGTCTGAATATTTATTGTAGCATGCATCGTCTGGCCCTTTTGACTGTACTTTGACATCGTGCAGGATTCCCACAAGATGAGGTCCTAAAATTCCCTTGGGTATATCATCATTCACCACCTGAGATAGAATAATATTGAAAATATATCCATAGGTCGCTGCTAACATGAAAAAATTATTTCACCTTTACTCTGTTCTGTTGTGCTTTGCACCTGCAAAGAAAGGACAATAAATCATCTAAATTTCATCTTTTGAAGTCTTAATTGAATTTTTAAGAAAATAACCAGGAAAGCCAAGACTTTGAAACCTTGTCGTATTCATTCCCATCAAATTTTTTTGTGCATGTCTCGAGGTACTTGACAATTTCATCACCCAGTGACCTGGAATATGCTTTATTTGAAGTTGCAAGATTCTTAACTTTTTCAGTGAGCTCCTCTTTGTTCCACAATTTGATTTGGTCTAACTCCATCTGAAATAGTCAGCCTTTGATTAAATTATTTTGAAAAATATTTATTTCTTCAGTAATGGGCAAAATTGCTACTTCTGAAGCCATCAAAAAGATAACGTGCTGAAAATAAACTTGATCAAGACATTTCTCATGTGCAAATTTAATAAATACCTTTTCACAAATTTGAATGATTGATCTGAGGAACTGATTAT
>Ga0194133_10009875_pt1 | contig 10844 bp, 9 predicted proteins | sample TA2KigOf40mmetaG_FD_155448 | JGI IMG/M metagenome (GOLD analysis project Ga0194133, IMG submission 155448) | Freshwater microbial communities from Lake Tanganyika, Tanzania - TA2015055 Kigoma Offshore 40m | ecosystem: Environmental > Aquatic > Freshwater > Lake | place: Tanzania: Lake Tanganyika...
CTGCCATTTGACCGAAATCACCCCGGGTTTGCTCCAGCATTTGGAGACAATCCGGGATTTTCGTGAGCCGCGGGGATGTTGCCGGGAGTTTTTTGGTGAAGGCGGCGATGTGCCCGCCCCGCCTGCGGATTGAAGTCCGCCCGGACGCCATGTCCAGCAACCGCCGCGGGCGCCAATGGAAAGGAACCCCAAGGGCCCCGAAGGCGGCTTGGCGGGTTCGTTGTGGCTGGGGAAAGCAAGAAACGCGCCCCGGAACGGGGCGCGTTTCTTGTGATGGCTGCGGTTGCCGCGAGGTCACTTCTTGTCGGCGGCCTTCTTGGCATCCTTCTTTTCCTCGGCCTTCTTTTCGGCCGTTTTCTTTTCCTCGGCCTTCTTAGCGTCCTTCTTAGCGTCCTTCTTACCGTCCTTCTTCGCCTCGTCCTTCTTCGTGTCCTTCTTCATTTCCTTCTTGGGATCTTCCTTGGCGACGATCGGCACGAACTCCACGCCGCGGTTGATGTCGCACTTGGCGAGCGACTTCTTGAGCGCGTCGGCGCCAGCGGGGGTCACCTTCGTCTGCCACAGGTAAAGCTGGTTCAGCTTCGAGAGGCCCTTGAGGCTGTCCAAGCCGGCGTCGGTCACGCCCGTCTCGTAGAGGTTGAGGTATTCAAGCCCGGAAAGGCCGCCCACCGTCTCAAGCGCCTTGTCGGTGATCTTGGTCTTCTCGAGATGCAGCCGCGCCAAGGCCGTCATCCCCTTCAGGTTGGCCACATGGGCGTCGGTGACGGGCTGGGAGCGCAGGTTGATGGAGTGCACCGTCTTGAGGTCCTTCAGCGGCGTCAGGTGCTCGTCGCCGAAGTTGTCGATCTTCTGGAGATAGGAAACCTCCAGTCGCGGGTCGTTCTGGGCCACCTCAAGCACCAGGGCGCCCAGCGAGCGCAGCTTCTCAATGGCCTTGTCCTCGGCCGGCGTGCGCTTCACCTTTTCCTGGGCGACGATTGAAACGGCGGTGAGGCCGAGTAGGAACGCGAGGGCGACGAACGCTCGAAACATGTTCGGAACTCCGGTGAATCTCTAGGGGGGCCAGGCGGGGCGGGTTATTGTCTCGGGGTCAGGCGCCGGCCAGTTGGGTCCGCACCTTCTCGAGCAGCTTGCGGGTCGCGACGATGCCTTCCGGCTCCGACAACTTCCCGCCCTCGTACTCGATGCCGATCCAACCACGATATCCGGCGCCCTTCACGATTTCCAGCATCCGCTTGTAGTCGGTCTTGGTTTCGTCGCCGTTGGCGTCGAAGTCGTGCGACTTGGCGCTCACTCCCTTGGCGAACGGCATCATCTCCTTCACGCCCTTGTAGCGGTCGTATTCCTTGCCCTCGCCCAGGCGGAAGTTGCCGAAGTCCGGCAGGGTGCCGCAGCGGGGGTTGTTCACCTTCTTCATCACGCCGGCCAGCCACTCCCCGTTGCTCGACAGCCCGCCATGGTTCTCGACGATGATGTTGATGTTCTTGGAGGTGCCGTATTCCGTCAGGGACGCGAGGCCCTCGGCGGCGCGCTCCATCTGCTCCTCAGGGCTGCCCGTGGAGTAGGCGTTCACGCGGATGCTGTGGCAACCGAGGGCCACCGCGGCGTTCACCCACTTGTGGTGGTTCTTCACGGCCTGGGCGCGCTTGGCCTTGTCGGCGTCACCCAGGAATCCCTCGCCGTCGCACATGATCAGGAGCGGGGTCACGCCGTTGTCGGCGCAGCGCTTCTTGAGGCCGTCGAGCACCGCCGTGTCCTCGGCCTTGCCCTTGTAGAACTGGTTGACGAACTCGACCCCCTCGATGCCGAAGTCGCGCTTGGCGATCACCGGGAATTCCATGGCATCCAGCTTCTTGGCGAAAAAGGCGCGGTGAAGCGACCATTGGGCCAATGACACCCGGAACCAGGGAGCGGTTTGGGCGTTGAGCCGGGTGGCACCGAGGGCGAATGCCGCGGAACCGGCGGCAAGTCCCTGAAGAAAGAGGCGGCGGTCGCGAATAGGGCTGGTGGTCATGAACCGGGTCTCCATGCGATGACAATCCACGAGTGATCATGGTGATGGATGACAAGGCGGAGCGCCACCAAAAATCGGGCATTCAGGAACGAAATGGCGTTGAACAGGTGTTCATTTAAGTGTAAATATGTTCACTCCTGTTTGTTTTCCTTAGGAGGTCTTGCCATGCGTCATGCCGAAACTCCCGTTCTCGCCGTTTTTCCCCGGGGCGAAAGCCATGGATGCTGCCCCGTGTGCGCCGGGTCGCTTCTCCAGTGCGGTGCCATGCAGCGCTGCACCCGCTGCCAGTTCGCCCTTTGCGCGGGATGTGGTGACGGGCCGACAACTGACGGGGCTTCCCATGAGGAAATCGCGTGTCCAGAGTAGAACCTTGCTTTTTCTTAATTTAAGAACTAATAATTTGAACAGTCTTGACGATTGCGCCATACAGTGAATGTGAGAGACCTAGACTTAAATGTATCCGTGAACAAGGCCGCCGGGAAAACCGTCTGCGGCGGGCCGCACCAGGAGGGTGGGTCATGCTTGTGCTCAGTCGCAAGGTGGGTGAGGAGATCGTGATCGACGGCAACATCGTGTTGAGCGTCGTCGAGATCACAGGAAACAGGGTAAAAATCGGCATTCACGCGCCGCGTGACAAGGCGGTGATCCGCGGGGAACTTGTCGGAAAGGGCCGGGACCTCGACGCGGTCATCCCCGAACCTGATCCGTCGCAGGCCCCATCACCTGGAATCAGCCAGTCGATGGGTTTGGCCACGGCCCTCGTTTGATACCGATTTCCTGGTGAGGTTCCGGGGTTCCCGTGGGGAACGCGGGCCGCCCAGGAACCCGGGAGGTCCAGCCGGGGGCAACACGCCCCCGACTGCCTGGACGGCCCCGTTCACCACGGCCACACCCCCAAAACCTTGGGCAGCATCACGACTACTGCTGCTGCTGGTGCTGCTGTTGCCGGTACAACATCCGCTGGAACTGCCGTACCGAAGGCCTGCCCTGCCTTCGGCTTCCGCCACCACCTGAAGGATCCCGTCCCGTGATTGCCAAGGGGAGCGAGTCGGCGTCAATCCAGTCGGCCGGCAGGCGCGGCACCGCCTGCACCCGCACCCCCACCTGGATTGATTCCTTGGCGTCGCCGCGCCAGGCGCCGCGGTTGGGCGGCACATCGCCATAGTCGCGGCCGATGGCCACCACGACATGGTCGTCGCCCACCAGGCAGGAATGCGTGGGGTCGTAGTCCACCCATCCCTGCGCCGCGCCGGCCCAAACCTGCACCCAGGCGTGGCTTTCGATTTCACCCGGTTGGTTGATGTAGCCGCTGACATAGCGGCACGGGATGCCGATCCTGCGGCAGACGGCGATGAACAGGTGCGAGAAATCCTGGCAGACGCCGGCGCCCAGCTTGAGCGCCTCGGAGGCGGGCGTGCCCGCCTCGGTGCGGCTTTTCTCGTACTTGACCCGCGACTTGATCAGCGCCGTGACCTTGCCGACGAAAGCCTCCAGCGGCCAATCCCCGGATGATCCCAGCTCGGAGACGAGGCTGTCGAGCCAGGGACCGCGGTCCACCAGGCTGGTGAAGCCGAGGTATTCGAGGGCGTCGAGCGCGCCCGGCTGGTCGGATCCCGTATCCACCACCCGGACTTCGGCGATGCGCTCGGAGGCGGGGCGGCGATGGGTTCGCACGAAGCTGGTGGCCCGTACGGTGATCTTCTGGCACGGGCTCAGCACGGTGATCAGCTCGACGCGGTTGCCGTTGCCGTCGCGGTAGGGGGTGCTGGGCACGAGGGGGCTGACGCGGAGCCTGTAGCCCAACGAGGTCTGGTCGTCGTCGGAGACGGGCGCCATCCTCAACTCAAAGACATGCTCGAAGACGGGCGAGTCGTACGACAGCACGGTTTCGTGTTCGATGCGAAGCAACATGGGAGAGTCTCCAAAAAAAGGATCAGACGAAGCGCTCGTTGGCGATTTCGGAGCCCACCTTGGCGCAGGTGTTCTGGATCTCGCCGAGGAAGTTGACGGGTCCGCGGGCGAGGATGTCGGAGGGTTCGAGGTAGCGGAGGTCGCTTTCGAGGCGGCCCAGCAGCCGCTCGGCCTCGGAGACATGGTGGCTCCGTTCCATGCCGCTGATTTCCTGGAGCGATTCCATGCAGCGGTTGAGCCCGAACCGAAGCGAGCGGGGGAACTCCTGCTCCAGAAGAAGGAATCGTAGCACGCCCTCGGAGGTGATGTCGCCCCTGAACCTGCGGAGGTAGGCCTCCTGCGCGCCCACGGCCTTGAGGAGGCCGGACCAGCGCAGGCCCTCGAGGTCGCCGCCGGCGGCCTCGTCGTCGGCCGACTGGATCAGGGCGGTGCCCGCGGCGCTGGCGAGGATGCGGCTGGTCATGTCGATCCGCTCGAGGAAACCGCCCAACTGCATGAAATGGAACGCCTCGTCCCTGGGCTGGGTGGCATCGACAAGCCCGGCGAAAAGCACGCACGACCTCTTGACCGCCTCGAGGAAGCGCGCCGGCGACGCGGCAAACCGCGCCTCGGCCTTGCGGCTCGACATCGACAGGTGGAACCGATTGATCTGGTTCCAGGCCTCGGCGCTCAGGGCCTCCTGGGTGGATCGGGCGTTCTCGCGCGCCGCGGCCACCATCGAGCGGATCGAGACGAGGCCCGACTTGCTGAAGGCCAGCCAGCGCAGCAAGTCCTGGGGCGACTGGTGCGCGGCGTCGACCGTCTCCCGCGTGAACTGGGCCCGGCAACTGAGGATCTCGAGGATCGCCTCGACGGGGCCGGAATCGCCGTCGCCGAAACCGGCGTCAAACTCCACCTGGAACGCCTGGTCCATGAGACGGGCCAGCCCGTCAACCCGCTCCACATAGCGGGCGGCCCAGAAAAGGTTCTCGGCGACGCGGCTGAGCATGGCCCCACTCTTTCCGGGTTCCTGGGCGCGCGTGGTCGGCATCATCACGCCAGCACCCATGTGTCCTTGCTGCCGCCTCCCTGCGAGCTGTTCACCACCAGGCTGCCCTCCCTCAGCGCCACCCGGGTGAGCCCGCCGGGAAGCACGAATATTTCCTCCCCGTAAAGGATGAAAGGCCGGAGGTCGACATGCCGGCCCGACAGCTTGCCGTCCACGAAGGTGGGATGCTGGCTCAACTGGATCGTCGGCTGGGCGATGTAGGCGCGCGGGTTGTCCTCGATCTTGCGCGCGAAAAGCTCGCGTTCCTCGGCGGTGCTCGCCGGACCGATGAGCATGCCGTAGCCGCCGGAACCGTCCACCGCCTTGACCACCAGCTTGTGGAGGTTCGCCAGCACATGCTGCTTGTGCGATGGGATGGTGGGCCTGTAGGTCTCGACATTCCTGAGGACGGGTTCCTCGGCCAAATAGTAGCGGATCATGTCGGGAACGAACGGGTAGACGCCCTTGTCGTCGGCGACTCCGGTGCCGATGCCGTTGGCGAGGTTGATGCGCCCGCCGCGGTAGCAGCCCAAAAGTCCGGGCACGCCGAGGATGCTTTCGGGCTTGAAAACCAGAGGATCGAGGAACTGGTCGTCCACCCGCCTGTAAAGCACATCGATGCGCTTGAGCCCGGTGGTGGTGCGGGCGTGGACATACCCGTTTTCAACGACCAAGTCGCGGCCTTCCACCAGTTCCACGCCCATCTGCCGCGCCAGGAAGCTGTGCTCGAAGTAGGCCGAGTTGTACAGGCCGGGAGTGAGGACCGCGATGGTGGGATCCTCGATTCCGCCGGGCGCCACATGCCTGAGCATCGCCAGCAGCCTGGCGGGATAGTCGTCCACCGGCCGGATGGAATAGTCGCCGAAAATCGGGGCGAAGGCCTGCTTCATCACCTGGCGGTTCTTGAGCACATAGCTCACGCCGGAGGGGGTTCTGCCATTGTCCTCGAGAACCAGGTACTCCCCGGAGGGATCGCGGATGAGGTCGGTGCCGCAGATGTGAATGTAGATGTCGCCGGGAACCTGGATGCCGACCATCTCGCGCCGGTAGGCGGTGCAGCCCAGCACAAGTTCGGCGGGGATGATCTTGTCCTTGAGGATCTTCCGGTCGTGATACACATCGTGGACAAACAGGTTGAGGGCCCTGATCCGCTGCTTCAGACCGCGTTCCACCCGTTCCCACTCGTCGGCGGGAACCACCCTCGGCATGGGGTCGAACGGCATGATGCGCTCGACCCCCTGGTCCCTTCCATAAACGGTGAAGGTGATGCCCTGCTGGCGCATCGTGAGGTCGGCCAGGCGATGCCGGCGTTCAACATCGGCGGGATTGAGATCGGAAAGCCTGTGGGCGATGTCTTGGTAGTGGGGGCGGATGGCGCCGCCATCGGAGACCACCTCATCCCAACCTCGGGGTTGGTAACCATCAAACCAGGAGGTGGTGTTGGAGCGGCGCATGGTCAGCATGAAGAGGTGCCCGGAGCATTGAAACCATGGAATGTGGGGCAATTGCTGTGCCAGAGGGAGCCGCAAAACGGGAAAACAGACAAATCACGCCATTTCCCCCACATTTTGGCCAACTCAGTCGCCTGCCATGCCTTTGAGGCGCCCTAGAAGCAGGCAGAGGCTGCATCCATTTAAATCATTATCGAAATGATCGGAAAAATAATCATTTGGGTCGACAAGCTGGGAATTTAATTGTTTACTATGTTTGTCAACATGAAAGTCTATGTTATTGATAATGTTGATAAATTAAGAAGGAGCCGGATATGAGCCTCTCGCCGAAGGTCGCGAATTCCCGCGATGCCTTCACCCTGATTGAACTGCTTGTCGTGATCGCCATCATCGCGGTGCTGATCGGCTTGCTGGTCCCCGCCGTGCAGAAGGTGCGCGAGGCCGCCAACCGCATGAGTTGCACCAACAACCTCAAGCAGGTCGGCATGGCCCTTCACGGATACCACGACGCCAGGGGCGTGATTCCGGCGAATATCCGCCCCTCACTGAATTCCACCGTCCGGGTGCGCTGGGCCACTTACATCCTCCCGTACATCGAGCAGGATGCCCTCTTCAAGCGGATCGACCTCACCCAGAACTGGGCGACGCCCGCGAACACGCCGGCAACCAGCACCCGCATCAAGACCTATGAGTGCCCATCGTCGCCCAGCGGGCAAAAGCAGGACGGCGCCCCCGACACCACGCCCGCCTGGACCAACATCGTGGCCAACACCGACTATGCGGGTATCTATGGGGTGCATGCCAACCTGGGATCCGGTGCCGGCGGCCTCAATCTGGTGGATGCCGCGAGCGTCGGCACCACAAGGGGCGCCATCTCCAAGACGCAGGGCCTTCGCTTCGCGGATTTCCTCGACGGAACCTCAAACACCTTGTTCGTGACGGAATCGGCGGGCCGGCCCGATATTTACCGCAACGGAAAGCTCGCGGTGGCCGGATCCTCATCGGCCCGTGTCAACGGTGGGAGTTGGTGCCGACCCGCCAGCGAGATCCCCTACCTGCTGGGAACCGACGCCGCGGGCACCACCAAGGGCGGCTCCAGCTTCATCAATGTGACGAACGGGATCGATTACATCGCCGAGGGCGGGCCCGCCTCAACCTTCTATGGAACCGACGGCACCAGCCAGATCTACAGCTTCCATTCCGGCGGAGTGAATGCCACCCTGGTGGATGGTTCGGTTCGATTCATCGCCGCCTCGACCAACATCCGCACCTTCGCGCGCCTTGTCACCCGCGATGGCGGCGAGGTCAACGACCTCAACTGAGGCGCTGGCGACTCCGCCTGATCGGCCCCGCCGGAGGAACCCCCCTCCGGCGGGGTTTTTCATGGCCTGATCCGGAGTGTCAGGGCTTTTTCGGCAATTCCTTGACTTGAAAATCAAGTCCGGCCTGCTTGCCGGGATTGATGGCGGCGCGCAGGGTGGATTTCGTGTTGTATTCGGGCCCGATCGCGGCTTCGCGGGCCGCGCTGCCCATCACGGGATCGGGTTTCGAGGTCGGCCGGGAGGCGAGGATGCGCACGACCTTCGGGCCGGGGGTGGTCCGCATGGTGTAGGCACCCTCGGAGATTTTGGAGCCCGCCGGCGTGGATTTCTGGTCGGTTGATTCGAGGATGATTTCCCCGTCCTTGAGAGGCTGGCCGTCCATCGTGACGGTGCCTGATACCTCGGCGAGGCCGTCGCCCATGCATCCTGAAACCGCCGCCAGGACCGCCGACAGAAGAAAAAGGAAAAATCGCATGGTGTGTCTCCGGATCAGTCGAGCGCGACAACCTCGCCGCCGGCCCGCGTGCCCAGCCCGAGCCAGGTGGCTGGAGTGACGGAGTTGGTGACAAAGCGGACGGAGGCATCGGCCAACGCCGTGTTCACGCCGCCGGAATGCCGGCTTCTGGCGATCGTGAAGGCGTTTGTACCCGATTGCGCGCCACAGGGAGCGCCTTGGGTCGCTCCGCAGTATCCCTGGGTGTTGTCGCCGATCGTGGAGTTGGGCGGGTAAATCGTGCTGAAAGTGGTGCCGGCGTGGATGGTGTTCCACATCCTGCCGCGAACATCGTGGCCTCCCGCGGCCGAGTCGCTTCCCTGAAGCAGTTCGCTCACCATGACGGTGTTGGTGGTGCCGTCGATGACATCGGCCATGCGAGTTTTCGACATGCCGAAGAACATGCCGTTCAGGTTGAGTCCGCGCGGGTCGGCGGTGGGCGTGGCAAAGCTGTTGCCGTGGCAAGCGATGAAATTGATATGGAAACCCTGGGCGTTGCCGGCGGTGCTGGCGATCTTGGGGCTTCCCGGATCGGAAGGGCAAAGGAATGTTGGGATCACGGTCGTGGAAAATGCGGCGAAGCAGGTGTAGCCACCGTTCTGGTTGCCAAGAAGAGTCTGAAGCTGGGTTCCCAAGGCGTCCTGTTCGATGTAGGGAAGGATGAAAGCGGACCAGTTGCTGCGGTTGCGGTCCATGGTACCCACATTGGCGTACCATGTGCCGGAGAAATAACCCAATGGCTGGCCGGGAGGAAACAACCCATTGGCGTCGTGATAATTGTGGAGCGCCAAGGCGATCTGCTTTTGCCTGTTGGCGCAATTCATGCGGTTGGCGGCCTCGCGGACCTTCTGCACGGCGGGGACGAGCAGGCCGATCAGCACGGCGATGATGGCGATCACCACCAAAAGTTCGATGAGGGTGAACCCCTTCCGGATCGTGGGGGGCACGGCATGACTCCTGATGTGATAATTAAGAAATTTTGCCTCTTTACCTACTATCATAAAAAAATGAATTTTTCAACCGGATGCATCGCCCTTGGCATCACCGCCGGGTGAACAGCGGAAGCCCCGCCCAAGGGCGGAATGGGGGACCAACCATGCGATCGAAGGCGTCTTGTCGGCATTTGGCGTGCCTGGCGGGCATCATGGCGGGCTTGGCCACCGCGGGCATGAACCATGCCGGCGCCGACGGCAAACCCCCGGTGCCGGCCCCCGCCGAGATCGACCGCATGATCGTCGCGGAGGTGAAGGACAAACCGGCGGTCGAGGCGAACCTCACCCACCTGTGCGATGTCATCGGGGCGCGGATGACCGGCAGCGCCAACCTCAAGAAGGCCAACGACTGGACGGCGGAGCGGTTGAAGTCTTATGGCCTCGAGAATGTCAGGCTGGAACCCTGGGAGATACCCGCGGGCTGGGAGAGGGGCGTCTGCCGGATGAGGCTGGTGGAGCCGGCCAACGGCCGTGAGATCCACGCGGCCTCCCGGGCGTGGACAACCGGCACCAAGGGCAAGGTGACCGGGCCCGTGGTGGTGATCAATGCCGCCAAGGCCGACGACCTGAAGGCGTACCAGGGCAAGCTCAAGGACGCGGTCATCCTGCCGGGCAAGCCCGCGGAGATCATTCCCGTCAGCGAGGTCGGCAAGCCCAGGGACAAGAAGTCGGCGCCGGTCAGGCCCAGGCCGGGAATCCAGTCGGGCCTGGCGCTGCGAACCCAGGTTCTCGAGATGGCCCAGAAGGAAGGCGCCGCGTGCGTGCTCGCCGATTCGGCCAAGCCGCACGGCCTGCTCAACATGACCGGATCCTGGAAGGGCGACGACCGGGCCACCGCCAGCGAACCGGTTCCCTCCGTTTTCGTCACGCACGACCACTACGCGATGCTCCACCGGCTGGCGACGCGGGAAGGGTCGCCGCCGCGCGTGGAGGTGGAGATCTCCAACAAGATCATTCCCGGGCCGGTGACGGTTTACAACACGGTCGGGGAGATCCGCGGCGCCTCCAAGCCCGACGAGTTCGTCGTGGTGGGGGCCCACCTCGATTCATGGGACCTGGGACAGGGCGCGACGGACAACGGCACCGGGACCGCCGTGGTGCTGGAGGCCGCCAGGGTGCTGGGAGCCCTGGCGAAAAAGGGGATCAGGCCGGCCCGGACCATCCGCTTCGTCCTGTTCACCGGCGAGGAACAGGGTCTTTTCGGATCGAAGGAGTATGTCAAAAGGCACAAGGACGAGATGTCCAGGACCTCGATGGCCCTGGTGCACGACACCGGCACCGGCCGGGTGACGGAGATTCCGCTGCAGGGCTTCGACGACGCCAAGCCGGTGCTGGAACGGGAACTCGGCATCCTCAAGGAACTCGGGGTCGCGGTGGTGCAGGGAACCCAGGGGGGCACCGACCACCTGTCGTTCGCGGCGGAGGGAGTTCCCGGGTTCGCCTTCCACCAGGATCCCGCCGAGTATTACCTGACCCACCACACGCAGAGCGACACGCTCGACAAGGCGAGGTGGCCCGACCTGGTGCAGGGGGCCCAGGTGATGACGGTGACGGCGATGCGTGTGGCGAACCTGCCGGAACTGCTGCCCCGCAAGCAGTCGAAGCCGGCGTCTCCCCCGCCGGCCAAGCCCGCC
>Ga0194133_10009877_pt1 | contig 10843 bp, 13 predicted proteins | sample TA2KigOf40mmetaG_FD_155448 | JGI IMG/M metagenome (GOLD analysis project Ga0194133, IMG submission 155448) | Freshwater microbial communities from Lake Tanganyika, Tanzania - TA2015055 Kigoma Offshore 40m | ecosystem: Environmental > Aquatic > Freshwater > Lake | place: Tanzania: Lake...
CCCTTTTGGTTTGGGGGGGGGCACGGCATTTTGTCTGTCCCCCCTCCCCCCGCCCATCCCCACGAGGGGGAGGGGAGGTGTTCCCTTCTGAAACGGATTGGCCTTCCGCGACCATTGGACAGTGGTCAGAGCCGCGACCTTGGGCCATGATAGGACGAAGGAGGCCCCATGGATCACGACCGTATTCCTGAAATCGCGCTGGACTGGCATCGCACGGGCCGTCGCGCGGCGCTGGCCACAGTGGTGGAGACCTGGGGGTCGGCCCCGCGTCAGGTGGGAAGCCAGCTTGCCATTTCCGGCGAGGGGCAGATCATGGGCTCGGTCTCGGGCGGCTGCGTCGAGGGGGCGGTGGTGACCGAGGCGCTGGAGGCCATGGAGGACGGGCAGTCGCGGCTGTTGACCTTTGGGGTAAGCGACGAAACCGCCTTTGCCGTGGGTCTGGCCTGCGGCGGCACCATTCGGGTGCTGGTCGAGCCGGTGGGCCGTGCCTTGCCCGCCGATATGCTGGCCGATCTGGTGGCGGCCCGGGCGGCGCATCATCCCTTGGCCTATGCGGTGCATCCCGAAACCGGGGTGCGGGCGCTTTACCGGCCCGGTCAGGATGGGGCGGCCGATCTGCGGCTGCGCTCGGACGTGGCGGGGTTCGAGGAGGATGGCCGTTTCATCGCGCCGCATAACCCGCCCTTGCGGCTGATCGTGGTGGGGGCGGTGCATATCGCGCAGGCGCTGGTCGCCATGGCGCGGACCTGCGGCTATGCGCCGGTGCTGATCGACCCGCGCGACACCTTTGGCGCCGCCGAGCGGTTTCCGGGGGAAACCGTGCTGGACGACTGGCCGGACGAGGCGCTGGCCGCGCTGGCCCCCGATGCGCGCACCGCGATCGTCACGCTGACCCATGACCCCAAGCTGGACGATCCGGCGATCCGCTTTGCACTGCGCTCGCCGGCCTTTTATCTGGGCTGTCTAGGGTCGAAAAAGACCCATGCCAAGCGCGTCGTCCGTCTGCAGGAGGCGGGGTTTACCGAGGCCGAGATTGCCCGCATCCATGCGCCGGTGGGACTGGACATCGGGGCGCGGACCCCGGCCGAGATTGCGCTTTCGGTGATGGGGCAGATCACTCAGGTCTTGCGGAAGGGCGCATGAGGTTCGGCCCGGTCCCCCTGGAGGCGGCTTTGGGCGCGATCCTTGCCCATTCGCACCCCGGTGCCGGGGGGCGGCTGCGCAAGGGGCGGGTGTTGGAGGCGGCCGATCTGGCAGCCCTTGCGGCCGAGGGTGTAACGCAGCTGGTGATGGCCCGGCTGGAGCCGGACGATCTGGATGAAGACACCGCAGCGGCCGAATTGGCGGCGGCTTTGGTGCCGGACCCGGTGGCACAGGGCCTGACCCGGTCCGAGGCCTTTACCGGCCGGGTGAACCTGAACGCCATGGGGCCGGGGATTGTCGAACTCGACGCCGGGGCGGTTCATGCGCTGAACCTCGTCGATCCGGCGATCACGCTGGCCACGCTGCCGCGCCATTGTCGGGTGGAGGCGGGGACGCTGGTAGGCACGGTCAAGATCATCAGCTATGGCGTCGCCGCAGAGGCAGTGGCGCGGGCCGCCGCCCTGGCCCGGGCGGCCCTTTCGGTGCGCCCGGTGGTCATGCGGCGGGCAGGGCTGATCCTGACGGTGGTTCCGGGTCAGGACCCCAAGCTGAACGCCAAGGGCGCCAAGGTGATTGGCGCACGGCTGGCGGCCTTGGGCATCGAGATGGCCGGGCTGCGCGAGGTGGCCCATGACGAGGCCACGATTGCGGCGGCGCTGCGCGACCTGCCGGGCGATCTGGCGCTGATCCTGACCGGCAGCGCCACGTCGGACCTGCACGACACCGCCCCGCAGGCGGTGCGCGCGGCGGGCGGGCAGGTGGAGCGGTTCGGCATGCCGGTGGACCCTGGAAACCTCCTCTTCCTCGGGTGGCTTCAGGGCCGCCCGGTCATCGGATTGCCGGGCTGTGCGCGCTCGCCCGCGCTGAATGGGGCCGATTGGGTGCTGGAGCGGCTGGCCTGTGGTCTGGCGGTGACGGGCGAGGATATTGCCGCCATGGGGGTGGGGGGGCTATTGAAGGAAATCCCCAGCCGCCCGCAGCCGCGCGAGGCGCGATAGCGCCCGCCTTGGCGCAGGTGGGCGGGTGATCTGCGCGTCCATTCGTGTTAGGATGGCCGTGACCGTTTCCTCCGGCGGTATCAGCAATGGAGCGCAACCGATGCGGGTCCTGATGATGATTGGCGCGCTCTGTGCGCTTTTGGCCTTGCCTGCGCGCGCCGAGATTGCTGGGCAGGCGGACCCGGCCTCTCAGGCGGTGCTCAAGGACTGGCTTTCGGCCGATGAAGCGCGGGCCTTGCCCGCGCTGGCCGATCTGGCGGCGGCGGACAATCGGGCGGCGCAGGTGCTGCTTGGGGTGATTGATGTCACGCCGCAGTATCAGGGCCGCTGGCTTTAAGCCCTGCCGCGGGGCGAGCGGATGGCGCTGATGCGCGCGCCTTCGGGCGGGATTTCGGGCGGCAACTGGCTGCGCGTGGCGGCGGTGGATGTGCCGGTCGCTGCGGCTTGGGTGGCGCTTTGGGATGGCAATGCCGGGCCCATGGTCATGCTGGACTTTGCCCGGCTGGGCGAGGACGCAGCCGCCCGCCTTGCGGCCAAGCGGCTGGCGCGGCGGGCGGCCAAGGGCTTTGCCCCCCTGGCCGAGGACCCGGATTTTCCGGCTTTTGCCCGGGCGCTGGCGATCCGCGAATGGCAGGGCACAGAGCCTCAAAAGGCGCAGGCGGCGCTGGCATCCTTGCCCGCCGCCGATCCAGGCCGGGCGCTTCTTGGCAGCTATCGGCCTGATCCTGCGGCGCTGGTGGCGCTGTCGGACACCGACCCTGCACTGGCCTTGCTGGGGGGCTTGCTGGATGCGCTTTGCCCCGATCCGGCGGCGCGCACGGCGCGGCTGGCATCGGCTTTTGACATGCTGGGGGGCAGGTGGGGGCTGGCCGATCTTGGCCCGCCGGCCGAAGTGCTGATCGGGCCTGATGTCTGGATCGCCTCGGCTCAAAGCCAACCGGCCCTTGTCCGGCTTTTGCCCGCGCCCGCGCCGGAAGGCGCGGCGGGCCTTGATCCCTGTCTGGCCGATCTGATGCAGCGGGGCGCCACCGAGCGCGCGTCTCTGCCATGACAGAGGGGGCCAGACGGCCCCCCCTTTGCACCATGCGGTGGCGATAGCCCTACCTCGATGGCCTTACTTCGGCGCGACCATCATGACCATCTGACGGCCTTCCAGCTTGGGCATGGATTCGATCTTGCCCTCTTCGCCCACATCGGCGGCGACGCGGTTCAAAAGCTCAAGCCCCAGCTCCTGGTGGGCCATTTCGCGGCCACGGAAGCGCAGGGTGACCTTCACCTTGTCGCCTTCGCCCAGGAACTTCATCACCGAGCGCAACTTCACCTCATAGTCATGAGTGTCGGTGCCAGGGCGGAACTTGATTTCTTTGATCTCGATGATCTTCTGCTTCTTGCGGGCCTCGGCCTCGCGCTTTTGGGTCTCGTACTTGTACTTGCCGAAATCCATGATCTTGCAGACCGGCGGATCGGCGTTGGGCGAGATTTCCACCAGATCAAGCCCAGCCTCTTCGGCCATGGCCATGGCACGGGCGGGGGTCACGACCCCGACATTTTCGCCATCCGCCCCAATCAGGCGGATTTCCGGGGCGCGGATGCGATCGTTGATGCGCGGGCCGGTTTCGCGTTGCGGCGGAGCGTTGTGGGGGCGGCGGGCTATGGTCGTGGTCCTTCATCGGTTGAGACTGGCGCAATCTAAGGCGTGCCGCGCCGGGCTTCAACCGGAATCCGACGGTTCGCTGCAGCGCCATCGGCGCGTTGCTGCGCTGCCGCAGGCGAGCCCTTTTCTTCCCCGGTTGATTCTGGCATATCGCGGGCAACCGAATGTATCGGTCATGGGAGCAAGTGACATGAACAAGAATATTCTCATCGGCCTTGTGCTGATCGCTGCCGCCGCTGGCGGCTACTACCAGTTTTCGGTGAAGCCCGCGCAGGAAGCGGCTGCCGCCGCTGCCGAAGCCGCCGCCGCTGAGGCGAAGGCCGCCGAAGAGGCTGCCGCCGCCGCTGCCAAGGCCGCCGAGGAAGAGGCCGCCGCTGCCGCCGCCGCTGCGGCTGCTGCCGCTGAAGAGGCTGCTGCGGCTGCGACCGAAGCGGTCGAGGGTGCCGCCGAGGCTGCGACCGAAGCCGCCGAAGGCGCGGCCGCTGCCACCACCGAAGCTGCGGCTGGTGCTGCCGCTGCCGTGACCGAAGCCGTCACCGATGCCGCCGCCCTGCTGGATCCGGCCAACTTCGACGCCGCCAAGATCAACGCCATGATCGACGCTTCGTCGCTGGACGATGCCACCAAGGGCACGCTGAAAGCCGGCATTGATGCCGCTGCCGGCAACCCGGCGCTGGTGCAGGGCGCGATTGACGCCGTCAAGGCCGCCATGGGCATGTAATCGCCTGAAAAGGCAAAGGAAAAACCGGCGCAGAGCAATCTGCGGCCGTTTTTTCATGGCGGGCCGGGCAGCGGGGTGGCTGCGATGTCAGCGGGACAGGCGGCCTTCGTGGTCAATGGCCCTTAGCCCCTCCCAGCGCCACAGCACCAGATTGCGCGCGCCTTGCGCGCCCGGCGCGAAAGAGGGTGCGATCAGCCCGTGATAGCCCAGCGCAACAAGCCGCTCGCAGGTGGTTTGCAGCGGCGTGATGCCGTCCTTGGCTATCACCAGCCGCCAATCGGGGGCGGCCAGATCAGCCGCTGTCAGGCCCAGCGCCGCCAGATGGCCCGCATCGCAGCCGTCAAGACAGGGGCCAACCTCGCCCTCATAGGCGACAAGAACCACCGGTTCAAAGGGGCGGCCGGCCTGATTGGCCTCATTCACCGCGCCGATGGGGGCCAGCGCGGTGTAAAGCGCGGCCCGCCCCCTGGCGTTGAAGCGCCCGCCATAAAGCGCAGCCCCGGTGCCCGACATGGGATTGCGGGCATAAACCGGGTTCAACGCGCGATACACCGGCAGGGGCGGCAGGACAAACGGGTCAGGCAAAGCCGCCGGCATCCACGGCGTCCAGATAGTCCATCACGCGCTCTGCCTGCCCATCGGCGACCAGCGCCGCACAGGTCTTGCCCGCAAAGCCCGGCAAGGGCTGGCTGCGATACCAGGCATAGGCGATCAGATCGCCGCCAAAGCGCGGGCTGAGCCGATTGAGGATTTCCACCATCTCGCGCAGCCGGGTCTGGGTCTTGGCCGAGGCCAGCCGCTCCTTGCGTGCGATGGCATCGCGACCAAGCCCGGCCGAGCGGGCAATCTCCTCTTGCGAGGTCAGAAGCCCATCTGCCAGTTTGCGCGGTGAAAACAGGGTGTTCTCAGTAAAGGCGACGATGTTCACGGCGGATTCCCACGAAATATGACGTGAATATACGTCAGTTTTTGTGGGAAATCAAGAAGCCCCTGTCTCAGATGCCGTCGCCGACAAAGGCCTTTTCGACCACGAATTGCCGCGGATCGGAATTGGCGCCCTCAACCAGGCCAAAGCCTTCGAGGATGGTCTTCACATCGACGTTGAAGGCCAGTGAGCCGCAGACCATGGCGCGGTCCTTGTCGGGATTCATGGGCGGAAGGCCCAAGTCGGCAAAGACCTTGCCGCTGCTAAGGTTGTCGGTCACCCGGCCCGTGTGATGAAAGGGCTCACGCGTGGTGGTGGGGTAATAGTGCAGCTTGTCGCCGACCATCTCGCCGATCAGCGGGTCATCGCGCAGGCTTTCGACCAGCTGGCGGCCATATTCCAGTTCTGCCACCTCGCGGCAGGTGTGCATCATGATGACCTGATCGTATTTCGCATAAGTCTCCGGCTCGCGCAGAAGGCTGGCGAAGGGGGCAAAGCCGGTGCCGGTGGACAGAAACCAGATCCGCTTGCCGGGCAAGAGCGCGTCATGCACGAGGGTGCCGACGGGTTTGGGGCGCAGGATGATCTCGTCACCCACCTTGATATGCTGCAGGCGCGAGGTCAGCGGGCCATCGGGAACCTTGATCGAGTAGAACTCCAATTCCTCGTCCCAGGCGGGGGAGGCGATGGAATAGGCGCGCAGCAAGGGTTTGCCATTGTCGCCCAGAAGCCCGATCATCACGAACTCTCCCGAGCGGAAGCGCAAGCTTTGCGGCCGCGTCACCCGGAAGGAAAACAGCCTGTCGGTCCAATGGGTTACGGCGGTGACCGTCTGGGCATCGGGCAGATGCGGCTTGGCGGCGGTCTGGCTTTCGGTGGCGGCGGTCATCATCGGCTCCGTCTGGTGACCCGTCGGGTCATATGGCAAGAACGGCAGAGGGGAAAGCCCGCGCCGCTGCGGCAGAATTTGTTTGCATGGCTACAAGTTTTCGCCTGTCCGGTCCAGCCGGGGCAGGGCGCGGGCCACTGCGGGGGTTAGGAGCGGTGGCGCAAATGCCCCAGTCGCGCCTGATAGTCATGCGCCTGCCAATCGGCCCGCGCGCGCCATTGCGGCTCGGGCTGGCGGGCGGCGATGTCATCGGGGATTTCCACCGCATCAAAGCCCACGCGCCGGGCCATCGGGTATTGATCGGCGATCATCGGGCCGACGGCGCGCAATTCGCCCGTATAGCCGCGCATCCGAAGGCGGCGACCAATGGTAAAGCCGCGCCCGTCGTTGAAGGCAGGCACATGGACGCGGATCAGCGTCAGCCCTGCCAGATCCAGCGCGCCCGGATCATCGGTATGGGCAAGGTCGGCCAGGCCGGTTTCGGGCAGGGCGGGCAGGGGCTGAAAGCCGGTGTCGGTGACGAGAACGGTCATAGCGCGTTGTCCTTTGTCGTTCGCACGGGCTTTCCGCCCACGAAATGGATGCCACATTCGGTTTTGGCCTGCCCGCGCCAGCGGCCCGCGCGGGGGTCTTCGCCGGGCTTGACGGGGCTGGTGCAGGGGGCGCAGCCGATAGACGGATAGCCCTTGGCCACAAGCGGGTGGCGGGGCAGGTTGTTGTTGGTGATATAGTCGTCCAGATCCTCGCGGCCCCAATGGGCCAGGGGGTTCACCTTGATGCGGAAATCGCCTTCGTTTTCAAAGAAGTCGAGGACGCCGCGGTCGGCGTTCTGAAAGCGCTTGCGCCCGGTGATCCAGCCGTCAAAGCCTTGCAGCGCGTGTTCCAGGGGTTCCACCTTGCGCAGATTGCAGCAGGCATCAGTGGAGTACTGGTGCAGCGTGCCGTCGGGATCGTCAAAGTCAGTGCGGGTCTTGCGGGCGCGGATGGTGCGGATGTCGCACAGGTGCAGCTTTTCGGCCAGCTCGCGCTGATACTCCAGCGTTTCGGGAAAGAGCATCCTTGTGTCGACAAAGATCACCGGGGTCTGCGGGGCCAGAACCGAGACGAGGTGCAACAGCACCACGGATTCCGCGCCGAAAGAGGACACCAGCGCCACCTGGCCGAGTTCGGGGTCATTCAGCGCATGTTCCAGCACCGCCGTCGCCGAATGGTGGCGATAGCGCGCATTCAGCACCGCCACGCGTTCGGCGACGCTGGGCTGGTCGACCTTAAGCAGCATCCTGCGCGCCCGTCTCGTAAAGCGCGGCCTTGAAGGGGCCGATGCCAAGGCGGCGATAGGTTTGCAGGAAGGTTTCCTCCGGGCTCGTCCGCAGGTCGAGATAGGCCAGCACGATGCGTTCCACCGCAGGCACCACCTGGTCATAGGCAAAGCCAGGGCCGGTTTTCTCGCCGATGGTGGCATCCTCGGTCCCGTCGCCGCCAAGCGTGATCTGGTAGTTCTCGACCCCTGCGCGGTCGAGACCCAGGATGCCGATATGGCCGACATGGTGATGGCCGCAGGCATTGATGCAGCCGGAAATCTTGATCTTTAGCGGTCCCACTTCATGTTCCAGCTTCAACTCGTTGAAGCGGATGGCAATTTCCTGCGCGACCGGGATCGAGCGGGCGGTGGCCAGCGCGCAATAATCCATGCCGGGGCAGGCGATGATGTCAGAGATGAGGCTGACATTGGCGGTGCCAAGCCCGACCTTGACCAACGCGGCATGCACCGCAGGCAGGTCGGATTTGTGGACATGCGGCAGGATGACGTTCTGTTCGTGGCTGATGCGCAGGTCGGAATGGCCATAGGTTTCCGCCAGATCGGCCAGAAGGCGCATCTGATCCGAGGTCGCATCGCCCGGCGTCTGGCCATGGGCTTTGATCGACACGGTGACGATGACGTATTGGTCGTTGCGGTGCTGGGCCAGATTGGTGTCGGCCCAGGCGCGGAATACCGGATCGGCCTTGTAGAAGGCGTCATAGGCATCCACCGGCGCATTGCGGAAGGCGGGGGGTGCAAAGGCCGCGCGGATATCGGCCAAAAGCGCCTGATCGTGGCCGGCGAACAGCGGCTTCAGCTCGGCAAAGCGCTCTTCCACTATGCGGGTGATTTCCTCGCGCCCTGTCTCGTGCAGCGTGATCTTGATACGCGCCTTGTATTTGTTGTCGCGCCGACCCAGCACGTTATAGACCGACAGCACCGCCTCGACGTAAGGAAGCAGGTCCTCGATGGGCAGGAAGTCCCGCACCACCATGCCCACCATGGGCGTGCGGCCAAGGCCGCCGCCGACGATCACTTCGAACCCGGTCTCGCCATTCTTCTTGACCATGCGCAGGCCGATGTCATGCGCCTTGGTCACCGCGCGGTCATTCGGAGCGCCGGTGATGGCGATCTTGAACTTGCGGGGCAGGAACTGGAATTCGGGATGGTCGGTGGACCACTGGCGCAAAAGCTCGGCATAGGGGCGGGGGTCTTCGATTTCATCGGCCGCAGCGCCTGCGAAGTGATCGGCCGTGACGTTCCTCACGCAGTTGCCCGAGGTCTGGATGGCGTGCATTTCCACATCGGCGAGGGCCGAGAGGATGGCGGGCACGTCGGGCAGTTTCGGCCAGTTGAACTGGATGTTCTGCCGGGTGGTAAAGTGGCCATAGCCCTTATCCCAGGTGTCGGCGATGTAAGCCAGTTGCCGCATCTGGCGCGGGCTGACGGTGCCGTAGGGGATGGCGACGCGCAGCATATAGGCATGCAGTTGCAGATAAAGCCCGTTCATCAGGCGCAGCGGGCGGAACTCATCCTCGGTCAGGGACCCATCCAGACGGCGGTTCACCTGATCGGTGAACTGCGCCACGCGGGCGCGGACAAAAGCCTCGTCAAAGTCGGAATAGCTATACATGGCGTGACCTTAGAGCGCGAAATCGGCTTGTTTGCCGTGGTGATAGTTCGACGGGCCACGGGTGCGGAAAGCCTCGCGGAAATGGGTGGGTTCGGGGCCGTTGGGGCCTGCCTTTGCGTCAGCGAGGTAAGCGCCGACGACGATCAGCTTTTGCGCGGCGGCCTCGAGAAGGCGCAGCTGGGCGTGGGCCTCATCCTCCAGAAGCTCAGCCTCGTGGTGGAAGGGCGTCCAGCGGTCATCGGCGGTGAGGTAGACCGCATCGCCTTCGCGCAGGCGGTTGGCGGTGACGACTTTGGGGGTAAAGCGGCTCATGCGGTGGCCTCGTTCAAAGCAGGGATGGCAAGGACGGCGGCGCGCGGGGCGAGGCCGTAAAGGATGATGACGGGGCCGTCGCATAGTGCGGCGGTGTCGGGCAGGGCAGAGAGGGTGGTCGCCAGCACGCGCTGATCGGCACGGCTCACGTTTTCCACCAGCGTCACCGGGGTGTCGCCCGCCGCGCCATGCATCATCAGCCGGCCCTGAATGAAGCGGGCCGATTTCTTGCCCATATAGATCGCCGCCACTTCGCCCGCGCGGGCAAGGCCACGCCAGTCCTGTTCGGCAAAACCGGCCATGTCATGCCCGGTGACTATGCGCAGGGTGGCGTTGCGGCCGCGTTTGGTCAGGCTTTGGCCGATCGAGGCCGCCGCCACTGTGGCAGAGGTCAGGCCGGGCAGAATGTCATAGGGCAGGGCGTTCGCCTCCAGCGCGTCAATCTCTTCATCCAGCCGCCCGAAAATGCCCGGATCGCCGCCCTTCAGGCGCACGACCCGCGCCCCGGTCAGCGCATGCGCCACCAAAATGGCGTTGATTTCGACCTGTTTGGTTGAGGGACCAAAGCCCTCTTTGCCCACATCCACAAGACGCGCAGTGGCCGGGATCAGCGCCATGATCTCGGGGCCGACAAGGCGGTCGTGGATCACCACATCGGCCGCCTGCAGCGCCTGAAAAGCACCCAGCGTCAGATGGTGCGCGGCACCGGGGCCGGCACCGACGAAGAGAACGGGCGAGAGGGGCTGTGGGGCGGTCATGGCATCCTCGGGGTTTGCCCCCGGAATATAGGATATTTTCCCATATTTCCGCCAGTGACCCTTGCCAATAAGGACATTTGTTCCGATATTGCGGCACAATGGAACGGGGTTCCGCCAAATGGGGGTTCGCGCGAATGTCTGACCGGATCGACGATCTTGACCGGAAAATCCTTGCCGAGTTGCAGGCTGATGCCAGCCAGTCGCTGGACGAGATCGCCCGCAAGGTGGGGTCGTCCAAAACCCCGGTCTGGAACCGCATCCGGCGGATGAAGGAGACCGGCGTCATCACCCGCCAGACCGCCATTCTGGACGCCGAGGCGCTGGGGTTGGAGGCGTGTTTCTTCGTGCTGGTGCGCACATCCGAGCATGAGGCCGATTGGCAGCGCCGGTTTCTGGATGTGCTGAAACGCCGTCCCGAAGTTTTGGAGGCGCATCGGTTGGCCGGGGACATCGACTATATCCTGAAGGTGCGGGTGAAGAATGCCCGCGCCTATGACACGTTTTATCAGG
>Ga0194133_10009878_pt1 | contig 10841 bp, 31 predicted proteins | sample TA2KigOf40mmetaG_FD_155448 | JGI IMG/M metagenome (GOLD analysis project Ga0194133, IMG submission 155448) | Freshwater microbial communities from Lake Tanganyika, Tanzania - TA2015055 Kigoma Offshore 40m | ecosystem: Environmental > Aquatic > Freshwater > Lake | place: Tanzania: Lake...
GGAAAGAATGTCGGTGTTGTTCATCATCAATAAACAGGAGTTGAGGTGATTTCTTTCCACTCACGGGGAAAGATTGAATGAGCGATCTTGTCGTTCAGTTTGACACAATTTATGGGTTTGATGTTACTTTTGGTTTGGAACTTTTCAACAGTTCCATCCTTAAACTCAACGCGAATGTTGTAGATCATTTGATTCAAGCGAGACGCATACCAGAGAAGAAAGGAATCGGTGCTCCGTCGTATTGAACGAACCACTGAAAGTTCTTCTGGAAAACATACTCGCCAGGCATACCGAACGCGGAGAGAATAGCATTCAGACGGGACTTGGTAGTAGCAGTCTGCCAACCACCATCGAACAATTCCATCCAAGTTTCACCGATTCGAGCAATCAGGTTACCGTGAAGGTAGACATCAGAATGGTTGGTGAAAGTGATGACCTCAGAGTTAGCAACTTTGAGATCTTTGTTGTCACGAATTGCGGTGATGATTTGCTGTTCGATCTTACGCATGAGGTTTGAGCAGAGAATGGTTTGGTGGGGGTCGTTCCCTCCCCCCTGATGAAACTAAGATAACCGATCTGGCGGGGGCCCGTAGTTCGGCCTGATACCAAACGGCAGATTGATTGATCAGTGGTCCTTATGGGTCTGATCAGTGTGGCTTATGGGTTGCCATCACCCTGTAGAGTATGCCCAACCCATACAAATGAAGATCCTACGTTATAGCGTACACTAGGAGACATGACGCACAACACAATCAGCAAAAGAGTGAGGATCTTCATGGTGTTCGGTGTCTTGAATGTTAGAGATTTGCGAGACATAAAATAACTTCAGTTTTGGCCGCAGAGACTAGGGTCAACAGTGCAAAGTTGTTCCGCACGTTGTTCCTGACACTCGTTCACAGTTGCATAAGCATTGTAACCAATGTGCAGACCAATGAGAATAACGAACGCAGAGAGAATGACACGCATTGTAGTTAAAAATCAGAGGGAAACTTTATCAGATGAATCCGTACTGTTTGCGAAGTTCTTCACGATAAAGTTTGTAATCACCTTTTCTCCATAATTGAGAATCAGAGAATACACCAAACTTGGTATCTTTGTTGAGTTTGTAATACTCTTCCAGTTGCGGAAGAACAATCTCATTCATCCATTCTTCTGCACGTTCTTTTTCATTTCTCTCCATAAAGTGAGTAACAAGTAGCAAATCTCCGATAATGTTGTGAGAATAATCTTCCAAAGTTTCGGGTTTTGCACCCATTTTTACAAGATAATCAGACATTGATTCACTTCTTGATGGTGTCAGTTTCAGGATTAAATGTCACCTCAGTGAGAACATCAAAATCCTCAGTCATCTTAACATAATTCCACTCACCTTCATCTTCACCCATTTGATACACATGAATCAGACCATTTGCATCGGTTTTGATGTAGCAATTCTCATCAAAGTTCTCCTCATCGAGAAGATAACCTGCGGACAGAAGTGCGTGAATGAAAGTCATCAGAATTGTGCGGAGTTTGTTTGTATCGGTGCGGTTTCATCCCTCACCGATGAACATAGAATAACCTGAAACGCGGAGAATGTCAAGGGGTTTTGCATTAGCGTTACTTATCAGTGCGATAAGTTTATTTAATGAGTTTTTGTTGCTCTACTTTGGCTTTCTCGTGATAGTATGCCTTGAACAGTTTGTCATCACGTTGAATGAGAAATGCGTTCCAACCAAGTATAGCAATGAACGCAAGAAAAATGTAAGCAACTCGTGTACTATTCACCACACACCTCTTTGCACTAGAATCTTGCGAATCTCAGTATAAATGAATTGACGAAGTTTTAGATCGTCAGTGTTATCAAACGCATAATACATGCGATTCAGGTATTCATCCTGAGTGGCACATTTGATAGACTCTTTGTTGCTCATTCCAATCTCCTGTAGGATAGATCCTGCTTGTACTTTGTTGCGTCCGAAGTTACCTGAGACACGGCCAGTTGTTCTCAGTTTGGGTTTGATCTTTGAGAGGTTAGAGTAGATCATTTCAGAATGTGACGGTAATCAATAGATTTAACACACCAACCTGTAGCATTAGTAATCTCTTCAATGAGATCTTCTTCATCATCTGCTTCCCACATACCAATGCAACCTTCGGTTACAATGTGTTGAGTTTGTTCGGGAGGATAAACATCATCCTCCATCTCAAAATCGAGTTCGATGTCATCAACTTGGAATAGCATGATCAATCAGCGAATGTAGAGAAATGAACCGTAGGGATCACAATGTTCGGGATGATTCACAAGGTGGTCAATACCAAACCGAACACCTTTAGCAGGAGCTTTGGTACTTGCAGGTTTGTAACAGAAACCGTTCTCTTTGTCTACAAACATCCAAATAGAACGACCAGAAGTTCCAGCATTGAATTGCCAAATCTTAATGTACTTTCTTGCTTCTTCAATCTCAAGTTGAGGATAGAAAGAATGTCCACTTTCAATGTAATGAACCTTCCACTTGTTGTTGAGTTGTTCAACAAGAGATTCAGAGTAAAAGAGTGATTTAGTCATGAATCAGTATGCAGAAACAGTGGTGTAAAGAGTGTTGGTTGAGTTATACCAGAGATTCACATCACACTGGTATTCTTCGCTCAAATTGTATGCGATGTCGTATGCTTGATCAAGGTCAACAGTTTGATTCTCCCAGGGAGCAGCAGAGCAGCGGATGTCGATTCGAGTCATGGTTGTTTCGTTTGGTATGAATCAAGAATAACAGGTCACCAGGGCGCCGGTAGTTCGCCACGATACCAAATGGCACATTCATTGATCAGTGATGCTTATGGGTCAGATAAGTGACACTGATCATCGCCACCCTTGATTTGATCGCTCAAATAGTCTACGATCTTGCCATTCTTCGTACTCATCTCCTGTCATACTTTCTTCCCAACACATACTATCATCGTGAGTACGGTTGGCATACTGCCAGGAGTACGATTCGCCTTGATAAAAGTGCAGTTTCATGGTCATTCTACATTACAATCAGGGTGCCAATCTTTACCAAGTTGTTCACAATACTGTTGATGCCTTGTTTTAACATTTTGATCAACAGTATTTCGTAGGACTGCACCAATAGCGATGGACAATCCTAAAGTAACGCTAAGCAAAATAAGTGCGGATTTCATTTGCGAAGAGGAGAATTGTAGTAGCGACGGAAAGCAGTAACCACGATAATAAGCGTGGAAACCACACCAATAAGACCAAGGAAGGTAACAGCATCACCACTGAAAGTGTAAGTGTCGGGTGTCATCATAATCTCCATGTTTGTTTAGAATGTAATCAGAACTCGTTGTCGAGATCATAGCCATAAACTGCAACAACATCTTTCTCAAGAGATTGAAGAGTTTGCTCATTGATCATGTGAAGTTTAAGTTCACCAGTCTGAAGATCAATCAGTTGTTGTACCCAATAGGATGCAATACTCTCATCACGTTCAGCAATCTGTTCAAGACAATCGCTGATCAGGAGTTTGAGATTTTCGTCAGTCATAAATCAATTTCTTTGACTCTTATAGTATTGCACGGATCACCCGCGATGGCAACGGTTCATTGATCAGTGTTACTTATCAACCACCACCGTATTCATAAGAGATGATGCCTGCATTACAATTTACAACATCAAGTGTGCGATAGTTCTTGTTTGTGATAGAACGATCAAACTCGTCCATAAACTCTACTTTGCGACCAAACTTATGTGCAAACAACTCACGACATTGATCAAGGTCATGAGCAGCAATCACACACATACCTGGAGTGTAATCGTAGAGCACTTTTTTGATGATAAACAGTTTCATTGGTTCGATCATTTTACGTTCAGTTTGAGTTTGAGAGTTTGCAGAGATTGTTTGCGGGCTTTTAATTTACCCTTGCAGATTCCTCTGGTTTGTTTCTGCTTACCAGAGTTATGTTGCCAATTTGGAGTTGTCATGGTAGGCAGGTTGTGTTCCTTAATTAGTTATGCATCCATTGTATTTGATCACCAGTTCTTTGTCAAGGTGAAGTTGTAGAACGAAAACATGCGACGATTAACTAACTTGAACGTACCATAATCATTGGAATGAACATAACCTTCATGACCACAGTTGATGGAATCAATGTGATAATCAATGATTGCATCAACTTGATCACCAGTGACAGTAATTCCTTCTACAATCAGATTCTTAGCTTTGGTCAACAGATCAAACAACAACAACAGATTGCCGTCGATACAATCAATTACACGACCCTCTTTGATACACTTGTTGATTGCAATCATCAGTCGTTCTTGTTCTTTTTTGTCAACAGGGTATCTAACAAAATTGCATACCACACTTGCAAGACCAAGAATGTAATCAATCCGACGACGACGGGAGGTAAATTGTGCATCTGCATTTACAAAATAAGTTGACACATTGTTTTTCTTGAGATACTCTGGAACCTCAAAAGATGCAGTCAATTCTTTCATAGAATTGCCGTGGTAGGATGTATGACATACAAACACCATGGATGTATCTTTGGGAAGAGAATCAAAGGTGTAAGTGATAGTATTAGGATTGAATTGGTTGGTTCCACCATAACCAATGAAATCACCCTGATAGATACCCTCAACACGAGGAAGAACCTCTAGACAAGTGTGCAGAATAGCTGCAACCTTCTCGTTGTTACCATGATTCACATTGATGTCATGGTGAGTATAATTGATTTTGATCTTTACCTTGTTGAATACACTTTTCGTACCAACGAAGAACTTACCATTCTCGGGATTTGTACCGAACACAATAGCAGGAGAACCATCGTATTTCACACTACAATAACCCTTGGCATTGCGAAGATAGTTGATAGTATTCTGCACAACTTTCTTACCGAGAAGTACAGAATCTTCGGGATGTTCGAGATGTGTGTTTTTCATACTGTCATTGTTGCACAAAAAAGAGGGGATGGCAACCCCTCATTGATCAGTGTTCCTTATCATACTGATTCGGTTAACTTATCTTTAAGCTTTTGCATGGCACTGTAAGGTGTGGTATTCTCAATCCTCACACACTTACCAACGGTTTTACTATTAACGGGGGCATGGAATTGTTTTGTTTTTTGATTGTAGAATCCCCAGATAGATTTGATACCAGAACAACCACAATAGTCAAAGAGAGTATCATTAACAATCCAAATTGCTGATACATTTGATTTGAAGTCTGTGCGTTCATAGTGATAACCTTCAGGTGGTTTGTGAAATAATAGTTTCATCGAAATTACACAGAAGGAGTGACATTGATCTCTTTGATGTTTAGTCCACAGAGTTGATTGTAGACACGATTGAGTATAATTTTATCAGCAGACTTTGCTTTTGATTTCTCATACCAAATGGTGACACATCCATCGTATGCTTCAACTTGAACGCGATAGTTTTTAGTCATCATTTTCTCCAATAATGAAACCATCAATGAATCCAGAATCGTAAGAGTTAGTATCGGTAAAGAGTTTAATCTTGAGCAACTTTGCAATCAAAAAAGGAATAACGATTGCAAGGGCACCAGGAATAAGAATAGAAAGAAGTGAAGTCATCATCAACCTCCGAACAGTTCATCAAACAGTGCATCACCAGACAATTCACGTTCGGTCCACACTTTTTCAGCATTGTCAGCAATCATTGCTTGTTCAATTTTAGCGTCGATAGGAGACTGAGTAGAGTGCCAGGTGCCGTTGCGGTCTTGCCAGAGCATGGGTTCGTTGGTTGATTACTTTGTAATAATAGGCCGAAATGGGTCAGAAGGCAATCCCCTGACCCATCAGTATTACTTATCATTCCATTTGTCTTTGATTAGGACACAACAGATGTTGCAGCGTACCCCTTGACAAAGATGGTATCAATGACAGACTGCAATCGACGGATGGTTTGCTTACCATAGTTCTTGAACACAGGAACAGTCACATAACCACAAGGTTTGCGGTACAGATGACATGCACCCGCAGGAATCTTACCGTCAGCTATGTCTTGTGCATCATGTCTGTTGACACGAATAACACGACCGATAGTTTGGGCCATCTCAATCACAGGAAGATTACGCAGGAGAATGGTATGAGTAAGACCAGGAACATTGATACCTTCAGAGAGGATAGAATAGTGCAGCAAAACAAACTTGCGAGATTCATCCTTACCGTACTGGGTGAGAGTGTCAAAGAATACTTCACGGTTGACTTTAGTTTTGTTGACGTATGCACCGTGTTTGGATGTAATTTGCAATACATCGTATCCACGGTCATGCAACTCCTGCATGATGTCAGTTTGAGTCAACATAGACCACATAATCTTGGTGTTGGGAGCAGCGACCAGAACTTTAGGATTACCCTCTTGTCGGTCAATAATCTCCAGAATCATGTCACGATCATTCTGTGCAGCACTAGACTTTTCGCGGGTGATGTCAACCTCAAAAGGTACAAGACTCGGAGGAGTGATCGAACCATTGTTGATAAGTTCTGGTGCAGGTACGTTGCAAATAACTTGACCGTACACCATAGAGTTGTTCATACCAGAAGACTGAGGATTACGAGTATGACGAGGAGTTGCAGTAAAAAAGTAAGCAGACTCGGCCATAAAAGAAGCAGCAGCAACAGAGACAAACCTACTTTTCTGAGTCGCGTTATGCGACTCGTCACAATAAAGAATAGTAATGTCAGTGCCAGAATCAACAACACGATGCAAAGAGTGATAGGTAGTGAAGATAATCAGATTGCGTTGATTAGTCTTGGACTCCAGAACATAGTCAGCAATCTTGTCAGAGTTGGTGGTACGATTGTAGTGAGTTTCACCACTGTGAACATGAAGAACATCAACGTTAGTATGAAACTCCATAAACTCAGAACACAGTTGTTCTGCGAGGAGAATACGGGGTGCAACAACTACAGCAACCTGACCAACAGTTTCAGAGAACTTACGTTGACAATCAAGAATCATGGTAATAGTTTTACCACCACCAGTAGGAATAATAACCTGACCACGATTGTACTTGAGCATTGCATCAAGTGCAGTCTGTTGGTGAGAACGAAGTTTCATGCAAATCAATTCAATAAACATACAATACAGGACCCCTCACCATAAGGCAAGGGGTCATTGATCAGTGTTTCTTATGGGTTCGATAAGTTAAGTTAATTCATGTAGCAAATGTTTGATGTCTTCTTCAGAAAAGAACTGTTGTTCAGTAGTGAGAGTGTCATCTAACATGTCATCTACCCAATCATAACTACCAAGGTTTTCAATTTCTTTAGTGTACTCAATCATTTTCATTTGGAAGATAAGTTAGTGCGGAAAGAGTTAGCAAGCAGAATAATAAGCAAGTTCTGCCAAAATGTCAAGGTCACATTAAACCAAGACAGAATAATACCAAGCACCCATGCTTGTAAGGATACACCAGCAACGGTAATCACAAGGATGCCAAATCCAATACCAATAGCAGTAGAGGTTTTCATTTTTGAGAATAATCAAATTGGATTGGTTTGTAATCATAACCGAAACCTTGGAGAGATTTTTGGTTATTCTTTAATTGTTGCCGCAGTTTCTTACGTTTATACTCAACTTTCTTTACTTGAGCATACTCTTCGTCGGTCAGATTTTCGTGTTCTTGTGTCATAGTGATTTAACCTGTTTGATAATGTTTTCAACAATTTGTTCGTCGCAGTATCCAATTACGTCATCTGCAACTTCAGTATCATAACACAGATCATAGGAATCTTCAGTACCTTGAAGTACTGCAACTTCATACAATCCATACTCAAAGCCAAAAGATCCAGAGAATCGAACTACACTCACACCATAACCATTAGGAAAGAATGTGAGTGCATGAATGTGATCACAAGAATCACCAGGAAACGATGGGTGAGTATTAAATTGTAGATCGTTAAACTTCATGCTGCCACCTCTTGAGGAATCTCTACACTTTCGAGATAAGTTACATCGTGCCACTGACAGGTATCATAGCACAACCACTCTCCGTCGGTGGTAAAGAGATAAGCGTACTCTTCTGCATCTTTCGTGAGATAATCACTGATGCGCCAGTCAAGGCGAGGAGGACAATTCTCCCCACGAGAAGAATAGTAGAGAGGACCAGATTCAGGCAGAGTTTCATTCTGCCAACCAGCATTTGTCCACAGAGCACTGATGTCACCACCATCAATCAACTCAGCAACTTTATCACGAGTGTTGAAATGTTCTTTGAGTTTGACACCATTGTACTCAGGATAACCATCCCAGTGGCAATACACTGAGAGCACAGAATCGTCTGCGAGTTGAATGCCGATGCGTGAGCGGGTTGCCATGGTTGTTTTGTTTGGTACTTTCATAGAATACACTGATTCCAAGGTCTTGGCAACGGTTTATTGATCAGTGTTACTTATGGATCTAGAACTTTACATTAACTCCAATTATCTTTGCTTTTGGATTCCTTGCAAGAGCAGTTTCTCTTGCATCTTTAGGATTGGTGGCATAGACTTCTTCCTTGAAGACTTTGCCACCAACATATAAATCAACAACGTATTTCATTTATTGAGTTGTTCCAACTCAAAGTTACGATCAATAATTATACTCAACTGTCTCACAACTTTATGATAATTATCTTGCACTGATTGATAATTTACTTTCAATTCATCAAGTTCACTATCTACAGCATAGAATAGATCTTGAAGTGATAAATGTGATTCTTCCAATGATTTATACTTTTCATTGAGTTTATTATACTCATCAATGGCAGCACGATAGTTCTTGTAAATCTGTTCTTTTGATTGTTCTAGATTTAATTGATCACGTTCTGCTTGATCACACATTGCATTAAGTTCTTCATCAGTGTATTGCAAATTACTTTTGTAACAAATGGGTGTTTTTTTAAGATTCAAAGTTCCATCACCACCGTCAGATAAGGTGAATTGAAATGGATCTTCTCTATTAAGATCATTGCCTGGAAGAGCAATTTTTTCATCACGCAAGATTCTTGTCATTTTAGTAAGAGCATCAAGAGCACGTTCTAGTTGATACAATGCAAGGTCATTCATCTTCTATTTCCTCATCAGGATTAAAACCTTCAGCAATCAGTCTTTGTTTAATTGCTTCATTTAATAGATCATTCATTTCTTCCTCGTTTAATCCATTAAACAAGGCATAACGAGGATCATTAGAATCCCATTCAATAGTTAATGAACCATCTTCATTCTCTGTAACTTTGAGTGAATCTTCATCAGTATATTCTTCTGGATTTTCAATCTCAATCTCAATTTCATTTTCAGTAGACATCGTTAGTTTCCCCCCACGGATATTTTGACATACTATTAAGGTCAGACTTTAATTGCATGGTGTAGTTAATCAAAGCATCAATCTGTGATTGCATACGATTCTCTATCTCATACAATGCGTTGGTTGTTCCAACGTTTTCATCTTCAAGTATTTTACACTTGTCTTCTAAAAATTGCAATCGTTGTTCGATAGTCATTTCGTTTCAGTAATTGGATGGTTCTTTGTTCATTTGCATTGTATCACCTTTGCCATGTAAAGACAATACCAATAGTTCTGTGAATCGTTGCATTTTATCTGGATGTACGGATGCTGGGTGATCACTAATTGCACTTTTTAATGCTTTTAGTTCATTCCATTCATCTTGAGTCATGAGTCCTCCGTGGGTGTGATACTATTTTATCAGGAAAAGAACACAAAGCAAGCAAATTTAATAATGTCTACAGAATATCGAAAGATTCCGCAATGTAATCTTTAGATACTAATTTGTGTCTCTCGATGTATTTATGTACATGAGATTCATGAGAAAACCAGCAAACTTTCTTAGATTTTCCCTCTTTAGTTTCTAGTCGATATGGAAATGTTTCATATGGAAACTTATTCTCATCTGTTGAGACCTTGAAGATAGAATCCTTTTTCTTAGTTCGAGTCATCTTCCTGTCACATCGGTGTGCTCCTGTAGTATACCATATCTGAAGTGCAAACGCAAGCGGGGCCAATCTTCCCATTCACCTTTCCATTCAGCAGGATAGATTTCAATATACTTTGTGATATCATATGGTTGATACTTACCATGAACACCAGTAGGAATCCATTCAAAATTGAGAAACTTACGCTTCTCATCATATCGGTCATCATCCTCTGTGATTTCACAGAAGTCATGTGTTCCAATATAAGATGGTTTCCACAACTGACCACTGGGGTCTAACCAATAGTCAGTCATTGTGCCACCCACTCCATATTCTTCAATATCTTTGGTTTGGCACACAGTGTTTGTAAACTGATCTCCCAAATCATATGATGAGCGAAAGTAATCAAACATTCCCATTATTCTTTGACGTATAATTTTACATCTTTATTACGCTTATTAATATTATATCTTTGAAGATATTTATTTAAATCCCATTCACTTTGAAACCAACAAACTTTCTTTTCATTGTGATCAGTATATTCTAATCGATATGGAAAAGTTTCATGTGGAAAAAGATCTTTTTCAGTGAGTTGTTTTTGTTTTGCCATAATAAAATAATAGACAATTGAGAGAATCAGTGACACCACATTCACTTATAAGACAATCGTAAACTATTAAAGTTTGATTGTCAAGTGTCGATGAAAGGACTTGAACCTTCACAGATTAATCCACTGGAACCTAAACCCAGCGCGTCTACCAATTCCGCCACATCGACAAATAGGCGGTGCTTGCCACCTAACTCCCCCGGCAAGGATCGAACTTGCGACCAATCGGTTAACAGCCGACCGCTCTACCGCTGAGCTACAGAGGAATATGAGAGGAAGAATATCTTTTGGACAAACCAACAAGATCACTTCCCCAAGG
>Ga0194133_10009879_pt1 | contig 10841 bp, 5 predicted proteins | sample TA2KigOf40mmetaG_FD_155448 | JGI IMG/M metagenome (GOLD analysis project Ga0194133, IMG submission 155448) | Freshwater microbial communities from Lake Tanganyika, Tanzania - TA2015055 Kigoma Offshore 40m | ecosystem: Environmental > Aquatic > Freshwater > Lake | place: Tanzania: Lake Tanganyika...
GATAAAAGCCTGTTCCCGCAAGGAACAAGTTGGTGACAAAAACAGTCACATAAATGAGCATGTTGACAGGTAACTGTGTAGCAATCACATTTTAGCGAATATTGCAAAGAGTGCTGGGAGTTATTGAACTGGGGCATTTCTTTTTCCCTCTGTCTTTTTGTCTGTTCAAGATGGGGAAGACAGCTGTGAGACCTTGATTCTATTTTGTAATGGGTTGTGCCAATGTCTAGTGGTGCAGGGCTATCAGGGGGACCATGTGGCTGGGTACAGTCAAAGGCACCTGACTGATAACTAATATTTAAAGTTGTAGTTTCCATTCATCTCTACGGATAAAAAATCAACATTTCACCCTCAGTCAGGTTTGTAATAATATGCCGTAACTCTAAATAACCTTGAGTAATTGCTTAAGTCCATAACAGATAGATATTATGGCTAACTAAATGGTAAGGGCTGTACATGGATAATGTAAGATTTTTTACATCTTTCAGGGCCCAAGCTCATTCCAAATAACCCCTTTGGAGGGGACAAAACCTTTATTGGTTTTTGTCAATCCAAAATCTGGAGGCAGGCAAGGTGCAAAGATTTTAAGAAAATGCCAATACCTTCTCAATCCAAGACAAGTAAGCTATTAATTTCTTTTTGTATCAGACTTTACCCCCAAAAAATTGCCCTTTTTTAAGGTTTACAATCTAGCCAAAGGAGGTCCAGTTTCTGGATTGCAAATGTTTCGTGAAGTACCCAACGTTCGAGTTATAGTCTGCGGAGGTGACGGCACTGTTGGATGGGTCCTTGATGCTATGGGTTGGTGCTGCTTTCTATTTAGTTTCGGGCAGATATTTTCAAACCAATTCTACAGTCCTACCGTGTTAAATGATTCATGCAAAAAAGGTCAAGTTGAAGAAGTATAGTAAAAAAGCAAAGTCAGGCAGACAAGCACAAAACAAAAAGTATATTGCCTTTCACGCCAAATGATCTTCTAAATAACATCAACAACAACAAATACTAAATAAAGATAAGAAGAAGTTCTCAAAAAGGATAAAGTTACTGGAGTATACTTACCTGCATGATATATTATTTTTTTTACTTTTTTGCTTGAGAACATTTTCATTTTCTTTCTGAACTTTTTGGGAAAAAGTGCTTTCTAATTTTCTTTAAGACTCTTTACAACTAATAAAAAAGAAAAACTCACGCATTTCTTTTTATTTCGTCAATATATTGAAAACTTGGATGAAAAAAACTTTTTTTTTTGAGTTTTGATTGATTTTTATCAGGAAAGTTGTGAGTCATGTGAAAGGATGGATCGTTGCTTTTTAAACACCTCATTTAACACCCATGCAATTGAGAATAAAGTAATCTCTTGAAATATATTTTTCACAAATGCCAATGAAAAGTGGAAAAGATTTTGTCTAACATAAATTGCACATGGAGCTATCTATTTACAGTTGAAGTATATTCCTCCCCAGATCATATTTTCTCTCTTATATCTCAATAATTATTTCAGATAAGAACCCATTTGTCCATCAAGCCAGCGTTGGTGTGATCCCCTTGGGAACTGGAAATGACTTGGCGCGTTGTTTGCGATGGGGTGGAGGTTATGAAGGAGAATCTGTCTGGAAAATATTGAGAGTAAGTTTAAAACATTTTTGACAAATTTTAGTTTTTCTATAGATACAATATATGCCAAAAAAATAAGCTCCTTTTTGATAAAATTTGTTGTGCCAATATAAAAGAAAAAGTTTGTCAAACATTTACCGAATCAAAACATTATTTGTGTCCACAAGTGAATCAATAGACATAAAGATTAGAAGTCTCTTCTGGGTACCCAGTTCAAGAGGGTGTGCAATGAGGTCTTTGGAGGTAAATGTGAACATGACTATGGCACTGACTTTTGAGAATCCTGAACACTGTGGCCGAGTGGTCATGGCATCAGGCTGGGAATCTGAGGTTCGGTACCCGGTAACAGGGATTTAATAGCCAGTGGGTTTGATTTTTGGTAGCGTGGATTTGATCCTTGGCACCTCCAGGCAACCTTTGACCCCGGGTTGCCTATAAAAAACATTAAAAAATATTCCCAGCCACAGTGTGCCTTTCATGAAAAAATATTTGCAAGACATACTTTAAAATATTTTTTAAAAATATGGCTTTTGAGTAGAATTAAATGAAACAATACAAGGGATCATTAGAGTATAATAAAACATTATTTCTTTAATGCTCAACGCAAGATTAAATAGTGTAAACAGATTTACTTCATCATAAAAAAATGAGAATTTTTTGAAAGTACATTCACCTAAATTAATCATTAAGGAGAGACATTAATCATGGCTGTAAGTTATCTTATATACCTAATTACATTTTGTATATCTTTGTGCCAGCCTGTTGTCGAAGGTTCCCTGTATTTGTTAGGGTTTGAACCTATGATCGTCCAATTGCCTGTCAAATATTTTGCCAGTAGGCCACACCATCTTGAGCTAACTTACGCTCTAAAAACAGGACTGTAATATTTTGGGGAGAAAAACACCTGGATTATTGTTTAACATTTTATGACAGATCCTTACACAAGATGAGTTTAGTTTGCATGTAACAAATGATGAAATTTAAAGGGTTTTTCTCATATGGTAAAACAAAATCTACAGAGTTGAAAACTTTTTTCCAAATGTCTCGGATGGGAATTCAAAATAAGGATTGAACTTTTATGGATCTACCCAGTGAACCAACCTTTCAGCCAAGGTTGGAAAAAAATTAAAAAGCTCCAAATCCCAGTCAAAGAAAAGGCCTGTAATAAATCTAAAAAAAAGTGTCCTTCACTGATACATAAAAAAATGCAGCCAACCTGATGTAAGAAGTTCAAAGCATTTAAAAGATAAATTGAAGGTCGAAGTTCAATTTTTAAATTTGTTAGAAAAACAATTTTCTATTAACATAAATGAAAGTACGCACAGTCTGTCTAAATGTACTTTTACAAATTGAATAATATAGATCACTTATCTTTAAAGTGAAGTTGGGAATCATCAAAATAATCCAAATCTTTTAAGCTTCCCACAGAGAACAAGGGGGAGCATTGATTTAGTCATTCGCATGAAAAATTTCTAGTAAAAGTACATAAGAAATCTTATGAATCTTTAAATATATAAAAAGTAAGAAATTCGTTGCTTAACAGTGCCCCTGCTTTAAAATTAGAAAAGACAAAAAAGTCTCTATAGATTGACGTCCACGTTGTTTAGATCTTAAGTGAGGAATTTCTCCTTGAAATCAATTTTTGAAATTCATCAACTTTTGAAACAATAAAATGAAATAATTTTTCATACAGAAACATTTTTACTTTCTGGAATTCTGGGCTGAAAGAATTTTTTTGAAGTTTTACAACTTTTTGTCTTGATGCTCAGAAGCTTTCTCTTAATTATTTGTTTATAAATACAATTTTTGCTCTGTACATTTTTACCGTATATTTGAAATAGATAAATAGCTTGAGGCTTATTTGATTTCCCTTGTCAAGTTGTGGCAAAATATACACATATGTCAATTTTCAACCACAAGAGGCGCCATGTAGCTACAAATAATTTAGACTTGACGTTTATACAAAAAAGTAATGAATTGACAAAGGGACCCGTTGCTTAAAAAATTCTTGAGGGAACAGCAGCTTTCATTTACTTTTAGGGAAATTTGAGAAGAGTTATGATTTGTAATTTTGCCTAAGAAAAATTGTTTCTGTGATTATTATTATTGCTTAATTATTTGTGTAACATATTCTTTTAAAAATATTTCACTGTTTAGAAAATTGAACAATCCAGTACAACAAAACTTGACAGGTGGAACATTTCAATAACAGAGAAGCTTGAACCTGTCTCAACAGGTCGAGATGATGAAAAAGAAAATAACAACCAACTGCAGGGTGATAATTCAGACAAAATTCCTTTCAACATCATCAACAATTATTTCTCTATAGGGGTGGTAAGTTTTTAAATAATTCATTTAGTGTAATTGGTCAGACTGAGAAACTTTGAGAAAGCAGAAAACTTTTCAGAGAGAAAAAGGCTTACAAGTGACAACAAGTTCTTTAGTTAATGCCAAGACAAATAACCAAGGTTTCTTTCTTGTCAGCTATATCTTTAAAGAAGTAAATCTTTTTCTTATGCTTGTGATGGAACACCAACTTAGAGAAATTATACAAATCAGCTTTTTTCTCCAAATTTTAATCTCTTAATTTAATTCAGTCTGAGATGATTCCTCGCATTCAAAGAATAATTATTCTGGATAATATATCAACTTATATGGAGATTAAAAGGGTCCTTTTTTTAATCTCATGAAATTATTTACAGTTGGAAAGCCAAAAGAAAAATTATGCAAAACATTTTTTCTCAGTCTGTATTTGACATCTTCAAAATTAGACCCTTTTCTTTGAGTATCACTTGAAACTTTTGGCAAAAATGTAACTTTTTTCTCACAGGATGCTGCAATTTGTTGTAAGTTTCACAATGAAAGAGAAAAGAATCCTCAGAAGTTTAACAATCGAATGAAGAATAAATTGTGGTACTTTGAATATGCAACCACCGAACAATTCTCTTCATCATGTAAAAATATCCATGAAGATCTAGAAATCATTGTGAGTTTTCAAAACAGGGTTCTTCAAAAAAAATTATATTTATGCAACAGTTCGTTGAATTTTCAGTGTGATGGAGTTGCTTTGAACCTTGCAGATGGGCCACCACTTCAGGGTATCAGTTTTCTCAACATACCCTCAACACATGGTGGGACAAATATGTGGGGGGAGTCAAAAGCAAAGTATATCTACAACTATGATTAATTTTAAACAATTGTAACTTGGGGATTTAATATATCTTTGTCTGATAAAGAGTCACATTTTTGTGGCTGTGTAGCAATCTTGTGGTGACTCTTGTCATCTGTTTTTTAATATTTCACCAAATAGGCACATGAAGAGAAACCCTCCTAGTGGAAGTTCGAAAGGAGTTACAACTGGAAATGTTCACAAGTCAAAAAGGATCATAAAGCATGAGGAACGTGATTTGAATTCAGTCATTAGTATGACAGATGTAGACCTATTTCAGGCAGTTCAAGGTAATAATCTGTCTATTTATGCTAATTGTGTAACGCCATATTTAATATCAACCTACAAGCTTTAAGACTTTTTTGTTCAATTTTAAGTAATATTTTTAAGGCTACTTCGTTTAAGTCATAATAGGCCATTTGTATCATGACCAAGTATAGTTGATATTAATTAGGTGAGGGTAGAAAGTTGGGTTGAGTAAAGGGGACACGAAAGGAAGTTCAATTCAAATCTGGCGAAAATGTTTTACCTCTGGAATTCTCATTTAAATCTGAGATGATTATCAAAGAAATAATTGATCAAAGTTCAAAGCAAATAACTGTAAGATACAACTTAAAGGTTTTACTATTTTCTTTGAATATTTGAGTGCCAGAGGTCTTCTTTACTTTATGTTATTCTTATGCAAAAAGAAGAAAAAAAGCCTCACTCAATCACAAACTTTGGGTTTTGAATTTCAAAGTAAATCAAAGAAAAAACCACCTTTACTTTATTTGACAAAATACTATCGAAAGTTTCCCAGCTTCATCAATGTTTTCCTCATAAAAAATCGTTCTACTTGTCAAAAGGTTAATTTTGATGGAAAGAGATGATTTCAAGACCAACTTTTTGTTTTAAGTTTCAAAGTATTTTCCTTATTACTTAATAATGCAGAAACCCTTTGTTCATTCGAAGCCAATTTTTTTTCTCCTTTGAGGTGAAAGAAAAGCAATTTTTTTCATTTTAGATATTGGAGACTCTCTCATAGAAGTTGTTGGATTGGAAAATTGTTTACATATGGGTCAAGTTCGAACTGGACTAAGGTCTTCTGGTAAAAGTTCTAGAAGGTTTAAGATGTACTTTTTGCTTTTACATTAGCTTCTTAATTGTTGCTTCTTCAAGGTCGACGGTTAGCACAATGTTCGTCAATATTTGTTAGAACAAAGAAAAGATTTCCAATGCAAGTTGATGGAGAGCCCTGGGAACAAAAACCATGCACAGTAATTTTAGTTTTAGAAAATATCAATTACTACTTTTTCTTTAGTTTAAATTTGTTATGTAGATTGAGATTTCTCACAAGAATCAAGTCGAAATGCTTGTTGGACCTCCACCCAAAACTAGGTCTTTTTTCAGCTTTTTAAATCGCAGGGCAGAAGAAAACTTTGATGATGATCAAGAATAAAGTTTTGGTGGTGTTGATATATTCATTCACAAAAGTAAAAACTGAAACAAAGATAACTGTATACTGGGTGTGGCAGAATATACTGACAGGTATAAAGGTAAAGAAAATTTGACATGGTTTTAGCCTGTAACAGTTAAGAAATGGATGAGTATTAGGATCTTAGGCTGAGGGCTCCAGGTATTTCAACCCTTGGCCATGCCAACACTCTTTCTCCCAGGGTGGAAACAACTCAACTAGAGAATTGCGTTGCAGTGATACTCTTTCAAATGTATTAATCATGTGATGACACTGAAGTTAGGGTCTATAAAATATCGTACTACTCAAGTTAAATGAGATTATTGAAAATTGACTCAATGATGCATATTTTATATAAACCAATAATGTTTCGAAAAGTTTCCTGATCAAACAAGCAACAAAAATACCACATTTGAACTTTTACTACATTTATTTATTCCATAACATGAATGTGATTAAAACAAACCTTTTGCAATCCTATTGATGTGAGAGGGTAACAAACATATTTCCCAGTGATTTCAAGCCTAGTTGAAAAAAAATTATTACTGATTGATAACTAAATTTGTTTCATTAGCATTTTAAGGTCTGATGGTATTTCTGCTGCACCCTAAGTTACTATTTTCTTAAACGACGTACCAAAGGCTTTTTTAAGATATATCCCTTACTTTTTATTATTTTTAACCTAACCTAACCAAGAAAACTATAAAACCTAAATCCAGTCTTTTTTTATCTGTATCATGATAAAATAACATGTCCTTCCCACTTTTTTCATCAATGTGTCCAAGTCAATAAATTCATAAGTGTGTTTTTGTGTTTAAAATGTTGGATCTCAAAATAATTTATTCATGATCAGAGAAGATTTTTATTGAAGCAAAGAAACCAACAGAAAATTTTAGTCCTTTAGAAATTGTTGTCCTAAAATTTGAACATACATACTTGAACAATTGAAATTTTCATTTGTAAGTAGATCTCCTTCCTTGATCTAGTAAGTTTGAAAGGATATGAAGAATTAACAGAAATAAAAAACATAAAAGCCAACATAAAAAATACACCTTCATCAAATAAAAAGTTTCAATTTTCATTTGTAATTGAATAATAAAAAGTTTTAATAAAATTGTAAACCCCGATAAAAATCTCTCAGTACGTATAACATATTAAGTTGATATATTTTACAATTTTAAGAAAAAAATTAATGTTAGAAAATGATAAGTTTTATTCATTTGTTTATCAAATGAAATTCCCAAACATTGATTGATGCTTAATTTTAACCTCCCTTTATTCCAAGCTTCTAAGTAAGTAACATTTATTTTATTTTGCATCCAGTGGGCATTTATTTTAAGACATTAAGAAAATAGAAAAATTATAAAATAGAAAGATTTCGCAATCTTTTCATATATTTTCAATCTTTATTTTATTGAATTCTTAAAAAGAAACTTTATGGATTGTTCACTTAAAATACAATTTATTATTGATGTGCTGACTTAAATCAAAATATCTTGATGTTTTCCAATGTTGTTTGATGTTCTCAAAAATTGTGTTATAATAATTTGCCAAAATCAGAGGTCTAATGTTGTTGTCAATCCTATTTCTTTTTGATCTCTTGTTTTCCAGAACAATGTGTTATTTCAATGTCCTGTTAAGTTAGTAATAAAATAGATTCGTCTGAACGAACACATCTTTTGTTTTTTATTCAAAGGATTTGCGGTATTATAATTAGAGCAATACATCTGAGATCTTTTAAAAAGGTACACTCCGTGTTAAGAAAGCTACATCTTCAGTTTTTCCAGCACAGGATATCTAACCAATCAATTTCAATAATAATTCTATTCTTACTTGTTGAAAAATCTCACCCCTCACCCCAACATCAACATTTTTTGAAAATCAACCTACTCAGTACAAAAAATGGCAATTTAAAAGGTGCCAAAGCAGGGGGGCTTTATAAAGAAATCAATCAAATTCCACCACAGATCAACCGATCGAGTCCTGAAAATCACTAATCAACATACAAAATACCATAGACATCGAATATATAGACCACGCACCTCTGCTTGAGTAGCTGGAAGAATTTTCACAGTTGTAAATTAATGGTTTAACAACAGCTGAATCGGTGCTGCTTAGCTGGGTCAGCTGTAGGTAAACCACCTCTCTGATTTTTGGTCGCTTGCGTGGTCTATGTATTCGATGTTTATGCATAATACTGAGACCGAACATGCACTTAATATGCTCTAATATCTTATATGTGGACTTATCTTGTATTCACTTGGAGAGTCCAAGACCCCTAAGGGTGTAGACTAGACTTGCATGACTTCCAAGTCACAAATCAAGCTAAAGTGTTTGAAGAATCAATTCCAGACTTTGTAAGTTCACAGATTAATCTTGGGCAGGTACCCAGATTTGGGTTTGCTCAAAAACTAGACGAGTATCTAAAGTTAAAGCAAGATTTGCTTAATAACTAAATGAGTATCTAGAGTTGAAGCTGGATTTGTATTTTAAACAAATGGAGTATTGATTTTTATAATCAGTTAATTTTTTTTTATTATGATCAATAAATACTTTTGGCAAATATTAATCATCAGTTTTTGTAATAAATGTAGACGGCACAAACTCCTCAAAATTGGACACAGATTAACATTCCAGAATGTAAAATTTCATTGCTTTATTTTTTGCTCAAAGTCTCATTCACTAAAAATAGCAAACACATGCGAGCATTAAAAAAGCACTTACATTTCAATACCATTGTAGACAGACATTCAATCAAAATATGAAAGTATAAAAGCATACTCCCTTTCTAACTGGTTATTGAGTTTTACATCAGACATTGCTCAAACAACACCTATAATATGTGTTTCCTGACTAAATAGCTTTCAGTCCTCTGTTGTTTGTTCACCGATTGTTTTTGATTGTACCATCTCTGTATTCAAGGTAAAAAAATATTCTTATATTATGTTGCCTTTTCATCATAACAGGTGAGAAAGAGAACTCAGAGTTACAGTCAGGCTGATTGATTCTCAGGGAGTGAGTTTGTACACATAAAAGCACTCACTACATAAATAAGGTGTTTAGCACTAGTTTGACTCATTTTTGGTTACCTTAAGCAAATACAAATATGATTCTTTAATGAGCTTAAACAAATAATTTTTTTGTTTAAGCAATTTGATTTGAATTACTCGGATTTGTTAATAGGCTGATAATATAATACTTGATTTGGATTACTCAGATTTGTTTATCAGCAAATATTTGGTTAGAATGGAACCTTCTTAAATATTACCACATAGACCACTTTGATGAGTTCACGGATCAAATTTGAGCCAAATTATTGTTAGTGACTTTCAGAACAAAGGAATTTATTTGGATCATCTCAGAAAAACACGTCCTTCAAGGTAAGTTTGTTTATTTTTTATGCTTGCTTAAGCATAAGCTCTACCAGGCAAGACCAAGCATAATGAGCAGTTAAATCAATCTTAAGATTACCTAAGCTTTTCATACTTAAGTGATGAAAGCATCGATCTAATTGGGTGTGATGAGAGAAAACCTGCTTTCATCGACTTCCTCAGTCTTTTGGAATTCTTCAGAGGCATATGTAAGATGGATTCAGAGGAGATTTTTGAATTTGCAAACCAGATTCGTTCTTCCTTCAACAATTCAAGTGCATTTCAACCAAAGTTTCCGATGAGGCATAGGCATGGTTTTGCCATTTCCTTAATTGTCTCATTTATTTGGGGCACACTGATGAAACAACTCATTTACCAACATCTTATGAATTCAAAGCTACTCCGAAGGCCAATCAACTCTATGATACTTGTGGATGAAATCTTTCATCATATCACAAATGGATTCCTCATAATCCAAGTATCCATCTGGCTGATCTCAGGAAATACAAATACAACCTTCAGCAAGCTGCTCCATTTGGATTGGATTGTTAGTCCTCACTCTTATTGTAAGATTTTCACCACTGTTGGTATTTTTACATTCCAATATGCTACCTATGGTAGTGTTGGAGTGGCTGTTCTGAGGGTTTTATACTTCAAAGAGAACACATGGGCTCTCAAAAGCAGATTGTATGTATCTTTGGTACCACCAATTACAGTTGCTTGGACAGTTATCAGCTCCTGGATGTTTATAAGTGAGCCAGGAACAGCAAGAATAGCCTTAAATTCTTGTATGGGCAGAACAGAAAACTTTCAAGTAAGTATATCAAATTTTCACTCTAATATATATGCAAATGAGACTATAGTGAATAAAGCTGAGGTGAAATAATGAAACAAATGCTTTGTTATAGGAACTGTTTTACCTCTATGCCAAGATTCCAGTGAAACCATTTCCAACTCCAATGATTGTCTCAATGTATATTCAATTATCCTTCCAATTTTTTGAGCTCTATTGCTATTTATACATCTACATTTCCATCTTTAAACACAACCGTAAGATGCTTTTGCAGAATGTGATAACTGAAGACACATTCAAGTTGAGAAAGGTCTACCACGTTTACTCGCTGTCAGGTCAAATGTACAGCATCATAGGAGAACTTTTTTACCTTCTCACAATTGTTTTCGTATTCAGTCTCAAAAGTTTTATTGGAAATGTGGATCCTTTGGCAATCCTTTT
>Ga0194133_10009880_pt1 | contig 10839 bp, 4 predicted proteins | sample TA2KigOf40mmetaG_FD_155448 | JGI IMG/M metagenome (GOLD analysis project Ga0194133, IMG submission 155448) | Freshwater microbial communities from Lake Tanganyika, Tanzania - TA2015055 Kigoma Offshore 40m | ecosystem: Environmental > Aquatic > Freshwater > Lake | place: Tanzania: Lake Tanganyika...
AACTATAACCTAACCTTTCCTAACCAACTGCAGGTTACGGAGGGAGCAACTGACATTAGGCGAACCATCATAGGCAAAAAGACATTAGGCCAACTGTCATTAGATGAATAAAATGTTAACATCAAACTTGTAGACCAAACTTAGATCAACCCACTATAGAGTATTGAGAGCTTCCACGAAAGACTACAAGAAGCGATGAAGCAGCACAGATCTGAAAAAGATAAAGCCTGCAAGAGACCCACACAAAAGATGTGGTCTCATTACATAACAACTTCAACAGCAATCAAAGTAATAAGGGATGGATACCCTGAATTTTTGAAAGCCAAATCGGAGAGAACATTGTACATGGAGTGTCATACACCTAGAGATGGGCCCTGACCCGACCTGACATGAGCTTACTTTTGACCCGCGGTAAATAAGAGGCCGACCCGGCTTTAACCCAGGTACATTCCGATCCGACCCAAAGCAATTTTTTTTGACCCGAAGGGAAAAAAATTGAAATTTGATGTTTTTAGGGGAAATTTTCTAAATTCTAACCCAAACCATAAATGGCTGACTAGACCCGACCCGAGCCACAAAAAAATTGACCCAACCCGACCCGAGTCAAAATTTTTTGACCCAAACTCATCACTACATCACACACCCAATCATGGCAAGTTACTTGTTTACTTAGTTTACTTGTAAGTGATAGAATGACAAAAAAAAATTTTTAACAAACAAGCAAATTCAATACATTCTTCATGAAAGACACTTTTTGACCCTGTATTATAATCAATCAATCTTAAGCTTTTATTGCTCCACCTTTACAATTTTTTGGCAATCAAAAGTTTAAAAGATTAATAGTTTAATAAGAAAATTTTGCCAAATTTGCTTTGACAGATTATTTCAGCATGATTTCATAGAATCTCACAGAAGTTTTTACATTTCCACATTAGATTTCATTCATTGATCAAGTGTCTTTTTGACAAATAGCTACAACCTATTGCTTCAGTACCTTTTTCTCTTACCAGGCAGGTGGGAATGAACTAACAAGACTGGATGAATTGTGGAGACAAATTTTCAACAGTCATACCTCGTTAAAATTTCTGGACTTTTGGTTTTCGACCAAACACGAAGGTGATTAAACAAATTCATGAAAATTTTTCCAGCCATCAAGTTTTTGAATTATCTTCATGGGAATAAAGGTCACTTGCACATTTATTTAAAAGTATTTATTGTGAAATAATCCATTAAACTGAACAAAATCAATGAACTTATTTTTTGAGTAATATTCTTGTTCATGTGATGTTTGGTCATATCTTCCATTAAAATCTTACAAAAGAATAAAAAGGAAATCATCTAAATTAGCCAACCACAAATTTCCTCTATAGACGTCAGTTTTTGTCATAAAAACAGTTATTTCTCTTGAAAAGACATGGAAGCAGGTTAAGTTTATTGTAATGAAAAGCAGCCAAAGTGTGGGCAAATTTTGGGGAGGGTACTTAGAATTGGGCAGTGTGGTGGAGCAATAGAGAATGCAGTTGGTAATTCATCAAGGTTTCTGATAGATTATTATAAGAATGAGAAAAATTTTAATTCAATCTCAGTATAAAAATAGGCTTTCCCAGATTAGTTGTTCCCATTTCAAACAGTTTTGTTTTACCTCCATAACAACAGCAACAATTCAGGGTATACTTTGTAGTAGTAAAATTTATACCATGTGGATTCATCTACAGGACGCATTGTCTACAGATGATTCAACTACTGCCAATTCGCTTAATCGTTGCTAACCTAGCCTAACTTAACCTAAATCTCCTTGTGTGTGAGTTCTCCAAATTTTGGCTCTTGATCAAGAAAAGAGCAAAATGCTACACAGAGTTAGGTTGTGTCAGCTTGCCAGACCATTAAGAAAGGGATTTGTTACAGGTGGTTAGGGTTACCTTATTTGTGCAAAGGTCCAGTAGGATGGATGAGGAATTACTTGATCGCGGTGGCTGAGATGTCATAGGCACATAACTGAGAACTAAGATCTAAGGTTGTGGGTTGAATCTTCGACAACCCATGGCAGCAATTTTTTAACCCCCGGAGGGGGGGATCAAGTGCTTGCTGATGTTATGATAAAAAGATCCATTTCGAGTGTTGTAGTTTGGGGATAGAGTCAGACCCTGGTTTCATTGAAATTAACTGGACTTAAATGTTAAGTTTTGGGCCTTTGGTCATAAGCTGTGGAATGTGTTTTAACACAAAGTTAATTTTCAATCAATATATTTTTAAAGGTTTATTGGTTTACTCTTAAGTTGATTAACTAAATCTTGTTTGATACAAATTTCTTTGACAATTAGTTGAGCACAACAAAATGTCTGTCTGATAAGACTCAGTCTTGCCAAAACAGGGTTTCAATCAACCTTGTCATAATGGAAAACAATCACAATAAAGTTTTCCAATTTACCAGCTTTTTTGTTACTGTTAGGACTTTAAAAACCCACCTTGAGGTGTGTCCCAGCAATACAGTCTTCATCTGTGTGCCACAAACGCTGATTCCAACAACCATGGAATTGTGACCACTTTTGTTTTTAATCAGTGAAGATTGGTTAAAAATTTGAAATGTCAAAAAAAATTTTTGATACATAACTTGAAAAGCTTTCATTAATATCATTTTAAGATTGTAAATCTGCGAAAGAGTGTTTCTGTATGTTTAAGAAGAAAAAGTAATCATATTGTCAACTCCCTATTAGTATAGACTTATCAAATCATAAATATATTTTGATTTTTACTAACCATAGTGATCATGTACTTTACAGGCCTGTGGAAGAAGACTATTTTCACATGTGGAAGAGGTTTTTTTTATTCCAGGCAAGCTTGACTGAGGTAAAATCAAGTAAAAGGAGTGGGGGAGGAGGCATGTTCATGTTCACACAAAACTCTAGACCTTTTGGATGATTCAATTGAACATAACTTTTGCTTTAAGTGACATTAATTTAACAATGGAAAATCACATGAAAAGATAATTCTTTGAACTGGTAAGTTTTATAACAACTTAATGAATTCTGAAATCAAAAAGTTGGCAATAAACTACTTACTTATTATTATTCATGCATACTTTAACCCTATTGGGTGGAAAAAACTGCTGGTTCAAGTTTCCATATATATTGAGATTTTTGTATCCTGATTTTCGTTTTAGAGATTGGTTGGTTGGGTAAAATTAAATTCTAAAGAAATGAATCATCTAAGTGTGCCATCAAATTTTTGGTGATCATTTAAAAGTAATTCCTATTTAGAAAAGTCTAAAATTTGAAAACTTTCCTGAATTGAGTCGAAGGTAAACTTTTTATCCACTGATAACCTCTAGGACATTTGAAAAATAAGTTAAAACATAATCAAGTAAGGGGAAGTCGTGAGAAATGAGATGATTATGAGTCAGGCAAAAGATTTTGCCCAACCAAAACCTTATCAAATAAAAGTAAGTTCAAACTTCAAACCTTCCAAGCCGCTATTTGCTGGTAATTATCTGAGATTCAGCTTAAAACCAAAATTCCAAATCAATAGTATCAACACCCTAAAATAAGGTGGCCTAAGTTTTGATTTTTGTCTCAAAGTTGCCTCATGGTCATTATAATTGATAGAGAATGCTCCTACAATTCAATATGGTCACTGCAAATTATTTCAGTGAGCGAGTAGAAGCGCGCAGAGTTTAGTTTTTTATAGGGATCAAACCCTATTATGGATATCTATCTGTATGTCTGTCACTTACTCCCTGAGTTTTGATGCTGGAAAGGAAATAATTATTGCATTGAATAGAGTAATTACTTGCCAAGAATTTTGTGTACCAGATATTTTAATTTTTGTCTGGGAGCTGAGATATTTAAGTTCAAAGTTTCCCAGGTCGGCTTAACTGTTTAAGCTGACTAAATGGCGTCATTAAGACAACCGAATGCTTGCTGAAGTTAAGTATTTTTCCCCCAACAAAAAATACCTGTCTACTTATCCCTCCCTCGCTTTGCTTGGGAGGAGTTAAAAATTTCAATTTGGATCTTGGTAAGAACATTTTGTCCATCCTTCCTGCTGTCTGTCACCTCAGTCTCCTCCCACACTATTGGAGCTAAAGGCCTGAAATTTGCCATGCGATAATACTTTCATAAATGCCTCCAAAGTTGAAGACCAGATTTTTGATATTTTGCCTAGAAGTCGAGATATTTAAGTTCAAAGTTATGTAGTGAATTAAGGGGGGAATGGGTTACTTGGTAGGGTTTGGCATTTTTCCAAACACAATAAATGCCCTCCTACTTAATTAATATTATATTGCCATGAGTGGGGGTAGCTTGTTGATTATTTGTGCTGGAAAAAATAGTTGCCATGGCTGGGGATTGTTCTTTATACTTATGAATAAAATGTAGCTGGTTCTGGTTTCTTTTTTAAAGTCTTTCTTCACATTCCAAATACATAAATTGGAAAAATCTCATGGATCACATACACATCATCCCATTCAAAATTTGTGTCTCTGCAGAGTGCAGAACATATCATTTGAAGCCAAAAGCACATTGATCACACAACCGGATTCCTCTTAAACGGCCACAAAAAGGATTAAAAGCTATGTGAATACTTGATTTCTTGGTGCAAAAATAAGTGCATATGATCCATTTCATGAAATTTGTCAAGCTTAGTACTTGAAAAGTTTCTTTTTTTTCATGAAGAAACAATAAGTTATAAAAGATTTTCCAATATTAAAAAATTCTGTTAAAAATCCTTAATCATAATAATACTTTATTTAATGTATTCATTTTCTGGATTTCAGGAAGAAGATTTTGAAGAAAGTTTTTCAGTTTTTGCCGTTAACCCAAGTCAACATTGAAGTTCTAACTCAACAATTTGATTTAGGTTAATGGTCGGAACAAAAAAGCTTAACGTCTGCAACCTTCATAGGAGCTGCAATTTCATAAATTTTGAATAAAAGGTTTAAATGTGCAATGGCATTTTTTGCCTCTCTTAAAGTCATAAATTTATTTTGCTCATTCCTGCTTTAATTTTTTCAATTCTAAAAACTCTAATAAGTTCATTATCATATATACATTCAATCTTGTAAGTATTCCCTGGATTTTGATTGCAGCTACTTAAAGACACTTTGTTTCTATTTGGTAAAATAACTCACATGGGGTTGACTTATAGCTATTTTTGTTTGACACTAAAAATGAACTGGACTCAAACCTAAGGTTTTCAAATTTTCATTCTATTGTGAATGGTGTGGTTCTATATGGATTGGAAGGTGTCCATCACTTTCTTGATGTCTCCTCTCAGATATGTTACTGCACCTTGACTGTAACTTGAAGAAGAAGAAAGAGAGAGCTTGTGTTAAGAACTGACTATTCTAACACTAAATCACTTCAATGAGAGTAGTGTTGACTTTACAACAGTTCATTTTTGACTGAAAGTTGTGTCTCAAAGTCACTTGATTTTCAGTTGATAAATGTGAATAAATGCTTATAAGAGATCACTTAAATCAAGTTTCTGCAAAACAATCAGTCCTGACTGAGATAATCATCTCATAGAAATGATTAATTAAGGCAAATCCAGGGGTCAAAGATTTTTGCCCAGACCAGGGATTGAACCTAGTGAAGCCACAAATTAAATTGAATAAATATAACAAATTAAATAAATTTCACTGGGGTGGGTTTGATTAAATATTTAAACAAAAGCAGCTTGCTTCCATTAACCTAGTTTGATTTCTGCCTCAAAAATCCACTTTGTTAAGAAAAACTAGCAAACAACCAATCTTTACTTTCAAACTAAAGATCTTTTCAACTTTGAAAGGAACTCTATCTATCAACTTTACCTGATCAAAACATTGGTTAGTCTTTATCAAACCATTTTGATCTAGCCACTAAGGCATCTCAACAATCTCAAACATTCAAGACTGTCTCAGATGATTGTTTCTTCTGAACAGTTTTTATCAAAGTCTTTCCCTTGGTTTCTGGTAGAAATGTAAATCCAAAGAATCCTCCCATGAGTGAGACAATGGTATAAATCCAGAAGGCACCATGGAAACCCATACCCATGTTCAGAGTTGGAAAAAATTTAATTCATTCACTAGAAAAAGAAATAGTAATTTAAGTTAAAATTAACAAAGAGTTTTCTCTTTTTGTTATATTTAAGGAAAAAAAATACTAAAAGTGTTACGCAAATAAAGAAATTGCCATAAATTGTAGGTAAAAAGTTTTTCATTTTTCATTTTTGATCTTACATGAAGCAATAAAAATTTTCTAACTTTTACTAATCTATATGGAAACTGAATCTTCCAACCGGAAGGAATACCTTGGCTAATGGTTTTCCTGCTATAAATAAATCCCAGCAGACAGTAAAGATTTAGTCTGAAAAATTTGCCAACTCAATTTGCTGAAATGTATAATTATGATTCAATAACTTTGCATATTGACTTTGACTTGAGATCAAATAATGGAGAACTGAAAATTTCTTTTTGTTTTTTGGCTTGGGGGAAAAGCTAGAAAATGAAATTTAGAAAAGTACCTAGGTTGTGTTGAGACTTATTAGATTTTTATGTTGTGTAAAATTTACTGGCTTATAGAAGACATTTTATTGAATTCATTCTTTTGAATTGGAATATGAGCTTGATTTTTAAGTGGGCAGCACTTCTAATACAAAGCCATGCTGATATTTGAGATTTCAGAAAGTACCTATAGACATTTTGTTTAATTCTGTAAATGAAGAGATCTGGACGAGTTCCCTGCTTGTCATGATAAGAGATGAGCCCTGACCCGACCCGAGCTCACTTTTGACCTGCAGTAAATAAGAGGCGTACCCGCCTATGAACAGGGAACTTTTTGACCCGACCCAAAGATATTTTTTTGACCCAAAGAGAAAAAAATTGAAAAATTTGATATTTTTAGGGGAAATTTTCCAAAACCAAACCCAAACCGTAGATGGCTGATCTGACCCGACCCGGGTCAAAAATTTTGACCTGGACCCATCACTGCATACCTTGAGATAATTACAGAGGATCCTAAACACAACTGCATCATACATACTCTCTCACTAGTCTGACCTACATCCAACTTACCTGCACTTACAACTCAATTCTTAAACTTACCAACACTCATTCTGGATTCCCCTGCACACTCATCCTGTTATCCCTAAGACTTTATTTCCTAAAACAGATACTATTTAGAAACATCTTAAATGTAGTTTTGGTCCAAAAGTTAGTTAGGATCTTTATGGACTGAAATCTCTAAAGGTTTTAAAGTGATTAGAAGCAATAACCAACTACTTCATTTTCTAAACTTTTTATAAATATATATTTTTTCAAAACGTAAAGAACCAAACTAAACTGCCAAATAAAGGTCATCCACAAAGGTTAAGAAAACAAAAAGAAGTGTTGATATCTTTTCCTCAAAAAAATTTGTTCAGCTTATATTTTGATGGATTGATTTTCAAACTCAAGTTTTGACACACAAACTGAGTTCAAAATTGGTTTACAGTTCCCTCCTCAATCATAGAACATGCCAAAAAATTTCAAAGCCAAATAATTTCACACGCATTCAAAATGGTAAATTCTTTTTTAATATTTAAGAAGAGCAAAATATGATATTTTTTGGTTTCTCTGGAGGAAAAAAAACTAGCCTTGATTCAAGGCCTTTGAAATTAAAGCAATCATTTGCTGCACTATGCATGGCATGAGGATGATACCCAAAGCAAAAGCAATTAAAATGCGTAACAAACATGCTTGAAAATCAAGTTTGATCATAAAATCTGTTACAGAAAAAAACAACTTTACTTCATCCTGTCATGCATTCCAAGTCTCCAACTATCCAAACAAAGATTTTGAACTAATTAGTGAATATATAAAGGATTTTTTTCCAAATTTTATTTTATTTGCAAGAAAAAACTGTCTTCAAGGATTTTTAATCTTAATATATTATTTTGATCAAAGAAAAGGCATTTTATAATATCAATTTATTGGGACTCAATGGATCTGTTTTCCTAATTTTTCAGCTGAAAGTAGATTTTTTGGCAAGCCTTTTTAGTGTTCATAAAAGTTATTCAGTTTCTTGGTAAATACATACAGTAAACAACGCCCATGACTAAAGATTCAAGTCCCATTTAATAGGCTTCAAGTCGACAAGTGGGACATTACATTTGGCAAGATGCTAACTGGCCTTGATTTTAAAGAAGCTCAGGTGCCATTTAATACACTATTTCAATAATTCACTGTAACATTTTGAGTTTCGAATTTTTAAACATTGGTTACGGTTTAAGGATTCATTCACAAGGTCAATGTTGACAATGATAATCAAAATGTTTAACATGCTTATAGTGTTGTTGTTTGCAAAAACCTTTGAAAACATTCTTAGATTCTTCAAATAATTAAAAATCGGATTGCACAACATCTTTATGAGACCTAAGGATGCACACTCTAACTAAGATTTCCTGTCAATGGTGAAATTTTACTTTTGTTATGGTAAAACTGTAAGCCCCAACTTCAGGCTAGCTTGCCAGCACCCTAAGCCTAAACCTGCCCTCAAGTACAGTACAATAACTTACACTCACACTTCAGCTCTTCCATGTTGAACCCAATCAATACGACCACAGACACACCGGGTACCATATACCAGATAAATTTATCTACTCAGCCATTTAGAGTTTTCAGTGACCTCATGGAGATGGCATCTGATTGAGTACAAAATGTGAGATGAGAATCCAGGGTTCAACACTCAGCTGTACCTAAAATCACACTAGATTTTAAAAAAATCAATAAAGATATACTCTTGCACATATAAAAGTTGTAACCATTCTCTCAGAAAGCATTTATTGTCATAGATTTTATGCTGTTTATTACATTGAACAAATATATATTGCAATGGAATGCTCAAAAAATATTTATCTCATCATCACTCAAAATAATGTTTCAAATGACTTAACATCTCGATCAACCTCATCCATTTTTTTCCTCTTGAAAAATTTGTAAACTCCACAAATATCAAGAATTTTTTTCTAAATCCCTTGCAATGTGTGCAAATCCGTAACATCCAACCTCCTCCACAAGAAAGATTTCAAATGTTCCCATACCAGTCCTCTTTTCCCACAAAAAATTTTTGAAATTACTTCAGCAGGTGCCTCTCATTCTTATTTAACCCTTCCCTACCCCAATTTATCAGCTTAAACATCAATAATTGTAGACTTGAGACTCCAATAAAATATTTTTAACATCTTCACATGATAAATAAATATTTTGTTTATACCACAAGTTAAATAAGTCAAGGTCAAAAACAAAATTGAAAGAAAAATTTCTCAAGCAAACAATAATTAATCAAACAAAAATTACTCACTTCAATTGCCAATTTCATCTATTTTTGTATTAATGTTTGTTTTGCCATACCTTATGATAATCTTATTTCTTACAATTTTCGACATCTAACAACTTTTTGATATAATACGTTTTTTTCATTAACCCCCAAAGTGCTTGTGACAAACTTTTTTTTGAAACCAATGCACCATCACTACTCAAAAGTCAAAGTCACAAAACTCAATGCTTCATTTTTTCAAAGTCTTTGCAAAGAAGTTTTGAATCTCCAAAAAAATAAGAAAATAAACAATTAAAAACTACATAACTTTTACAATCACTTTATTAATCATATGTTAACAAGAATTCACTAAAGCTATTTTGCAATATTAGGAATATCTTGTTTACCTTATAGTCTTTTATTTGTTTTAGAAATAACATAAAAACCATTGAAATTACAATAAATTCAAATACAAAAAGTTGGACAAATTTATTTTTGGAGATCTTAGGGATTGTGGGTGTAAATTATGCCACCTTTATTTAACAACTGATAACTAACCCTTGATGGCAGCCACTTAAAATACCACACTCAACAGTGGCTAAATTTGCAAAACATTTAGCAAAAACTTGCAAGTTTGGTCCTTTGCATGGATCCTTTGTTGGTCTTTAAAAATGGCGTTCTTTCAGTCAATTTTGGATTATCTTATTAATGCAGTCAGCTGAGCATCATACAAAAGTAGTTTTATACTGTATCTCAAGCCAACTCAAGGTAAGATCTCAACAAATCTTGTTTGAAATGTCAAAACAGCAGCCATACAAAGCCTTTCTTGTTAAAAGTTCAGTCTCGAAAGTTTATTTGTAACTGAACATAAACTAGCATCAGTTTGATTCAATAATAATCCAGCATACTGTCATGACTTTGGATAGAAATAAAACCTTTAGATTTTAATTCTAATTAAGTCAGGTTCTTTTTTCACACAAGTTGTTGTTCATTTTTATGAAAAAATATAAATTTTACTTTTCAATACAAATGCATTTCATCCTTTTGGTCATGTTTAGTTCTCATCCCCCAACTAATCTAATTTTTTTTCCTTGGCTAAAGCAACACACTCTCAACAACCTTGAGGTATCTCAGTGGTTGTAAATTGTAACTTGTGCGCTGAGAAGGAGAATGAAAAAGTGAAGTGAAGTGAAGTGAAGGAGGCACTTGGAGAGGTCGGCGGCCACGCAGACGCTGACGATGGTGCTGGTCGCCCCTCATTTGCAGTTAGTTGTTCACTTAACTCAAGTTGTTCAAGTGTGATCATGACTCATTTTTCAAACCCAACAAAAAATGTCAAAGTGAAAGAAAATGTAACTTTTTGATTTAATAAAATGACAAGATGTGAAACTCAAATGATAAGATGTCATTTGAAGTGGCAAGATGTTATGTTTATAATGAAGAAGGAAGAAGATGATGATGTGTTTGTGAACCAACAATGTGTAGATATTTCAAGACATTGTTGTGTTTGACACTGATAATAGTACCTGCAACATGTGATGAAGATGAAGAATCATCGACACCAAGACCT
>Ga0194133_10009882_pt1 | contig 10838 bp, 10 predicted proteins | sample TA2KigOf40mmetaG_FD_155448 | JGI IMG/M metagenome (GOLD analysis project Ga0194133, IMG submission 155448) | Freshwater microbial communities from Lake Tanganyika, Tanzania - TA2015055 Kigoma Offshore 40m | ecosystem: Environmental > Aquatic > Freshwater > Lake | place: Tanzania: Lake...
AATATAATGTTGACTCACTAAAATAAAAGGAAATGTAAAGTACTTTTAAAAAAGTAAGTTATCTCTTAAGATGCTCTAACTTTTAAGTACTTTTCCATTTAAGGTGGACTCATGCTAAAATAAGTAAAAAGTGGTAACAAAAGTGAGGAAGTTTAGAATTTTCATTATGGCTCGTGGGAAAATGGCGTGACGTCACGTGTCCGTCTGTCACCTCTATTTTCTCCTACAACTTTGGTCCTTGAAGGCTGAAATTTGGCAGGAGTAATCCTCATAGTGATGGCTCAAAATTTGCTCAGCAGATTTTTGAAATTTAGCTTAGAAGCTGAGATATTCAAGTTCAAAGTTATATAGTGAATCTAATTAAAATGACTCCGTAGCGCTTATGGCAAAGGACTTTCAGGGTCTGACTTTTTTCCCCAGGAGGAGGTCGTGGGAAAACAAACAAACAAATTGCCGCAACGTGTTCTTTGCGCGTTTTGCGTTATTATTATTAGTTATTACACAAAATTTTTAATTGATTTTGTTGATATTTTATATGTTAATGTGGTGAAGTGGTAGCATCATTTTGCTGTTCTTTAAATTTGATTTTATTGGAAGTGTTCTAAAACCAGTGGCAGGCATTCCCATTACAAAACTTCTTTGAATTTTGACGTTAAAATTTAGTTCCATGGAGGAATTAAAGGAAGTCTTGCCATTTCTTTCCAAGGATGCACGTTTGGACCTCAAGGTTGCCACGCTTCAAACAATTCTGGGGCTCACTGGGTCCAAAGAGGGGCTAGAGTTAATTTCTTCTCTGCCAGATATAGTACGAATGATATTACATTTTGATAAGTAAAGTCTTTTGGATATATAGTCCTCTTATTTTAGATCAAAGCATTATTCAATTTGTTGGATGATGGATCCAATGCAGTTTCCAAAGATGCCTCCTTAGCACTGATTAACCTTACATCAGACAAACATGAAGTGACAAAGTGGCTAAAGACATCAGGTTAAGGTTTTACTATATTTATGAGTTTGCCATTTTGTTACATCTAACTTTTTTTCATACCTTTAGACCAATTTGTCTTTGAAAAGTTGTGGGAAAGAATAACTTTCAAATCTGATGAGATCAATGAAGAAGCAGAAGCAAAGGTCTGGTCACCATCAAATTAAACTTTCCCTATACTCTAATGATCTGTCCTTAGGATCCGAAAAAGATGAATCCTTCATTGGTAGTTGACCCCTGCTGCATGATTTTGTCTAACCTTACAATTGAGCCAACAAACTGCGAACACGTGTGGACATCTCTGACCAGAGTAGGCTATTGTAAAAAATGCATGAGAATAAATATCTTGTTGACAGGAAAAAACGTTTCTTAGGTTGGCTGCAAAGTCTCGGATATTGTCAATCTTTTGTGTATAAGAAATCCTAAAGTGCCGTTTCGGCATTACCTTGCAACAGCCCTGTCAAATTTAAGCCAACTGCAGACTGTGCGCGACGACCTGCTTTTAAGAACCGATCCTCTCATCACGAGATTATTTGTATTCACTGAACACAAAGATATAAAGAGAAGGGGAGGTGTTATTGGAGCCATCAGAAATTGCACCTTCGACACATCATATCACAAATGGCTGTTGGAGGGAATCGAAATACTCCCCAGGATTCTGTTACCCCTTGCTGGACCTACACCCGATGACCTGGTCAGTATTTTGAGTACTTGAAAGCTCAAGATTGTAAAATATGTAGCTAATAAATTTACAGGATGATGATGATATTGAGAAGATGCCCATTGAGCTGCAATACCTTGATGAGAGCAAAATTGTTGAAGAGGATCCTGACATAAGGTGGTTTGACTCGTCTCACTTTGTGTTCTCAATCTAACAAATTTACTTTTTTATCTTTCTTTATGACAGGAAATTGCTATTAGAATCTTTGCTTCAACTTTGTGCCACAAAGTACGGAAGGGAGCATTTGAGAAACAAAAATTCTTACTACATTCTCAGAGAACTTCACAAGGTTATTGATCAGTAATCATAAAAGCTGTTAGATGTTATAAAAAAATTACAATGATTTTCAGAAAGAGGAAGATAAAGTTGTAAAGCTGGCTTGCGAAAATGTCATTGACATCTTGATCAAACGTGAAGATGAAATTAATTTGGACAATTACCGAGAACACAATGTGCCTGATGAAATCATACCTCAGTTAGAAGAAATGGATCGTGAGTACCTTAAAGATGACGACTGATGGTAAAGTGTTGAACCATGCTGCCTTAAGGAAGATGTCAATAAAATTATGAGATAAGCAAGATAGTTTTAACTATACTTATAGGGTCAATAAAAAATCCTGTGAAAAGATGAAAAATTTTCATAATTGCAGGGCAAGCTTGCATAATTTATTGATGATTTCAAAATAAAATTGTTGAAGTGCTCATTCAATAAAAAAAATTTGAGTTTGTTCCTGAATGGTTAAATGAACTCTCAGTGCCCTCGGATTTTTATCATGACGTTTGACTTTGATAAATCCTGTCAAAAGGTCGTCTTTTTTCACGCGCAACTTGTTTTCCAAGAAGAACACTGTTTGCTTCCAGTGAGTGTATTTACTGTTTGGTCCTGTCCCTAAAACAACGCAGCCAATATCAGGATCCTGGTCAAAGAAAGAATCAAAGTATCCTGCAATGGAAGTAAGACATCCATCCTTGGTAATTTTGAGGGCAAACTCTCTCTCAAATTCTGTATCTTTCAGTGTGCATGTGTTAACATCAAGCTAAAATTAATTATCGACTTTAGAAATTATAAAGACATTAAACTTTTGGATTTGCAATAAAACTCACTTCATGAATTTGAACAGTTTCTGTGATCAAGGTAGCTGGAGAAACAACCTCAACAGATGCTTCTCTTATTGAAGGCTGAAATGATAATTTTGTTCTGAAAAATTGTGCCTCTTTTGATTTTATATTTACCACCTTTTTCATGCAAGACATCTTGTAGCCATAAACATTTTTCCAAAAGTCTACAGATTCTTCATAGCGTTTCAGATCTGCCACACCAACTAAATGCATTGTAAATCTATTGGGGAGAATTAGTCCTCCTGCAATAAAGGTGAGAATCGTCACCTTTGAGTTTCTAAATTTTTAGTGATGATTTTACCTGATTTTAGAAACCTATCTCTTGCATTAATGACAGAATCCAGCATCCCTTCGTAGAGCAAAAAGTACCCCATCCATTCAGAAACGAGAACATCAAATTTCCGTTCATCATTGGTCAGATGAGGTGTAATGTCAAGATCCTCCAAACGTCCTGTAACTATTTACAGTGAAAAGCAATGAAGATTTTTTTTATCAAGCAAAGAGACCTTTTAGGAGAACAATGATCTTCTCAAAGCTATTCTCATTGACAATATCCATGGCATAGTGAATCATTTCTGACATATCCACGCCTACAACCTTTGCTGCTTGACCATGATCCGCACAAAACATGGACAAAATGCCTGTACCGCACCCCAAGTCCAGAACTGTCTTCCCACTTATCTAATAATTTTGAAACAGAGTTGTTTGATTTTTTCAACAAGCAAACCAAAATTGTTGAATATGTGAAGCATGAGTGATAAAATGCTATAAGAGAAAGAAAACCTTTGAGGAGTAAAGTTTAATTGCGTCCCGATATGCTTCTGTTCTGCTAGCATCCGAGAGCATCTCATGATGGATTCCAAAATGAGAGTAACTATCTGCATAGTGTGTATCCTCGGAGCTGATTTCAACATGTAATTAGGCTCTAGTTTTTTTTTATTAATTTGATTATTTTTTACCTTGATCTGGATTCTACGTTCCAATTGGAGGCATTTGTCTCAAGGGTGCTTTCAGTGAATGAATTCTAAAATAAAATGAAAAAGAACTTCCAAGCTTTCTTTCTTTAAAGTCATAAATTTACTCTAAATCAACCTTAATATCATTCATCAAACCCAGAATGTCTCGCTGAAGTTTGTCGTCTGGCTTTTCTCCACCAAGGTCAGAACACCTCTGCAATTACATTTTTAATGTTTTGATTGTTAGTTAAACTAAGGTTTTTTTATAAACTTACCTTTATCTCTTGCATCAACCCATACACTTGATTTTCTGAAAAGTTTTTATCTTCTGGGACTACTGGGCAATCAGATTCTTCGATTAACTCCTCATAGTCATACATTAGAAGAGCATCATCATCAAGCACCTATCGGAGGAGTTTAGATCTATCAGTTCAAAAACACTATTTAAGGTTGAGAATGATGAGAGTTAAACTAAAATACCGGTTTTAAATAGTCATCTTTTTCCCAGATATCTTTTGACGTAAGGCTCATCACGAATACTAAATTTAATGAATGTTTATTAAAACTCAAATAAATCCGAATATTTAAGTTCATACCTGGAGACGGTTTGTTGGTACGAATGTAATTTATAAGCTTGATGTATGAGAAACAATCGAGAGAAAAACGCTTCGCTAAAACCTGTTAGCATATTTCCATTTTAAGCTTTTAAAACGTGTAATGCATATATGAACAAATAAATCCACCTCAATGTCAAAACCATGAACATCTTTCAAGTAATGTAAACAAGATTTTGCAGACGAAAATTGCCTGTCAGAAAAAAGGTCCAAGCAAGGTGATTCGTTGAATTCGGCCTGTATATAAAAGCACTTTTTGAATGGAATTTATTTCTAAATTCAATCTCACGAAAGTTTGAATGCATTGACCTCTTCCTCAGATGCCTCGCTGTCACTCTCATCAAAAAGTTCCGGGATCTCTCCTTCATCGCGCTCAGCTTTGCAGCCATACCTATAAAACTGTAATTTTTTTACTTCAAGATCGACATTCGACGGTATACACTACATAAGTTTGCTTATTTTTACCAGAACAATTTTGGATAGCATATGTGATAAGATAAAGAAGTAAAATATTTTAAAAACGAACCCTTGGGTTTAATGTCTTGGGTCTAACTCATCAAATAATCCTTGTTCTTGAGTTAATAAATTAAGAAAATCAATCCGTTTTTTCTCTCACGTGTGCCGCTCTTTTTTTCTTGAATTTTGTTTTTGTTTTGAATTAAAAATCACAGATGTCTAATAATATAGGATGAAAATAGAAACCTTTGGTTTGATATTTGTTTTGTTTTCGTTTTACGCTAATTTAGATTTGCGCGTTGCCTCATAGCATTCCCGAACGTTCATTACAAAGCTGGTAGTTGGAGGCTGGAGCTGAAAATCAAGATTCGTAAAGGTAAAGTTTCATTATCATTAATTTTGTGTAGTGCATTAGATAAGTATTCTTTTTAAATTTATTCAGTGTTCGTCTTATCAAACTACCATGAGCCGAGATGCAGCATTGTGGATTGGAGGGGTAAGTGTATCATTCTTTGTAAATGTAAGAGTTTTCTTGACAAAGCTTCGGTTTTAGTTGGAAGAATACACTGATGAAGCATTCCTAAGAAGAGCTTTGTTAGCGCTTGGAGAGGATGATGTTATTTCCATTAAAGTAAGTGGAACATCGATCTAACAGTTATTTTGATCTGACAATTAATATATACCAATTTTTGCTGCAGATTTTTCCTGGTAAGGATGAAGCTTCGAGGTATGGATTTATCAATTTCAGGGATGAGCAATCAGCCTTGATTGCTATGCATAAACTAAATGGGAAAAATATTCCGGAAACCAAACCGGTAAACTTTTGTCTTATTAAGCTTCATTCAATTTTTTTCTATAATAAGTTCAACTTTTATTAACAGCCAATTAAATTTCGGTTGAACCACAACTCGAACCGTTCAAATGAGCGTGAGAATTCGGTGTGGGTCGGAGATCTCACTCACAATGTGGATGATCTCAAACTATTCACTTTCTTTTCATCGAGGTTCTCGTCTGTGAAAAGTGCAAAAGGTATAAGACGAAAAAATTAAAATATTTGATGAATTTCCTTTGATCTTCTCCTTTTTCATTATTTTGGCAGTTATTGTTGACCATCATGGAATGAGTAAAGGGTTTGGATTTGTAAAATTTTCGCGCGAGTCTGACATGCACGCTGCCCTTGCTTCAATGTCAAATGCATTTGGACTGGGAGATAAACCAATCAAGGTATTTTCTTTATGATCATTTTGTAAACGTTTAGTGGACTTCATTGAAGACCTTTAATTGTTTTATAGGTGAGATCAGTTGAAATGAGGTCTAAAAATGCCGATGGTACTACATCAACAACAAACTACGAAGAAAAAGCACCAACGCCAGAAACTGATAGTTATTCCAGCTACTACCAGGCTTACCAGAATTACGCAGCTTACCCCCAAAGTGCATATGCTCAGACGTACTACGATCCATCGCTTTACAGCGCGTAAGTAACCCAAATATTAACCTTACGTATCAATGAAATACAAATTGCTATCTATGAAACAGAGGGGCCGATGCAACGTATCAGCAGCAATACGCAGCACCTGAAGCAAATTATTATGAAGAATATCCAAGGTGGCACGAGAGACCAAAGTCTGTCAGGGGACTCTTATCACAAGCAGAGTATGGACCGATTGGTGCGAAAACAGTTGGCATTTAAAAGTCCTAGCTTTGAGACAAATTCACACGTTTAACACTTTTTTCTAGTTTACAACCTGCCCGTGGATTATGAGTCAGAAAACATGGCCTTCATGGAGACATCGGACGAAATCTTCGAAGCAATCGAGGGTTCGCGTTGGTGCGAGGAATTCGAGATATAACTAGTGTCAATCAGATTTCCAGTTTTCTTTTTTTTTCAAAATTTGTGTTGTACCTTTTGCACCCTGCACTGAGTTTTTTGAAATAGAATTCAGAATATTTCATCAACCCCCTAATTCTGCCGATTGAATAAACTGCTTTTTTAAAGAAATAATCTGATTAGTGTTTTGCTTGCCCAAGGGGGGCTCCGCTGAAACTTCCATTAAACGGTTGAGAGTACCACAAGCCCCTCTAGAAGAACACCAGCCTTGAAAAGCTTGAGAAATGCTAATTGTATAAAAAAAACTGCTATTCGTGTTGAAGAAAGATCACAAGCGAAAGCTCGTTTAGTTTTATTCGACTAATGCTTACGTTGATAAAAAAAACAATAAGAGGCTCAATTTATATAAAGTAAATGCAATAACAACTTCTGTGATTAAAGATCTTTCATCTTTTGCAAGAGTCCATCTTGTTGCACTTGCTCCCTGACTTGACGATTTCTTTGCAGTTCTCGTTTAGCATCCTCTAGGAGAAGATCATTTCGATGTTCTATAGCATCTAGAACTTTGTTCAGATCATCAATTGTCTTATCAAGGCGAGAAATTTCTAAAGAAATAGACAAGTTGCATTACAATTCATGTGACACAAATGACGTATCATAGTTTTGACCCACCTTCCAGAATTTCTTCGTCCTCCTCCTCCTCCTCTAACTCTTGGACGACATCGTTCTGCTCATCCTGTTCAGATTGGTCTGGTGGAGTAGTCCCACTATCGTCGGCCAAAGGAGGCTCGTCATTATTAACAGGGGGCATTTTAAGGTTTAGATCTATTCAGAAAACTATTCAATAATTTTTTGTTATTTTGAAAAAATTGTGAATCTGGAAATAAATAATGCTTACTTGTTTGTTTGTTTGTTTTTGATCACCGCCTCAGAGGAAAGGTTATCAGCTTTACGCTGATGTGGCCATCAGTGATAAGGGAATTTTTGTTATGGGATTTCGCCTCTAGCAACCCATTGGTCCATATGCCCATGTATTTAGCCTTTTTGTGTGAGAAGGTCTCACTTTGTTTTTTGTCTCTAGATCAGAAATTATGTTTGTGATGGGAGTGAGGTCACCATATTTTCAGACTGGAAAATCTGCCTACCATGCAGCTTTTCTCAGCCAAGGGCCTGGCCAATAATTAAGCCATCAACAACATTTGGGGATGCTTTGAACTTTTTATATTTGTTAGACCAAAGCTCAACTCATTCGATCATTCAGATTTGATGCAAAAGGTCCAATTTATGAGAACATTCACCCTGCCTGAGATTCGAGAGGTCTGACTTAATTCTGAGTTTCTATCTCACCTGTTAGAATAAAATAAGGAATTAATATAAAAATGCTCTATTATTACCTTACTTGACAATGATGGAAAGATCAAAGACAACGGAAAATGGTGAAGCAGAGAACACATAGTATAAGTGTTGTATAGGCAAAGGGTGATCTAAAGAGGTCCTGCCTTTATACTTTTCAGGCTTTTTGCTTCACAACAGGATAAAGAGTTCTGTGAAAGGACATTGGATAAAAAATGTGGAAGATAGTTTTTCAAGGCATCAGATAAGGGTTTCCTTCTTAATGATTGAATCTGATCATTTTTCTGGAGTGGCTTTTACAGTAAATCCAAAATATTATCATTAATACAAATTCAAAGGCCAGGTAGTGTTAATCTAAATTCATTTGATTTGGGATGAATTGGAGGACCTAAGTTACCTTCCTTTTAGAAATCTAATTGGAGCTTTACCATTAATCCTTCCATCCTCACTTCAAAGTTGAGAGAAGAAGGGCTTTTCTCATTTTGAACAAGACAAAATTATTCCTAGAAAAATAAACTTAATATCTAAAATTAGGCTTTTATTTTCAAGGTTGAAAAAGTGATTTGCTTGATGAACCTCCTGATGCAAAAAAGTAGGTACGTAGCCTCTTTCAAAATTTATAGCTCGCGTAATGCATGACCGCCAGGGGTATCCTCACGAAAGAAGGGGTCAAGGCTGCCAACCAAGTGTGACCCCGGAGCTTCAATAACCGACTCAGGGATCTTTAGTAAAAATGTCGAGATGATCCTTGGAAAATGCATTTTCTGGTAAATTTTGCTACCTTATGTCATGAAGGTCGCCGTCCTCGTCGACAAATCCATATTCCTAAGAGGGGAAAAATTAGAAATGAAACAAATGAAAATTTAACTTTAAATATTTTTCGTACTTTAGCAAGGTCGCAGGTGAACAAAATTCTCCCTGTTTTTGAAAAGTAGTTAGGGTCGGCAGCTAGATGGGCAACAGCCTTGCCTGCAAATTCCACGGACTCGGGATTTTCAAAGGCTGGATTACTTCCTTCTACAGGTAAAAGCCTTTCATTAGTCAGAGACATGGCAGAGGGAAAATAAAATAAATATCTGACTTTGAAGTATGTTCGTTTCAACATATTCCGTCTTCACTGGTCCCGGCCATAGGGAGACCATGGCAACATTGTGACGCCTCAATTCAACAGCACAGTCTGCAGCCATCCTATCCACACCTGACTTGCCTACCCCATAGGCAACATTAAACAGATACCGTAAGCCTCCTGGCGACGACACATTCACGATCAGCCCACTCTTGTTTTCAACCATCAACCTTGACCCGAGAACAGTGCAAATGTAGTGACCGCGAAGCCCAACGCCGTTTATGCTGTCCCACTGGTCCGAGGGGTCAAGCGTAAAAAATGGCCTCCCTTGGTTGGAAGAAATAGCGTGGACACCAGCAAACGCATTATTCACGAGCACATCAATTCTGCCGTTCTCCTCCCTCTTGATTTTGTCAAACACCTCCTTTACTTCCTTGTCATTTGTGTGATCCAGCTGAATGGGTACCGGCACCCCACCGTGCTCTTTGATCTCTTTGGCACACTCATCCAACATCTGCTTTGTGCGACCTGTTATGTAGACCTTGGCACCAGCTGCCCCAAGCTGAACGGCTATCCCACGACCTATGCCTTTTGTTGCCCCGGTCACAACGCATATTTTTCCACTCAGGTTGGGTGACATGCTTAATCACAATCAATCGAATCAACGCTCTAGAAAGGAATTGTAAAAACAACTTCTTAAATTGTACTTGAAAATCTCTCTTACCTTAAAAATAAAAATCCTCAGGCTCCTGACGTTTGCCTGTTTGCCTTTATCTTTTCGTCATTGTCAAATTAAGTTCAAACTTCAATCTTGTTTTGATTTGTTTTGTTTTGTTTTCCCACACTGTCGCCCAAAGAGGGGAAAGGAAGGACTCTGAGAGTCCTTTGCCATCAGCGCTATGGATTCTTAAATGAGGAAAGGGATGTCCACTCTCCTCACAAGAGTGGTGACCAGTTCATCTGGTTCTGGGATCATGGTAAAAAAGTCTATAAAATACTTCGGAGTAATTTGTGACTTTTCTCAAATAAGGTAGTGTTTTTGAGAGGGTTGAATCACTCCACTTTCGCAGTCTGAGAATAGTAATTAAAGACTATTGCCAGTGGGTACACCATGAATGGGTCACGGCGAGCACCAGAAGAATTCCCCCGCGTCTTTGGATGAAGTTTGCAGCAGCATCGCTAGCATTGAAAACGTGGACTTCACAGACTCCTCTAAACCACTATGTCTTGATGTTTAGCAACTCATATCGCAAAAGTAGATCCCCTGGACTAGTTGCATTTGACGCATCAAAAACTTCTATTGGACGATCAAGTACCCATAACTGGATAAGCACGGCTCTTGGCCAGATCAAAACAGAATGGACTAGCATACCGCTTAGCAAAGATCAAATAAGAGTAATCATGAAAAAAACATTTGAACCTCAATTTCATTGCAGATGGTGATGATTGATCTTTTAATTCTTTTACATGTGTTTAAAATAGTGTGTTCTAGTTTAACTTTAATGTCTTTCAATGATTATTATTTGTATCTGGGACTCTGTTAAAGTTCGTGTCATGCATGTATCGTTTGAGTCCCTATCACGGATAAATAAATAAATAGTATTTCAACTTTTTGAGCAGATAGCTTTTTGTAGAAAAGATAGAAAAGCAGAGGTTTTTTACTGTATCTTGCTAGAGTTGTAGTATTTTGTACCACAAGGTTAGCAATTTGTAGACTTTTTTTTACCGTGATGGGAC
>Ga0194133_10009884_pt1 | contig 10837 bp, 10 predicted proteins | sample TA2KigOf40mmetaG_FD_155448 | JGI IMG/M metagenome (GOLD analysis project Ga0194133, IMG submission 155448) | Freshwater microbial communities from Lake Tanganyika, Tanzania - TA2015055 Kigoma Offshore 40m | ecosystem: Environmental > Aquatic > Freshwater > Lake | place: Tanzania: Lake...
TTCGCTCGGTCTAAGCATGACCCCCTTGAAAATCAACGACATCAGCCCCGACTTTATCGGTCTATAATCATTCAAGATGCGTAGCTGCCGATATGGTGCGCATTCCGTGGAACGTGTTTCGAGTTCTTTAAGTTCATCGATGTCATATTCATCGTCGGTGTAATTCACGTTGTCGGTATATTCGCTAAAAAACCGATTAAGTTCAGGTGATACGATGTTTCGGTTCGTTGCGAATGCTTGAAATATCTTCACATACATCATGTTTCTCGATGCTAGACGCTTACTCACATCAATAATCGCATGATTACGCGACTTCCAGCCTATCGTGTATTTTAAATATTCGGTTGCGCAGATATAAGTCGATGAAGCGGTGAACCACAAGGCGCGAAAAAAATCACCGAGGGACATCCTGTAATAATATTCTTTGGTCCGCTCGATATAATCCAAATACTCTTGCTCGTCATCGTGCTCGTGCTGTATGCGGAGGCCATTTTCATCTTTTTCGTATTCACTACTATCTAATTGTTTTTCTTGTTCTATGTATTCATTCAATAAATCGTCCATAGGGTCGGTTCGCCGTTGTCACTGTCGCTGTCGCTGTCGCAAGTTAATGATTATACGATGATTCGTTCTAAATACATATTATTTTATTGATATAATATGTATGTCAATTCTACGCTTTACCGAAGCGACTCCATCGCAACTTTCAATCGAAAATACATCTTTTTAATGAGAATTCCAATTGCGTTTTCCATCGCCACCGTGAGTTCGGTATCTTGGTCCGGCTTCAGCTTAAACATATGAAGAACTTGTATTTTTGATACACGCTCTTCATCCGAAACCGACTGATATATGAATTTTTGTATATAAAGCGGATATTCGAGAAGTTTGTATTTCTGTTCATGTAGAACGGAATGACCCTCAAAAGGCACACTTTTGCTTGTAAAAATGATTTCTGTATTTCCATTACTTGCGAATCTTTTTGCGACTTTTGTATTCACAAACATATAGGTTTTCAAACCGCCTAAATCACCGCCGATATCACGGAACTTATAAAGAATATGATGTTCGCTTGCGTCATCGGGGTTAGGTATAATATCGATTGCTTCCATAATATCTTTATTGACTTCGTATAACAATTTGTGGATGTTAATATTGATGAGTCCCAATAAATGAAAGTTCGGATTATGGTAGTTGTATTCAAGTGTGAAGAGTTTCATATCGGTATTTTTACCCAACCTCATATCATTTTGGGTGCATATGGGTCGAAACTGAGAAGATGACGACGATGACGACATTACGTGTGATTGCGACTATTTACTATTATGATAACATATTTATATCGGTTTATAGGTCCATGCTTACGGTATTTCTCTCAGAGCGTGGGCGTCTCTTTGATTTATGTGGTGTAGAATCCTGTGGAAGTTCGCCTAAACTACTGACATTCACGACAGTTGGCTCGAAGTTAATTTCATCACCGGCACCGGCACCGGCACCGTTGGTGCTACTACCCGTCATACCCGAAAGTATATTTTGAAGTGTGAGATTGCCCGCTGTGTCGGAATTCGCGGCGGCAGAAGCGGAACCCGAACCCGAACCGGTGGGTTGAATATTAATCGTCTTTGTTTTCAATCGTGACATCATATCAGATACATCCGCGGTGGGTCCTCGCATCTCTGGGCGGCGTGATTTTTGGTCCATCGACATCGGGGTCGGCATCGCCGTCGCGCCTGGGCGAACCGGTGGAGGAGGAGCGACCGGGCCTTTTGTTGCGATAGGTGGAGGGGGTGGGCGGTGTTGTGCGTAAGGAGGTGGTTCATTATTACGACCGAATCCGCCTCCGGGTGCGCCGCCTCCGCCACTCATGATATCATTCATGAAATTACCAAATCCGGAACCGCGTCCGCCGCCGCCGCCGCCTCCAGGTGCGCCACCGCCCATGTTGCCCGACATCGATGAAACCGCTGCTTGTGTAAATTGCTGCATAAGTTCTGGGTTCTGGCGCATAATATCATCCATACCTGGAAGCGCCGACTTGAACATCGTGTTCGTCATATGAAGCATAATCGCGCTTCCTCCCAATTGGAACAACAATTTCAGCTCCGGCGACATCTTCGCTTTGGATTTGTATTTCTCATGAAGCTCGCCGAAAATCTCATCGTATTCTGTCAAGTTTTCATTCACTTGTTCTGACCAACCGTCCAACTTCAAATCAAATGGGTCGAATTTATTATTGAGAAACTCCAAACCGGTAATACAAGCGAGCAACATTTTCCCCTGAAACTTCACGCTATTCTGTCTCTCACGTTCTTCCATTTGTGTGTCATATTCGCCCTTCATCTCTTGATAGGATGAATCCATCGAATAGCGCTTTGTGAGCTGGACACCCTTTTGTTCGAGCTCTTCCAATTTACGAAGAAGCTTGAACTTTTCTTTCAACATTTCTTCTTTCGAGAGCTGTGGTGTCGATTCCACGTTGGCATCAGGGTCCATCGGAATGTTATTGAATTTACCATACCCGTCCCATGTGCGGTTGTCTGCGTCAGTATTTGACGTAGATTCTCCTAAATGAATGCCGCCACCGCTACCACCACCGCCACCCGACGACTCACCGCCATCACTCTTGCTAAGATTGAAGATTCCGCTCAAAAATCCGCCGCCACCACCGCCATCGCGACCGCCACCGCCACCGCCATCGCGACCACTATCCGAATCACCACTACGTCTGGGACCGACATTACTGAGGTCATTCAACTCGTTCTCAAGTGCGGTAAGTTCGCTTAAATCGATATCGCCGCCGCTGCCGCCGCCGCCGCCGCCTTTACGGTCGCTGTCCTTGAACTTATTATTCATGAGTAGCTCAATACCTCCGCCAAAATTACCGCCGCCGCTGCTAGATGATTTTCCGCTTCCGCCAAACGTAAATGTCGGCATCGTATCTAATGCTCCTAAATCGATTTCTTCCGCCATCGTAGTCTCGTATGTGATATACTAAAACGTAATCTTTATACTAAATTAGACGAACTATTTATTATTTGATTTATACCGCACATGTCTGTCCCGCCAAATGAACCCGCCATAATCCCTGTAAAAAACAATCCGCGAGGTCGTCCTTCTTTTTATGATTTTCGAAAATGGGCATCCATTTCGCGTAATCGGATTTGTGTTTTCGAGAGATTTCGCCGAGCCATCGACATACAGCAATCCCGGATTTCTTGCGGTCGGCATATGTGGCTGCGTCAATACAAATACCTTCGTCGAGTGATTGAGAGATTGGCGTATCTGTGAAGAGTTTCAGCTTACACGAGGCTGAAATAAACTCGATTTGTGGAACATCCTTCATGATAAAATACTGAGTAATCATCCCTTGAAGTGTCTTCATCCGAGAGGCGAGTGTGCTGATTTGATTTTCAATAATCATCATGTTGATTGGGCCGCTACATTCAGTTAAAATTATATCTAGATGTTTCATCATATTGCGGCCGTATGTGATTAAATCGAGGTCATGAGCATACGTATAGTTGGCTTTTTTGGGTTTCGTGGCGGGGGAGGCACCCACTGGGGCAGATGTTCCAGCGAGATGATTCGAAAACTTATTTTCATCAAAGGGTTCCATGAAATCTCTCGAGAGTGATGTTTTGATTTCTTCGATGATGTCGGATTTTCGAAGTTTCAGATTTGTTGCGGCGGGTGCTGCGGTGGCGGCTGCCGACATTACATTCGCCTTAATATCCATGAGTTCGCCAAGCTTCTTTTTCAGTAATAACTCGGGTTTGCGCTGAAACGGTAAAATCTCTCGAGATGGGAGTTTATATTTGGATCTCTCGGCACATTTCGCGCAATACAATATCGCGGACGCTGACGCTGACGCTGACGAACGAAACATCCACTTCGCCAGCTTGGTATCATTGTTACATGTTCGTCTTGGAGCTGGCGCGGCCACTTCTGTAGTTGTTGATTCCGAGAGATTTGGCTCGAACCGCAAATCGATGACATCCCATCTCTCGATTTGGATATGATGAATAAGTTCTGTGGCAGATAATCCGGTGAATGCGACAGAGTCGGAGATATGAAACACGCAATATGCGAGGTTTTTCATACCTACATCGAAACTTATAATTCGCATTCTCTCGCACTTGTAATGTTGAATATAACAAACATTACAAATATTGGTTTATTATGATTTCATATCCATGTCCATGTCCATGTCCATGTAACGAAAATGTTTCATTCTACTGGTTCTGGTTCTGGTTCTGGTTCTGCCGACGCTGAAAAGCGAGAACTTGTTCTTGTGTGATTTCAGGCGCAACCATGCGAGACTGAAGTGCTTCTCTCGAGAGATATACATCCTTGAGGTCACTCTGAACATACCCGAATGGTTCTCTCGTATCCATGACGGATGAATACATGAAGGGAACATTACGATGATTGTCTTGCTCATACGGATTCACTTCGAATGAACCATGACCGCTGGCATTCACAGCATCAATACGGTTCATATTCATGATTTGGTCGGCATTTGTTGTTAAATAACGGCGATAATCCCAGTTCGTGGTTATACCTTCCGCGCGACGTAATGATTCATTTACAGCGTTGCCAGGCTGCCAACCCGCGAAATTACGTCCGTCGTTCATCAGTGGCGGAAAATCGAAATAAACATTATGACTCGAACTGTAATTCTTGGCCCAATGAGGTTGTGAATGCGACATTATTATGTATATTATGAGAATAAAAAATTGGTTTTACTGTTGTAATTGTTTAATCGCATAAATTAATTCGGGCTTTTTGAGTCGTTGAATTTCGGCATGCTTTTCGGGTTGGTTTTTACATAGTTCCTTAAGAAGATGCTTGAGGTCGGGGACGGACATAGCTGAAAGAGGGATATTCACAGGAGCTGCGGGTATAGTAGAAGCAGCGGATGCGTGAGGTGTGTCTTGGACTTGTTCTGGCTGTGGCTCTGGCTGTGGCTGTGGCTGTGGCTGTGGCTGTGGCTCTGGCTGTGGCTGTGGCTCTGGCTGTGTAGTAGCTGTCATCACTGCGTTTTCTAAATCATTATCGTCGGGCAATGGGGTCATTTGTGCCTTCTTATATAACAACGAAAGAACATCGATTGGTGCGTCCGACTTCTTGCTGGTCTCTTGGTCTTGTATTGTTCCTAAATCAACAGTGATTGTTTTCACTTCGCTTTCATGGATTTCTATCGTATCACAATGGGTTTCTATCGTATCAATTTCCGAATCGGTAGCTGATTCTGAACCATCATCACGGGGGTCAGCACTGCTACTGCTGCTGCTGCTCTCATCGGAATCGCTTTCGCTCTCGGTCTCCGTATCGCTCTCGCTCTCAGTAGTATTCTCACTATCCGATGAAATTTCAATCAAGTTACTTCGTTTATTTTGAAAAAAGGCAGTATCTAAATGAATCGTATGTGGTTCATGATACGCAACTGGTTTTTCATCCGACGGTTGGTTTTCATTCGCATATTCGAGTATAATGCTTCCTTGCGGAAGTGCGGCGCCGTCTGAACCGTTATAATGCGCCGATGACATTTTATATAAACGATGTATATCCGACGAGGATTCTTCAATATATTGCTGTAAAATCATGGCTTGTTCGCGATGAGATTGCTCTAAAACCGTCAAACGAACCTTCATATATTGAAATATTCCATAGACAAGTAATGAACAAACCGCTAAACTAATGATGATTGTTAAAATACTTAATTCACCCATCCTCGGAAGCTTCGCGATATATAATATAATACTCGGCGATGTTATATTCTATAAACAAACGATTATATTGTTTTTCAGGAGATTTGGATATTTCTATGAAATCGGTAAATCCCAAAAGTCCGTGGCTAGGAAGGACCGAAGGTCCGTGTTCAAACACTTTTCAGCCAAAAATATTCCCTTGAAAAATGATGAAAATCCATGAAATCGGTAAATTCCAAAAGTCCGTGGCTAGAAAGGACCGAAGGTCCGTGTTCAAACACTTTTCAGCCAAAAATATTCCCTTGAAAAATGATGAAAATCGGATATTTCCATGAAATCGGTAAATTCCAAAAGTCCGTGGCTAGGAAGGACCGAAGGTCTGTGTTCAAACACTTTTCAGCCAAAAATATTCCCTTGAAAAAACGATGAAATCCCAAAAGTCCGTGGTTAGGAAGGACCGAAGGTCCGTGTTCGGACGCTTTTCCGCCAAAAATATTCCGTTTTAAATTAGAAAAAAATAACACTATATACCGTCACATATTTATACGTAATGCTTGAAATGATGACCTGCGAAAAATGTTGCGTAAACACGCAACAAATGGCAACATGCCCCGACCATGTCCTTTTTCGCATTTTGCGTAGAACTTTTGAAACACAATTTTTCGCGATTTGTGACTGACCAGTCACAACTTTTTTCAATCCAACGAAAATTTTGTGACGATAATTTTTTCGACCATTCGTCCGACCTCCCTCCGCGTCCGTCGGCGGGCGGTTTTTTGTCGTCCGTATATATACCTCCCCCATTTAGGCAGCATTTTACGCAAGACTGAAAAACGCATTATGTATCACTGCGATACATGTGACATCAAAACCAATAACAAATTTGATTATAATCGACATCTTTTATCGTCAAAGCATCAACGGTTATGTTCCGAGAACGCCAAATGTAAAAATTACATTCACAGTCTCATTTCGGTGGGTGGCGGCGGTTCGGCCGCGGAAAGCATCCCCAAAAAACCGACATCAAATAATTATGAAAATTTGTACCCCCAAAAAACACCCATCAAAAAAGTGGTCCAAATTAACCTTCATGAAGAAGATGACCAAAAAAATGTGATCTACGATGAAGGTTCGGATACTGATGCTGAAAGTGAGGAGGACGAAACGGTAGGTCACGTGACCAACCCAGACCTCGGAAGTCACGTGACCAATGACAACGGTTCTGCGACGTCGGCCGGTCCTGCCTATGAATGTAAATATTGTCGCCGGCCTTATATCAACCGAACAGGATTATGGCGACATAATAAGAAATATGGGGTATCATGTATTACAAAATCGATGGATGTCACTAAAATAGAAAGCACCACTGAACTGAAGAATGTAATCAATACGATGATGGATATGAATAATGAATTCAAAACTCAGATAATGGAGATGTATAAAACAAGCATGACTGCTCTAACAACGGCTTCATCTACGAATATTACGAATAACAATACGAATACGAATACCAATAATTTGACGAACTGCTATAATCAGACATACAATATGCAGTTTTTCTTGAATGAAAAGTGTAAAGATGCGATGAATATGAAGGATTTCGTGAATTCGATTCAACTGAATACGGACGACCTTGAAAATATGGGAAAACTGGGGTATGTTGAAGGAATGTCGAATATTTTTATCACGAATTTGAATAAAACCGAGCTACATAAACGGCCAGTTCATTGTAGTGACGTGAAACGAGATACGCTTTATGTGAAAGATGCGGATAAGTGGGAGTGTGATGGTCCAGACCATCCAAAAATGACGAATGCGGTGCTGGCGGTTGAACATAAGAATGTCCAACTGATGGGAGAATGGGCAGCACAACATCCGAAATGTATGACGAGTTATACCAAAGACAACGACCAATATTTCAAGTTATCAAAAATAGTAACCGATGGTGCGCAAGATGGAAATATATCGAAGGTGATAAAGAAAGTCGCCAAAAGCGTGACAATTGATAAAACAAAAATGTTGTCATCAAATACGGCATAAAAATAAATTCATGTTTATGTCGTAATGAAATGAATGTAATGAATGTAATGAATGTAATGAATGAAATGAATGAAACCGGAATGGATGAAATGAATGAAATCGTCACCCTTTTCATCAATTTCACCAATTATTTGAATTCGTCGTATTACGAATATCATTTTACACACGCCCATCAGGTTGCTCGTTTGAATTTGGATTCGTTACTTACCGAAGTATCAAATACGCCTCAAACATCGCCTACGCTTGAACAGTGTGTGTCATTTTATAATAACGTTCGTATTCTTGAAAATGTCATCGAAACAGATGACCCCGATTATCATCGATACAAGAGATTATTACGAAGGTATATCGCAGTGCTTACACCTACCTCTACCCCTCAATAATCACCCTCGCACTTTCTACAATTTCGGAAGGATATTCGAGCTCACGGAGAACCTTCAATCCGCCTTTAATTGTTGAAACACCATCAGCGATTTTATACAAGTATTTTCCGGTTTCCGCGCAGACCGACATATGTAAGTTTGTAATCGTTCGCGAATTCTTCTTTTCGAGAAGCCGACATAATTCAATATAATGCGTGGTGAGAATGAGATCAACCTTCGGGTTTTTCGAAATATAATCAATATATCCATATGCGGCTGCTACGGCCTCATACGGGTTTGTTCCAGAATAAAGCTCATCGAATATACAGAAATGCCGCTTTGATGGATTATCCATGATACAACGCAATATTTCCATACAACGACGAGATTCCGCTTGAAATAGACTATCGCGTCCAGACGTATCTGGAATATTGAGATAACAGTGAAGATAGTCATATGGATTGATTTCGGCGCGTTGGTAAAACCCAAAACCGAGTTGTTGAGAGATTATGATATTGAATAGAGTGGATTTGATGACCGTTGTTTTCCCTGCGGCGTTGGGGCCGGTTATAATGAGTTGTTTGTCGAGGACCACGTCATTTGTAACGACTTCGTCTGCGCGATGCGCCTTGAGCGGTGCATACACTTGACCGAAAAGTTTGGTGATACCGCCTTTACGTTGATTGACTGGTGGGGATGGAGGCGGCGGCGGCGACGGCGACGGCGACGGAGGCGGCGAATGCGGAGGCGGGAGAAGATTGTCGCTCACAGGTTCTGTGTCAGGTTCGGCATTGGATTCAGTAATGGGTGCGGCTACTTCCGTCTCTGGCTCAGGCTCAGGCTCAGGCACTCCCTCCTCCCGAACAAATGAACATTTATGGATGACGCCTTCAATGACGAAGGAGCGGCACGCGGTCAAATGTTCTATATACGCATTAAAACCAAAGCTGTATTCAAGTAATTCATTCAAGTCCGTCTGTGAAAACAAGGAATAGTAATTCTTCATGACATATCCAATTTGAAAGAACTTTTTAACACTCACTGAAAATGGCGAAATATCGGAAAGTGCCGTCGTGACTTCTTCCAGCAAGCGATATCTCTCGGCAAGTTCCTCTCGGAAAGGTTCATATTCCGAGAGATGATAGGTCTGAATAAGTTGAATCATGTAACTCATATTTACGCCGGTAGCCGTCAAATATCCGTTGATGGTATGTAGATGTGTATGAACCAATTTGATGTTATTGTAAAATCGCACACACGCCATTATATTCTGGTAAATCTGGATGAAGTAAAACACCACCGACATTAAAATATACATTTTTTGTTCGACATTCACGGTTTCAAACTGTGTAAAGAATTTACCTACTGAATGCTGGCTTATAATCTGTTTTAATATTTCCACGTATTCTGAAAAACTCACGCCTAACCCGCGCATTAAAAGAACGAAGAAAGGTATAATCAGAACAATCAACGGTGTAAGAAGTGCGATAACTGGCGATGAAATATTGTAAAGGCTGAGAAATTGGAGGAATGACGAAGACGTGTTGAGTTTTGCGAGGAAAGGGGTTTCAACATAACTGAATTTCTCTTTGAAATCATGAAGTTTGCCTGTTCCGCGAAAGTCGGCCCATGTATCTTTCATCGTTGAAAATGCTTCAATACAATCGTGATGGGCGGTGTTTTGTACGATATTACGTTGAAGTAGTTCGTTGTCGAACATCTCGAGTAAGGTCTGGGTTTGTTTTAAGTATTCGATATCGGTTGTATAGTATTTACTCCAGATGGGCAAATGTTCGGCACCATACACGGATTTAGGCGAAAATAAATAATGATAGAGGCCTTTGACGACGGCGTCGTCCTTGACCGCTTCGTCATTGACCGCATTCAATGATTTCGGTTTTACTTGTAACATTTCTAAGTCATCGATAATAGAGTGCGACAACTCATGTAATTTGTCGGGGTTTGTATAAGCAATCGGTGGTCGAAATATACCGGCGACTATGACCGCAGTCGAGGTCGAGGTCGAGGTCGAGGAGTCAAGCTTACCGGATTTCACCCCTAAATGTTCAAATAATAACGACTTTACATCATCTGGGTTTCGCGGAATATCATTGACAGACTCTCGAACATCCGCGAGTAATGAACACACACTAAAAGAACAACTCATGATTATATTGTTATCAGCCAACAATATAATATACGAATTCAAACTCACAATGGTCGATTCTCCCGCCCCGTCCAGTAGTGAAAAAGTGCGACAATTCGCCTTATATTCCTTCCATAAAATTCACAGGCAATTCCGTAATCGATGTTTCATAATACGTTTCGATTTCTTTCTTAATCCGCATGTCACGGCGAGTAATGAAGTTAATCGCGATACCCTTACGCCCCCAACGCCCCGAACGACCAATACGGTGAAGATAAATATGGACATCCTGCGGCATATCAAAATTGATAACGGTGCTGACCTGCTGAATATCAATACCGCGCGCAGTTACATTCGACGAAATAAGCACACGATGAATACCAGCCTTGAATTCTTGATACGCCTTTCCACGGTCGCGGTTGTCGCCCTTTTCCATACCACTATGAATACAGCATACAGGAAACCCGTCGAAAAGCATTGCCTCATGAAGGTCGGCCACGCGTTTTGTCGAATTACAGAAAATAATACATTGAGATACCGAAATCGTCTTGAACAGGTCCTTCAATGTTAAGTATTTT
>Ga0194133_10009888_pt1 | contig 10834 bp, 7 predicted proteins | sample TA2KigOf40mmetaG_FD_155448 | JGI IMG/M metagenome (GOLD analysis project Ga0194133, IMG submission 155448) | Freshwater microbial communities from Lake Tanganyika, Tanzania - TA2015055 Kigoma Offshore 40m | ecosystem: Environmental > Aquatic > Freshwater > Lake | place: Tanzania: Lake Tanganyika...
AAATACAAATAGTTTCCAAACAAACCCCTTTACAGTTCAACTTTAACTGCATAGCTTAATTTTGCCTCAAAAAGTCCATTTGTTTATTGTCAAGCCCTTTTCAAAAATGCAATTAACTTAAAGCTTTTGTTTGTTTTTGGGGAAGAGTTTTGAACTCCCTTCTTTTAACTTTATTTAGATCCTGCCATTTTTTTCCCCAGTTTTCCCAGAGGTAGATGAGATGACTGCAGACATCATTGGACTCCAATTTAGAAAAGTGGTGTGGATCACTTTTTCTTTTATTGGAAATTTGATAAAAACGGATGCTTATTGCACAAAACGTTTTATCGTACTTGAGAAAAAAAAACCTACATGTTTAATGTTTAATGTTTTATTGAACTCATTCGTTTATCAAATATGACAAGATGAATCATATAAGATATACTTCGTAAGAGTTGGAAGTATTTACATGCGTCAAAAATAAATAAAATTCTTCTTCTTCGTCAGTGTTCGTCAAATTGTGCATGTAAATATGTGCACGAATGAGTCACTTATGGGGTCTTACCATTCCAACCCGAGTAGCCATAAGGGCACGAGGAGGAAAACTGGGATTTTTTAATCCTTGCAATTTGGTGCCCCAACCCAGTGGAAAAACCTCCCCCTCAGGTTGGAATGCCAAAATGCTTCTTCAATTGAATCCTCCATCCATCGTCACTGAAGCCATCTAGCCAATCAAATCCAAGTTCGTTGATCGTTGTACCGCATCTGTTCTGTATGGCCTGATTTCCAATTTTGTGATCAGCCTTGTTGAAAAATTTTAACCTCTTAGGCTTCCTTCGTTCTGCGTATGTGTTGGCAATCAGGGTATCAGCAAGCCTGACCGGGTACCTTCGGGTAACCGCCTTCAAAGCAATAGATGTGGACTGGAACCTTGACCACGCCGTGGACCTCATTCTGCCTAGTTCATCGAGTTTTGATCTGCTCATCTTCCGACGATAGTCCTGCATTGCAATCCTCAATGACCTATAGTAAATGACATTTAGTTTTCTGAGGTCTTTATACGAATTTTGGCCATGAAGCCAAGCAGCAGAAGCATAAAAACAGACACTATAAAATTGACTAGTTAGCACTTTAAGGAATTGTTTTAATGTTAGTTTTTTCCTTATGAAACTAAGTGCTGAATTAAGCTTTTTCGCTTTGCATATGACACTGTTAACTTGATTTGTCCACGTTAACTTAGCATCAAACACTGTTCCTAGCACTTTCATATCTTGGCCTGTTTTAAACTGCTCTCCATTGATGGAAAACTTCAGTTGTTCTGTTTGTGTCTTGGAGAAGAGAACTGCCTCTGTTTTTGCAAGGTTTGTGACCATTCCCATGTTGTCTAAGTAGAGTAGATGTTTGGTGATTGCCTCACAGACATTTTTTTGCAGATCTGGAAGAGCTCCTCGTACAAGAACGTAAGAATCATCTGCGTATGTCGTAATGTGATTTCCATTAACATGCGATGCCACGTCTTTCATGTAGAGGTTGAACAGTTTTGGTCCTAATATCGACCCTTGAACGCACCCTAATGAAAGGGTTTTTAAATCTGACTTTTCTCCGTCTAGGTCCACAATAAATTTTCTATTGACAAGGAAGTCACCAACAATCTCCAAGAGGTCGTCATCCAGATGGTTTTTGAGAATGGACTTGAAGGTATTAGGTCGCAATAAGTCGAACGCTGCACTCAGATCAACTGAGTACAGCACACATTGCTCGTTCTTGTCTAGGATTCCTGCCAGAGCACTTTGAATTTCAAGAATCGCCGTGGTAGTACTGTGACCAGCCTTGAAACCATGCTGATGTAACCCTTCCAGCCCTGGATGCCTTCTATTGATTTCATTTAATATGACTCTTTCAAACAGCTTATCCATACTGCAGAGGTTGGAGATCGGCCTATAATTGTCCATTAGGCTTTTATCTCCCTTTTTGTGCAGAGGTATAATCCGCGCAATTTTCCATCTTTCAGGTATTTTTGAAGTAGCCATTCTCATCAGTCTGCAGTAGTGTGTCTTTAGAAATTTGTAGGTTGTTATCATTACTCTCATTGGTACTTCATCGTATCCATATGACTTTTTCTTCTTTAGATTCTTGATTGCTCCTGTGACCATTTCTTCAGAGATGATGAGTGCCGCATTCACTTCTGTGGTTCCGTTGTCAAAAAGTACCTCAGGTTTGGTTTTAGCTGATAGTGTTGCTGCTTTATGATCAAAGAAATTGGCAAACGCATTAGAAATTTCCTTTTTATCTGTACTGAGTGTATTATTAATTTTGATCTCCATTTTAGGTCTTTGTTGGCATCGTCCTAGCACATCATTGATTGATTTCCAGAATACCTTCGGGTCCGGCGAGGTAGCCTTCATTTGTAGTCTCGTCTTTTGAACCTCTTTTATTTTCCTTTTCAACTTTTTGCTCAGGTGGTTTGCCTGGATAAGGTCATTACTATCTTCATTTTCAGCAAAGCTTTTCAGGTAACGATCCCTTGCCTTTTTTATCATTTCTATTCTGTTATCAACAATCTGTGTAGGGTTTCTTTTTCTTATCACTCTTATAGGGCAGAGTTTTTCCATTATGAAGTGATGTATTTTTGCGATTCCCTTTTCCAGATCATCAGCACTGCTCATCTTCCAAAGATCTTGTTCCAATCTCTGAACCGTTTTGTGTCCATTGAAGAGTCTTCTAAGGTTCAAATCATTGTAGAAATTCCAAGCTCTACAGTAGGTTTTCTCTGTGGTTGGAATCCGTCCGGATTTCCATTCCGCTATTACAGCATCGTGGTCGCTTTGCGGGAGGTGTTCCACTCTGTAGGCATTTTTATCACTGCCATATATGTGATCCAGGCAGGATATTTCAAGCCTAATTTCATTTTCATTTAGCTGAACAATCCTACGTCTGGTCTGGACTGTTATTCGTTGCTTTAAACCTGATTCGATGGACCACAGGTCTAGCCTTAGTAGCTGTGATGACGATTGATAGGTTGCATCCTGGAGTCTACTGTAATCCAGGTTAAAATCTCCCCCCACCAGAGTATCTTTATCATCAGTTGGAATGGTAGACAGAGCTGTGAGTAATTTATCAAAATTTTGACTTAAGGACAGGCCATTGTTGTTAGTAAATAGCCTATAAACACCGACTGCCCTTTTTTCCTTGTTTTCAAGGCTCAGGATCTCCAGACCTGGCTCAAAATTTGCATCTGACACTTTGAACCCGGAATCCACGTGCACGTAGCACGCAATTTTAGAGATACCATTGAATGATTTGCCAGTGTAAAACAAGTAAGATGATATATTTAGAACTTTAGTGTCATCAGTATCTTTAATATTTGCTTCAGAAACAAAGAAAATTAATGGATTAAGAGATTCAATGTAATGAGATATTATTGCATGTTTAGATCTAAGGCCGCCACGACAATTCCACCACACTATTCGTCTTGGAGCTTCCTTTTCTTGTTTGCATTTGTTGATCCTTTTGGCCTGCCTTTTTTCTTCTCGATCCCTTTTCCTTTCTTCTCTTCTCCTTGACCATTCTGCTTCAGAAGATTCACAAGTTTTCTTAGATCTACCCCAGACCCTAGGATTTCCTTTATCTGTTGCTCTTGTGTTTGTTGATTGCTGGAAGTTGGTGTTTCGTCCAGCCAGGTTCCAAAAATCTCTCGTGGAAACTTGCCGCTGTCCGCCAACTTGACCACAAACTCCTTCCATGTTAGCTTAGTGTTTGTGCAGTTTTTGTGTAGATGGCCAGATTCCCAACAATTATTACATTGAGTTGGTTGACCGTGATAATATATTCTAACACGACATCCAAACATAGGTAGCCATTCAGGTATTTGTTCTCTGATGATGATGACAAGAAAAATGCAGTGTTTGAAATAAAATTATTTTGACAAACAGGGTAAAAAATTTGCCAGAGGATATACTTACTTTTATACTTTTTACCTTTCTTGAAGATCAAAGAATTTGCCAGAGGATATACTTACTTTTATACTTTTTACCTTTCTTGAAGATCAAAGAATTTTGTTTTTGACTTTTTCTGACACTTTTGCCTTGTTTTTTTACACATGAAAATAGAGATTCAGAACAATCATCTTAAATTGATGCAATGTAATGCATTAAAGTAAGAGACAATTTGTTGGTTAATAATTTTATTGGATTGAATGCATTTTCATTCTAATTAGTTTTCCAGGCTGCCAAAAATTATTTTTATTTTCATTTTAAACTTTTTATCTTTTTTGAATTCAGAAAAACTTTCTTTCTGTGCAACAGTTTATTTGAAGTGACAAGCATGATACTCTCTCAAGGTCGATAATCCAATCTGATAGACACTTTGATTAATGGTGCTCCAGAACCAAATAATTATAAAATTGAAGCCCCCTTCAAACAAAAAAAACAGTCCTTAGATTGGCCTTCAACTATGAACAAAAACTTGAGCAACAATTGATCGTGTTGATGACAATTTGTTGTGTTGCATTTTATTTTACAAAATAACAACTTTGATTGATATCATTACTCCTACATGAAAGATTTTAAGTTAAAATTCATCCAAATTACAACAGTTGTGCTCATTATCTATTTATGAGCTTGAGGATTTATTCATGATCTCGGAGAGCAAAACATTATCTTAAAGCACATTTGAACCCCTAATTAATTCAAAATCTCTTAATGAAATTATTAATCCGCCCAAAGTCATTGGAAGACACCAGTAAAGCATTTGCTGAAGTTGCATTGATTCAGGTAGAAATCTCCATTACCTTCATATTTGGAATGGCTGGAATACATCTACTCAACAAAACTAAGAAGTCTTGGACAAATCTTCGATATTTCGTCAAAATAAGACTTTAGAGTGAATGTACTCTTGAACTGCAAATTATTCACTTCCATATGAAACATCTCAGTCAACAAAAAAATTGATTATAAAAAGCTGGTAAGATAAGAAATAGAAAAATGAAATATTTTATAGAGCAAATAAAATAGTGCGTGTCTAGCATGTCTTAAGAAGGAACCTTTTCTTTGAGGCACAATCCTTTGACAGATCATAAAAGAAAATCATTGCTATTTCAAAATTCATTCTGAATAGAAATTCTGCCATATATCTCGAAACAAATTATATTTTTCTTTTGAAAATTGATTCTAATGTGAAAGGTTTTTTGAATATAAGATGGAAAGATTCCAAAAATCTCTAGGGATATGGCTTACACTTACAAAATCATGGTTAAATGAGCACTTACTGAGAAATCTACTTTGGTTATAGAAGAAGGCCCCCTTGAGACTTCTTTCTGAACACTAATATTATAGTCTTTCTGTTTTTTCTTATTTATAATTTTTGAATAAAATTTTAGATTTGAATTAATTTTGTCTATTATCATTGATGGAGCAATGAATTTTTTAAGAAAACTGGTTGATTTTTTTTACTTTATCTGTCTGTCTGTCCATCTGTCACCTCAAAGACTCTCTCAGTTTTAAAGCAAGAGGGTTAATTTTTTTCATGAGGATAGCTTGAAACCTTCAAAAAATTATCAACCAGAATTTGGAAATTTTATTTAGTTGCTGAGATATGAGGTTTTTTTGGGTTGACAAAAAAACGAAATAAAGCCTCTTTGCTTCATTTTAGAGTAAAATGTGTTAGTTTATAGTAATATTTGGGGATAAAACTGAATATTATTTTCACTAATTTCAGAAATTTTGGTCAACATTTTCGTAGCAAAAATACCCGCCTATACTTAATTATTTTATTTTGAACATTTTTTATTATTTTTTGTGGTTTATTAACCTAAATTAAGGCTAACACTGGGGTAATAGGCTTGCCCATTTAAAAAAATCTGGCCAAATGCCTGCTTGTTCACATAGGTAAATAAAATATTTGTATTGGTTTTACAAGCTCCATCGAATTTCACAATGAAAATGCCTATTACAAAAAACTTTTTAAGAGCAATGTATATGATAAAAGCATCCTACCCTCCCCCACACCCACCCACCCCTCTGAGCCCTCCCTGGCAGTTAAACGCAGTCAGATAGGTGAGAACTGGAAGACCGGGGCTCCAAACCCCATCAGGGGAAATATTTGACCACAGTATTTGCTTTAAAATGATCATCTAACATGATGGTTACTTCAGTCAGGATTGATGGTTGTGCAGATCTTGTAAACAAAAAAAACCTGATTGAATTAGTGAAAAACAAAAAATAATTACATCAGAAAATACATTTCCCTAAATTTAACCTGGGATAGTTCAGATGACAAAGACACAATAACAAAAACGGAATATTATCAGAAAGGTAAATACTTAAAATTTATTGCCATCATAGCCATGATCTAGATCAACAATGAATGTTTTTACAACTTTTTTGTCTCACAAAAGGCTCAAATAATGCAGACAAAATGTACCTCTAGTTGTTGCTATAGTTTGATGACCTCAAGTATCACATCCTTAGTTGCACACCTTTGCTGTGATAGAGAAAGGTGAAATTTGGCACAATTCACACTTTTTGGAAGGGCTACAAATTTTGAAGCTTGAATAAGGGGTTGCTGTGTTTGGCCTAATGGTTATCTGACTGATCAGACCCCTGGATTTCACTTAAAATCGTCTCCATAAGGTTATTATCTCGGTCAGGATTGATTTTTGTACAGAAACTTGATCAAAAATTATTAATAATCTTTGATTCGTAATTATTATAAATATAATCAAGTGACTTTAAGACACAACTTTTAGTGACATGAAGTGGGGTATGTAGAACATTATCACCATTAAAATTGATGAAATGATGGAATAATAAGTTCCTTAACATAAGCTTCTGTAAATCAATCAATCAATCAATGTGAGTCTGAAGTCAAATGTGTAGAAAAAAATAACTTTTAAAGAATTATGAAAAACAAATGATTAATTTACATTTTGAAAACTCATCTCATCCCAATCGAGATGGATTGGGAACAGAACTTTTTATAGAGTTATACTGAATGGCTTGAAGATAACAATTAATACTTAAAAAACTACAAGAGAAAAATGAAAAAATGTGACTTTAGACCTTTTTCTTTGATACCTAATAGGGATGATACGAGAGACAAATGGTCGAATTTCAACAGATTAATTATAAAAAATAAACACATCATTAGTGTTCGAGATTTATTTTTAGATGTTCACATAATTTTAGTTACATAATCTTAGTTACCCAAGTTCGTTTTCCTTATCAAAGCATGTATCAGATGTTGTTTCGTGGTTAATATTTCCGAATTTGATATGTCATATCTCATCAAAAAAATCAGAACAAACACGACCACTCGACAAAACAAAAGTTGGCAATCTGATTTTTAGGTAAAACATTCAAAAACATTTGTAACTTATTTTTTTATAAATGAAGTCCAAAGTATCTCAGCCAATTTCAGGTGCATTTTTTTGCATCCTAGGATCAAAACACGATCATATTAGCAATTATTTCATGTATTTCATAAAATATTTCATTTTCAGATAAAATGCATCTTAAATCTTTTTTGATTCTCTTCCTTGGCATTGCTTTCATGCCAAAGGCAAAAACATCTATGGAATCAGCTTGTTTGAAAGCAAGTAGTGCAAATTGCCGAGATGCAAGTAAATATAACTTATTCTGAATGTATTTTTCACCTCTTTTATTGGAATATGATCTCAAAGCATATAACAAAATCATCTGTAACATAGGTAGCGAAGGATTTAATATGGCTGAATGTAAAGTGGCATGTGAAGGTTTCCTTGAAATACTTTCAAAGCTAAAAGTTTTGGTCAAGACAAATGTCAGAGATTCTTATGAAGTCATGTTAATGGTAAGTAAAGATATATTTATTGGAATTTACTTTAGTGATTTTTTTCATTTTTTTTAACAAAACTCATTGTGATTTTAAAAATCATTTCTTTCATATTTTTTCCCATGTCATTGAGCTTATATTTAAAGTATAAAGATTTGAGTTTTGTAAATTGGGTGATTTGGTAATGGGTAAAAGGATATGAAACAGTTTATGATTGACAATTCTCAATCAAGAATTGAATCAGTATTGAATTATTTATTAGTGTCAGAAGACTCATATATATTTACCCAAGAGACCCTTGAGGATGAATGCTACTTTTAGCAACACCCCATCAAGTAGTGATGGGTCCGGGTCCAAAAGTTTTGACCCAGGCCAGGTTGGGTCAGCCATCTTTGGTTTGGAAAATTTTCCCCTAAAAATCCCAAAATTTTCAATTTTTTCCCTTCGGATCAAAAAAATCTCATTGGGTTGGATCAAAAAGTACCCAAGTTGAAGACAGCTCAGCCTCTTATTTACTGCTGGTCAAAAGTATGCTCGGGTTGGGTCGGGTCAGGGCTCATCTCTACCATCAAGTCAACACGATGTCTGAGGTGATGAAATATGCTGGTAACGGGAAGCTGGGAAGGTTTTTTCCTGCGTGAGAGAGACATTTACTTGAATCAAAAAGTCCAATATGTTGAAACTAGTTTTGATTATCAATGTGAATAAGGATTTCTAATTACATTTATCGAACAGATAAAAATAGAGTATGCTTATAAAGGCAATACAAGCTTGAATTAAAAATATTATTTTCAAGTCAAGTCTGTTCAAGACAACATCACAGAAAAAGGATGGTTTCAGTAACCTTCTGGATCATTACTCTGACAATCTGTGGAAGAGATCAAAAAAGATTTCCAATTACATCAGCACCAGGGGAGGCCACCTTACATCTGATGGTCAAACATTTTTTGTCTAGAAATTATTTTCTAAAGACCTCAAATGATTAACTTTTTCTTCTACATTCCATACAAAGGTCTTCAAATCACACTTAGGAAGCACACAACTGAGGACAGCTTTCTAAAAGTTTTATCAGCAACTCTCGACATTTACAAGCATGAAGTTAGGAACTTACAGAAAGTAATTGGATACTCTGAATCACCAAATGACATTTCTCATTATGAGCCATCAGTAAGCATTTGAACTTTGCCAAATGAGATATTTTTAAACTATAAAAATACTGTAAGCTCTTTTTGACAACATCAAACAAATTTAGACTCGTCATTTCCTCCTTGAACTTCTAAAGGAGTCGAATGAAGATGTCCGAGAAATCTCTGGCCACATCCAAACACTTTTGAAGCTTGAAACAGAACAGGATTCAGCAAATGTTGCACAACATTTATTTGATAAATCTCTTTAAGCTGCATTTGTGGAGAAATTTGATCTTTTTCATAAAATATTAATATACCAAACCAAATTTAAGACTATATTAAAACATTGTAGGGAATTATTGTAAAGTCTAATACTTAATTATATGTATAAGAATCAGTTTCCTCAACCGATTCTAACCTGTCAATCAATTTATTTCAGAATTTGAGCATAAGGGTAGATGTTGATATACTTTCATTTTGTATACATACATGAATGATGTTTAAAAGTGAAAAAGCTTTACAGGAAAAGTCAACTCAATTAAAAAAAATGAAAGTGGTATTGTTGAGTTGTCAAACTAAAATTTCTGACAATTTCCTAAAAGTAGACACCCAAATATGAAACTCAATGTTGGATAGAGGTTTGGCGATCAAATATAAAATGTTACAACAAGAAATCTTTTATGTAGATTTTGAAGAGCTAGAAGTAATTATTAATCAAAAAATTAGCTTTTCATCCAAGTGAGTAAATTATTGAAAATCACTAAAATTCTTTGAGATTCTCTCTTTTCTAAAAGTCAAGAAAGAAATTAAAGTGAAATCAAACTTTGATGGATATATTATAACTTTCCCATTCTGAAACTTTTTGTGCGTTTGGATCAATCGAGATTTTTCAAGAGTTTGAAGTGAAACTTTTGAAAATGCGAATCGGGAATTTCATAATCACAGGCTTGGATCAATACAAAAATGAAAGCAAAGAATATGAATGTCCTGAGTGTCACTTGTATTAGATGAAGCCTCCGTTCTATATACAAATAAAACTGATTTAGTCAAGCAAACCATCCTTAGATACACTCCTATTTCTTATCAATATTGAAGCTTGTGTCAAAGAAGGGTTTTTTTGAGTATGCCTTGCGACTCACAGTCATTTTTAAGGCACACTAAGTGGTTATAATTTTTTTAGTATTAATTTACCCAGGCGGAAGTCAAACCCAGGTTGCTGGGATGAAAATCCAGCTTCTTACCACTGTATCACACTGGCTCCCTGTTAACCTGGCTTGTAGTCATTTATGTAAGTCTTAATACTCAGGAAAATTCCTGCAAGCTGGGTTGGGTTAAGATAATGGACTATTTTGAAGATAAAAAAGGACATCCGTTTAAAAAAGATTGTATCAAGGCTCTCAAATCCTGTCATGCTTAGCATTCTGGATCGACGAGGATGCAAATTAAAGTCTCTTAAAATGATTAAAGTATCGAGAAGAAGATCGATCACAGTCTGTGTCTGAAGCGATATCAATAATTGAAATTGAAAAGGATCATACGGGTGAGGGGCATGTGTATAACACCATATATTTAATTGATTTATTTATCCACTTTGATCCCTTCCAAGCAAAGCAAGGGTGGGAGTTTAGAAATTTGTAAAGGGATCTCAGCAAAATGGCGTGGTGTCATGCATCCATCCGTCTGTCACCTCATTCTCCTCTGACACCAGTGGAGTTTAGAGACTTGAAAATTGGCTCCAAAGTTACTGTCCAGATTATAGCTTCCATAATTTTAAAGCTAAAGAAAAGTTTATAAAATAATTTTTTTGTTCAAACATTTAACTAAAAATGTTATTTTACAAACATTTCTTTAGCTTTAAAATTGGCGCCATGAATTTTTTAAGTAGGCAGGTCAAATTTTTAAGTCAAAGTTAAGATTGG
>Ga0194133_10009889_pt1 | contig 10833 bp, 10 predicted proteins | sample TA2KigOf40mmetaG_FD_155448 | JGI IMG/M metagenome (GOLD analysis project Ga0194133, IMG submission 155448) | Freshwater microbial communities from Lake Tanganyika, Tanzania - TA2015055 Kigoma Offshore 40m | ecosystem: Environmental > Aquatic > Freshwater > Lake | place: Tanzania: Lake...
CTTTTTAAAAATCAATTTTTAAAAAAAAAAAAGAGATAACGAATAAATCATAATTAATATTATATTTTATAATATTTTATTATATATTTTATTATATATTTTATTATGTATTTTATTATATTTTATTATATATTTTATTATATTTTATTATATATTATTATATATAATTATATATAATTATATTTTATTATATATAATTATATTTTATAATATTTGGAAGGGTATTCGAAATATTCATAAAACGGAAAAGATTGATAATAAATTTTAAAATAAATTTGAAAATGAAAAAATTAATACGTTAAGTGTAATTATAAGTTTTATTATATACACATTATTCACTGTATCTTTTATAATAAATAGAATGGTCATTAAAGTTTATTATAAAATTATTTATAAATCATTTAGATTTTAATAATCTAAGTAATCATTGAAAGGATAATTGAAAGGATGATGATTAAGAGTTATAACTTTAAAATAAATATTTTTATAATTTCTTTTTAAATACAAATTTAAAAAAAATAAAATTATAAAATCAAATCAAGAAATAAATGCTTCATTCAAAAAATACCGAAAATATATATGGTTATACTGGTAAAAAGTCACCATCTTTTAATTTTGTCATTTCTCAGCATAATCAAATAAAAAAAGATGGTAAAATCAAACAAGTGGTATTAAAAAAAGAAGAAATTCAAGAAAATTTAATAAAAAAAGTATCCATTAAAACAGAATTAGAACATTTATCATTACAAGCTAATTTTGATTTTAATCAAGAATTAATAAATTTGAACGATTACATTAATCATTCTTTTTGGATAAAAGATGAATCAACTGCTGATTCTCCTATTATAGTTGAATGTATATTATTACAACACGATAAAGGATATAGTATTAAATGTGATAATTTTGATTACAAATTCAAAATTGTGAGTGATGGTGAATATCAAGAAATTTGGATTCAAAAAGAAATAGAAGTAAATGTCTGTACCACTAAAATACAATTTTTAAATCCACAATTTCCATTTCATTATGTATATGAAGATAATCCCTTATGTGATGCTATTTTTAATGATTATATTAAATCTCAATTATCAGAAATAAAACCTCCTAATATTTATATACTTCCCGTTAAAAATACAAATAATCAAATTAGTTATAGACAATATATTGGATATATGAAAACTTATAGCTTTATTAATTTTAAGATTAATGACAGAGGATGGTATATTGAAAGTTTTATAAATGAAAATGACAATCAATTAGTAAATGGTGTTGATGTTAAATATAAAAATTATTGGATCTATCATCCTCGATGTTCTCGAATTGAACATTTATTTGTTTTTTTATAAAAAAAAAATTTGTTTTACAATAATAAAAAATGTCAAGTTATCAAAATATAGTTCGATGTTTAAAAATTATTATTCTCATTATATTAATAATTATATTCTTTTTATTATTAAATGTTTTAATGCAAAATAAATGTAAGAAAAATAGACATTCTAATATTAAATTAGGAGAGATTGAAGTTGATGTCATACAAGAGCCTTCCGAAACATCATCCACACCCAGTTCTAATAAAATTCCTTCTTATTATATTCAAGATGATGTCATTTATCAAAGAAAATTTTAAAATGAATAAATAAAATGTTTAGGATAGATTAAAAAAAATTTTAAAATAGATAGATAATATTTTAAAATTAATCAACTAAAAATTTAAGAAGCCGTTACATAAGCCGTGTTAAAATTTAAATAACAAATATTATCTTTTTTATTATGACCATATAATGGCATTCCGATTGTATAAGCTGGAATTTGTTGAGGTTGTTGTTGAATAGACGCTGGTACTTCCCTAGAAGGTTGATTTGAATATTGAGGTTGGCCGTAATTAGGAGGTTGATTTGTATATTGTTGTTGAGAATTTGGATTGGAGGATTGTTTATGTATCGTATTAGAGTCAGAGGAAGAAACAAAATTTATATGCTGTATTTTTTTATTAATTTCTGATAAAAATTGTATAATCGATTCAATATTAGAATTTCCATCATAACGGACAAAAGGAGATCCATTTACATATAAAATTAAATCGGGAACATAGGTAATGGGAGCAATCGTCTGTTGTGATGTTTCAATGATGTCTTTATGTAATGTTAAATTAATCATTGCAAATGTACATCCATTAATTCGACTTGGTAATTGTTTAAACATTTTAATGACTTGTTCGCAATAAGGACATTCGTTTGTATAAAATAAAACGAGACACATTCCATTTAATTGACATATTAATGATAAATTCAGACCTTTATCCCCTTGTTTTAATTGAAAATCGGATTTGTTTAAAAAAATAAGACCGCTCATCGTAGATTGATTTTTCATTTTTTAATTGATATTTTTAAATTATTTTTTTTATATTTTTTTTAAGAAAAAATGAGTTTAATTATTTTGAAATCACAAAATCCTTCTCATTTAAAATGCCATTTTAAATATAAAAATAAATTATTAACTTATCTAGAGTTAATGAAATTATCTCGAACTTTGCAAATAAAATTTTACAAATTAATACAAAGAGTATTACATAATAGTCCTTATTCTCAATATTTACTAGAATTTGCACCCGTTTCGTGGAATACTATTAGTACTACAATTCTTGAATTTGTATTAATTCCAACGAGAGGATTATTTCAGACATCTAATATTAATACTTATAAAGAATATGGTATTGATACAATAAATAGATCAAAAGACATTATTCATTTTCCTAATTTATCAAAAGATACATTATTAATATGTCCTTGTCATAATCGTAAATATAATATTAATAGTTATTCTCATATTGGTTCGTTTTTTCAATCGAATAATACAAAACAACAATTAAATTTATTAAAATATATGTTTACTGTATATGCATATATTTTGCAATATAGACCAAATAAAATATATTATATGTCAACTCACGGAAAAGGAGTTGCTTGGTTACATATTCGTATAGATTCAAAACCCAAATATATTCAATATTATCGTCGATAATTATCATTAATAATTATCATTAATCATTATTGTTAATAAAAATACGAGATTATATTTTTAATAAAATATAAAAGTAATGAAAACATTTTTATTAAAATATAATTATATTTAATTATTTGAAAGAAAAAAAATGATTAATAATGATAGAGTGATTAATGAAACGAGTTTGTACTTCGGGCTATTTTGATCCATGTACTGTAGGTCATTTAGAATATTTTAAATTAGCAAAAGAACTGGCTGGAAAAGATGGACAATTAATTGTAATTGTAAATAATGATAAACAAGCAACTTTAAAAAAAGGTCGACCTTTTATGAAAGAAAAGGATAGAGTTGAGATTATAAAAGCATTAAAATATGTCGATGAAGTGTATTTAAGTATCGATGAAGATCGAACAGTCTGTAATACTCTTCAAATTATACCACATTTGACTCATTTTGTCAATGGCGGAGATCAATTTAATACTAATATACCCGAAAAACCTATTTGTGATACATTAGGTATTGAATTAGTGGATGGATTAGGTAATAAAATTGCATCTTCATCGTGGTTAACGGGATTAAAAACTTTATCTTAAATCAAGAAATTGGATAAGATTTACGAAAATTCTCAATATAAATAATATATCGTATTAAATCTTCACTAGTAATACCATATTTTAAAATATATTCATTAAAAAGGACAGATATAGGAACATCGGCAACCGAAGGAATCATATCGGGATCATTGATCCATTCTAATAATTTACGAATTTTAGTACGATCTAATTGTAAACTTAAAAAATCATTAATGCAATAAACTAATAACACAAAAGCACCTGAATTATAACTAACTTCTAATTCACTAATTAATTTATATAAATCAGATGATAAATAATTATATTCATCTTCGGCTGATATTAATTTCATTTCTCTTAATGAAATTAAGGCTTTCATTGTTTCCATTTGAAATTTTTGAGGTATAGTTCGTTGAAATGGTACGACATAATCGTCCATTAACGTATTTAATGATAATATAGAAGTTCGTTCAAACCATTTAAATTCGTTCCCAAAAATTTGTTCATACATTTTTATTTTAGAAATTATATAATTATAATTTTTAGAAATTATATAATTATTTATTAGGATTATATAGCCTAGTACTCGTTATTTGCAAATCGTCATCAGCCTTATGTGGTATAATTTGTCTAAGTTCTCCATCTGTACTAGCATCAATCATTTTCGATTCTCTTTCTAATATATGACTACTTTGTTCATCATCTAAATCTAATTGTGCTTTTAAAACTGTATAAAAACATCTTTTAAACGCATCTTTTTTTGGTTGTATCTCATAAATATCTTTTTCAAAAGTTTTTTTATCATTATTTTTATTAAAATGAATTTTATACACTTGTTCAAAATATCCTTTTTTTTTATTTTGCTGATTTAATATATCTATATTTGCTGGTGGAAGATGTCTAATTGGATAATAATGACCTCTAAAAAATGATATATCAAAAGGATAATATACTTCATATATTCCCTCTTTTAAAGTAGTTATCATATAATAAGTTACTGCATTATTTGATTTATTATATTTTATATCGGTTAAAGTGACCGATATTGATTCACTATCAGAGAGATCTTTTGAATGACTTATTGGATGTTCAACTTTTCTTTTATCAAAACTATGATCAAACTTAGATGATGTACTACTTGTTTGTGCAGCTCTACTACTTGTTTGTGTTATATCTCCCATTTTATTATAAAAAAAATTTTTTAATCTTATAAATTTTCACAAATTATCAATTAGATTAATATTTCGTAAATTGAATTTGTTAAGATGACTCTTTTTTATTATCATTAATATAAATAGTTGATATAAATAGTTAATATAAATAGTTGATATAAATAGTTGATATAAATAGTTAATATATAATTGACACACATATATATATATGAATTATGAATAATGAATAATGAATAATAAATAATGAATAATAAATATTTATAAGTAGACTGGAATGAAAAGTATGTATAATTTTATAATCAAGTGTAAATCATATTTTTTAAATATTTAAAACGAGGACCTAAAGGACATTCTCTATTAATCCAACTTTTTAATCCAAAATTTAAAGCCTCTTTTGGTAATGATAAAATATCAGATATAGACATCCACGATACTTTTACAATTTCATTTGTATCTTGAATATGAATAGGTGGTTTTTTTGTACAATTAACTTTAAAATAAATATTATTTTTAAATTTAATTTTATGTTTTAATAAATTTGAATGAACTGTAATTCCAGTTTCTTCATAAAACTCTCTAATAGCGGTTTGTTCTTCGGTTTCACCATTTTCCATATGACCTTTTGGAAACCCCCATTTATATGATTTTTTACCTAAAACTAATAAATAGGTCTGATCATATTCATAATAATATATAATACCACATTTTTTACTCATTTTTTGTAATTATATAATTTAAAACTTTATTTTTTTATATTATCATTTTTTATTTATTTCATAATCATTATTTATATATCTTTATATTATTAATTGTTATTATTTTCATCATTATTAATTGTTATTAATTGTTATCATTATTGTCATCAAGAATTTAATAATAAAGGAAAAGAAACAGACTCTTGATCTATATTTGGATATTGTAAAGTATATAATAATAATATTTTTTCCCAAACTATCATAAATTCATACATTTGGAAAGAGCCAAATTGTTCCATCATTATTTCAAAAATTTCTAATAGTAAAATTGCTTCATAAAAATCACATATAAATGATAATTTTTTCTGAATAAAAATATCATTAATTTTTTTATATAGTTGAATATCATTATAAATTTCGTCAAAATAATGACTTACAAAATAAATAGAATTATAATCAGATTGAAAACAATATATAATTTGATCAACTAAAGAAAAAGGATATTGATTCGATTCAAATGGAAATAAAGATGGATAATGATAGTGTAATTGGAGATAAAAATATTCAGTTTCATACATTGTAAATTTTTTTAATAATAATATATTAGAATAAGGATTTATAATTTTTATAAATTCATAAATATATTTAATTTTTTCTACATATAAATCAAATGGTTGAGATAATGTTTGAGAAAATAAAAACGGAAAATGAATATGTCGTTCTGGATTAAATCGAAGACAACCAATTCTTTCTAAATAATGAAAACATTGTAAAAGACAATCGATATCTAAGAATTCTTGTGTCAACGGATGACGTTGACTTTTTAATAAATGTGGTAATATTTCACAATGAAAATAATAAATTTTATTCTCTAATAATATTCCTAAAAATTCATATTGACATACTTGTTGTAAAATATCTTTTTCTTCAAATGTTTGATTAATATAAATTCCATCCAATAAACAATGTTTAATTGGATATTGAATGTGTTGATAATGTTGTGTTAAATATAAATGCCTTTCTATTACTGAATTTGGATTCCAATAAATTTTCCAATAATAATGAATATATAATTGTAATGTTGATTGTAAGAGTGATTCGGATGTTGATTGTGGGGATGATTGTGATGATGATTGTGGGTATAATTGTGATATTAATTGTGGGGATGATTGTGAGGATGATTGTGAGGATAATAATTGTGATGATGATTGTGAGGATAATAATTGTAAATATTGATTAAAAAAATATTTGATTTGATCGACAGTCATTGAATGACATTGATTCCATTCAGAAATTGAATAAATATCACATTCATAAATATATAATAATAAATAGATAGAAAATAAAGATTCTTTTGATAATGGAGTATATTTTAAATGAAATGGAAAATCAGATAAATCTTTTGTTGACAATATATATTCCAATAATTGAAGAGAATTCATAATTAATAATTTAGTCTTGATAAAGAAAAAAGTTTTAGTATTCGGAGAAGCTCCCATTTTTAAAAAAAATTCTAAATATTTTAAATACTCACTATTATGACAAATTAAAAGAATAATTAAATGTATTAAACATAATCCTTTTAAATTGTATTGATTTAAATCGTGTCCGTATAATAAATAATGACTAATCGAATTTTTATCGTGATTAAGGATCATTGAAAAAAGAGGAGAATAATCAATAGGAAATAAGGATTGATGTAATCCATTTACATACATTTGTTTTTCTTGTAAATTTAAATGACTTAAAAATGATTTATTAAATGTAAAAATATCCATCTTAAAATTAAAAAATTTAAAAAAAAAAATGAAATGATAAAATATAATCCTTGAACAATGGGAATCAAAAACTTACATCACTTTTTAAAAAAAAAATGTCCAAATGTGTATTCGGAAGTTCCTATTTCAAAATATGCATTTAAAAAAATAGCAATTGATATTTCTATTTTTATGTGTAAATATAAGACAACACAAGGACATTCTTTTATGGATTCTTTTTTAAATTTAATTAGCATTTTAAGATATAATGAAGTACATTTTGTGTTCGTATATGATTCGAAAGCACCTCCCGAAAAAGATTTAGAGAGAAAAAATCGTTCTGAATTGAGAGAAAAAAATAAATTACGAGTACAAAATTTACAAAATCAATGGTTTCAATACAAAGATTCTCTTCAATTAAAAGAAAACGATATTTTAAATAATGACGATGAATTGATTATTAACAATGATATTTTAAAAAATTTTATAAATAAAATTTATGTTGATCATCAAGATAAATTATTACTTATAAAATATATTGATCAAGAGATTTTAAAACTTCAAAATACTTTATTAACAATTCGTACCGAAGATTTTTTATTGACAAAAGAATTTTTTAAAGCATGTAATATTCCTTTTGTTGACGCTGAAGGTGAAGCAGAAGCAACTTGTTGTGCATTAGCAAAACAAGGTTTTGTAACGGCAGTATTGACCGAAGATACAGATGTATTAGCTTATGGTGTTCCTTATATGTTACATAAAATGAATTATCAACAACAAAGTTGGATTGAAGTTGATTACAAAGGAATATTAGAAGAATTAAATATGACTTCCGAACAATTTTTAGATTTTTGTATTTTATGTAGTACCGATTATAATCCTAATATATTCCGTATGGGTCCAGAAAAAGCCTTTAAAATTTTATCCGAATATAAATCAATTGATAAGATACCAAACAATATTGATATTTCAAATTTAAATCACATCCGTGTTCGGCAAATTTTTCAACAATCATTGACATTTCCTTTTCGTTCTATTTCGTATTGTGGGTTTCCTAATCAATCCGAATTTGAAAAATTATATTTTTTTAATAATTGTAAATTTGATATTCAAACATTTTATAATTCTTTTACCAAAAGTATTTTTCACGAATTTCCAAAAGAAGATGATAATACATTTGAAAATAAATCTTTTGAGAATAATGAAACAATTATTTCTTCTCGATTATTACTTTTAAATCATCATTAAATCATCTTTAAATCATCATTAAATCATCATTAAATCATCATTAAATCATCATTAAATCATCATTAAATCATCTTCAAAAATATATTCCTAAAATATATTTTTATTTATTATAAATAAAAATATGAGTATTAGACGACGATCAAGATCTAATCAAACAGAAAGAAATTTACTCGTACAGCAAATTCAACGTATAGTAGAAGCAAATTATGGAATTAGTCTCATTAACGATCATATTTCTCATAATGATCTTAATCAATTATATTTATTGTTTGGAAATGGTGAAAATTTAGCAGAGAATAAAATATTACCTCATCAATTATATTATATGTTATACTATTTACATAGAAAAACTTATTATAAACTATCGGACACAATAAAAATTGTTTTTGCGTCTTTATTTAGCAAGGATGTTTTAGTGTATTTAATAAACAAATTATATCCAGTTGAGTTTGATTGTACCAAATTATCACCCATAGAATTGTTAAATTTTTTATTTGAAAAAATTAATGAACCAAAAGCCATTTCAAATATTTATATACAAGATATATTTAATCCGCGATATTCATTAAAATATACATATGAAACTAATTCAAACATAGATGTCAATATTACATCTTTTTATTATTTAATGAAGTGTACCTTTAAAAAGAAAGATTTCAATTTATTTTCTTTAAAACACAATAGAGAAAAATGGAGTTTTCCATTTGATATTAGTCCATCTGAATGGTTAAAACCGTGTGTTATTATAGATATGCCAAATCAATTTCACGATGAAAATAAATTAAAGACTGCAGATGGAGAGTTATATACCCAACATCAACATAGCCCATATCAAAAGCGTAGAAATTATTTATTTGACAATATAGAAGAAATTTTAAAAAGATTTATACAAAAAGCAAATATACAAGATTCAGATTTTTTAATGTTTTTTGTTGATCAATCTGATTTACAAACAGATGTTTCTTGTTTTGAAATTTTAGATTTAGAAACTAAATTACAAAATAAAGAATTAACAAAAGGAACTGATGATCAACCTCTTAACCGAAAAATTGTATATGTTTCGGTTCCGTGTTTTGCATTTGCCTACCCTAACTTATATGCTATACAATATCAACAACCACAAGCTCAACTTGGAAGAGATGGGTATAAAATTAAATCAAGATATGTATTAGATAATAATAAACAATTAGTTGTTCAAAAACCATTTTATTTTAATTCTATGAATCCAAATCCATATGAATATCTATTAGATGTAGAATATGAATATGATCAAGGACTTAAATCTAACGTAGTAGCCATTGGAAGAAACGGATATGTTAATAAGCGCGACAATCCAGCTTTTAAAAGTATTGAAAAAATAGATGCAATAACTTATGATAAATATGGGCGAGCATATCGTCCATCTATTAATGATGTAAAAACACATAATAATATAAATATTGCATCTATTGAATTAGATAACGAAAAAACGAGGAATAGAAGACGTGAGTATGAATCATCGGATGGATATACTTATAATATCAATACTAAAATACCTCATTATAAATATCAAAAAGTTAATACAAAAGGTTATGATCGTTCTTTAAATGTTGATACTTTTAAAGCTAAACTTTCTTCTCCTCGAAAAGAGAATAGACGAAAAAATCCAAATTTGTATGAAGGAGATAATGATTATGAAAACTTTGTTGAAAGGGGTTGTCATTGTGCACACAGAAGTATATTAGGAAAAAACGAATTAGATGATTATTTAATTGCTTTATTATTATTATTACGTGAAAGAACAATTACAGAATCAAATATTCCATTTTATTATATTCATAAATGTATTTTATTTACAAATGATAATTATACTTGGATGAGTAACGAACTTCAGAATTCTTTGTATATATATAAACCGAGTGATGATCCTAATATAAATCCATATAATAGATCTAGAAGTAGAGAAAATCGTTTTACCTTTTTAGATTTTATATGGAATGATGATAGAAGAACATCATTTGGAAAGAACCATTATATAAAAAATCCTAACTATAGATCTTTTTGGAGTAATATATTAGATTTCGAATCTCGATCTGAAACTCCTTATGATTATATGAAAGAATGGACAAACAAAATACTTCAGTTTAAATATTATAAACCGATGAATATTAGAGGTGTAAAGCAATCAAAAGCATCTGAACAACAATATACAAAACTACGACATATGGAAGAACAATCATCACGATCTAAAAAACGAGGATATACTACGGAAGAAGAACAAAGATCTACAAAACGACGATATACGGGGGAACGATCATCACGTACTACGAATGAATCATCGAACATTTTACCCATATTACAACAAGGCCGAATACCATCATCAATACCATCCATACCGTCATCAATA
>Ga0194133_10009892_pt1 | contig 10832 bp, 9 predicted proteins | sample TA2KigOf40mmetaG_FD_155448 | JGI IMG/M metagenome (GOLD analysis project Ga0194133, IMG submission 155448) | Freshwater microbial communities from Lake Tanganyika, Tanzania - TA2015055 Kigoma Offshore 40m | ecosystem: Environmental > Aquatic > Freshwater > Lake | place: Tanzania: Lake Tanganyika...
CGCGGATCTCGGCGAAGAGCCTGTCCATCGCGGGGTCGCAGTAATGGCCCCAGTTCGTCCCGGCGGGCGGCTGCAGGTCGCATTGCAGGTGCCGGACGAACCTGGTGAACGGATCCTGGATGAAGTAGCTGTAGTTCATCCCGGTCGAGCCTCGCGAGGATTCGTGCCGGGCGCCGGCGCGCCAGATGTTGATCAGCGTGTTCCACTCCACGACCTCGAAGTCGACCTTGATGCCGACATCCGCGAGGTTCTGCTGGAGCATCTCGTTCATCGGCAGCGGCTGCATCTGGCCCGAGCCGGAGGGCGCGATCAGGATCTTGGTTACCAGCGGCCGCTGCAGACCGAAGCCGGCCTCGGCGAGCAGGCGCCGCGCCTCCGCCGGATCGTGCCTGACCTTGAAGCTGGGGTTGCCGAACCAGGTGTGGCCGGGCGGCATGAAGCCCTCGGCCGGCAGCATCAGGCCGCCGAGCAGCTCGCGCATCGCCATGCGGTCGACCGCCAGATTGGCCGCCATGCGCACGCGCAGGTCGTTCCACGGCGATCCCTCGGCCCGGCTGAGATGCCAGGTCCAGTTGTGGGGATAGGCGTTGGTGACGATCTGGAAGCCCCCGGACCTGAGTACCGGCACGGCATCTGGCGCCGGCGCCTCGATCCAGTCGACCTGGCCCGAGCGCAGGGCCGCGATGCGCGTGTTCGCCTCGGGCATCGGCAGCAGCACCAGCCGCTCGAGCTTCGGCACGCGCGCCTTGTCCCAGTAGTCCGAATTGGGCACGAGCTCGGCGCGCTAGCGCGGCACCACGCTGGCGATCCGCCACGGCCCGGTGCCCGAGGGCTGGCGTCCATAGGCCTCCCAGCTGCGCCCGACGCGCTCCCAGTTCGACGGGCTCGACATCATGATCCAGGCGAGCTGGTAGACAGGGTGGCGTCGGGCGTGCGGGTGGTGATCTCGAGCGTGTAGCGATCGACGGCGCACCAGGCCGCGACGGCTGGGATGCGCAAGCGGCCCTGCGACGCCTGGCGCGGGTCGAAATGCGGCGCGTCGTTCCTGAGCAGCTTGTCGAAGTTCCACGCGGCCGCCTCGGCGGTGAATTCGCTGCCGTCGTGGAACCGGGCGCCCTCGCGGATCCTGAACGTCCATTTCGTCCTGTCGGCGGCGTCGACGCTCTAGCTGGTGGCGAGGCCCGGCACCAGCGCCGACGGTCGGTCGGCGCGCGACAGGTCTCACAGGATCAGCGAATCATGGGCCGTGTAGCCCAGAAAGCGCTGCCCTTCGCCGCCCTGGTCGGTCTGTCCCGTGGCGAGCGGGATGTCCCCGGCGGTCATCGCGATCTGCAGCACGCCTTGCGCCCCCGCGTCGCTGGACGCGATGGCGCCGAGCGCCGCGAGTGCCGTGAAAGCGAGCATGAGCCTGCGCATCGATCATCTCCCTGCATGGGATCGCGCTACGGGCGCGCGATGGCTGCGCCCAGGGCCGTCCCGACGCGCGATGGGGGCAAACTCCGTGCCGCGCCGGGGCCGGCGACCTTTCAGCCATAGAGCCAAGAGCTCGCGGCGTAAAGCAGCGGCATGTTGGCCAGCAGGTTGAATGGGAAGGTGATGCCGAGCGAGGCGGTCAGGTAGATGCCGGGGCTCGCCTCCGGCAACGCCGCGCGGCAGGCTGCGGGCGCATCGATATAGGACGAGCTGGCGCAGATCGCGGCCAGCACGAAGGCGCCACCCTGCGACAGGCCGACCAGCCAGCCCGCCGCCAGCCCGGCGAGCCCGAAGGCCACGGGCGCGACGACCGCGAACCCCGTCATGAACCGGCCGACCTCCACGAACTCGCGGATCTGCCGCGTGGCCGTCATGCCCATCTCGAGCAGCAACAGCATGAGGAACCGCGGAAGAGCTGCTCGTAGAACGGAGCGATCCGGTTCAAGTCCGCGTCGCTGGCGGTGTATCCGATCAGCATGCCGCCCGACAGCAGCAGGATGCCTCGGCCGCGCAGCGTGTCGACCAGCAGGTTGCCGAGGTCCACCCGGTTGGTGCCCTGCCGCAGGCGCCAGCGCCCGATGGCGAGCGAGATGACCACCGCGAACTCCATGAGGGCGACGACGGCGGTCATGTAGCCCTCCGCAGGATTGCCCATCGCGCGCGCGAAGGCGATCGCGGCGAAGAACGTGACGCTCGAGACCGAGCCGTGATGCGCCGCGACCGCGGCGGCGTTAGCGACGTCGACGCCGCCGAAACGGCGCAGGACGGCGTAGCAGGCCGCCGAAATGGCCACCGTCAGGGCCGCCGCGACCGCCACAAGCGCCGACACTTCGCCGAGCGAGACCTTGGCGAGTTCGCGGCCGCCAGTCAGGCCGATCGAGAGCAGCAGATAGATCGACAGCAGCTTGAGGACCGCTTCGGGCAGTTCGAGCTCCGAGCGGATGAAGCCGGCCACGGCGCCGAGCGCGAAGGTCAGGACGATGGGCGAGACGAGATTGGCGGCGAGCAGTTCGAGGCCGGACATGCGGACCCTCCATGGTTCTGGACGGCGCGCTGATGCTGTCGGGGAACGCATATAAGAAACACATTGTAAGTAGCTAATAATTTTAATAAACAGAACGAATGCAACGGCTGAACCTCCGCCATCTCGGCTATTTCCGCGCCGTCGCGCATGCCGGCGGCCTCACCCGCGCGGCGGGACTGCTCGGCGTCTCGCAATCCGCGCTGTCGCTTCAGATACGCACCCTGGAGCAGCGGATCGGCCACGCGCTGTTCGAGCGCGTCGGCCGGGCACTGCGTCTGACCGAGGCGGGGCGCATCGCGCTCGACCGCGCCGATGCGATCCATGCGACCGCGGAGGACCTGGTCGCCACGCTCGGCGGTTCCGGCGTCGGCCGCGCCGCGCTGCGCGTCGGTGCGCTCGCCACCCTGTCGCGCAACTTCCAGCTCGCCTTCGTACGGCCGCTGCTGGGACAGGCCGGGCTGCGCCTGTCGCTGCGTGCGGGCAGTGCGGCGGAACTGCTCGCCGAACTGCGCGCGCTCGATCTCGACGTCGTGCTGCTCGACCGTCCTCCGGCCGCCGGACCGGGGCCCGTCCTGGTCGCGCACCGTGTCGCGCGCCAGCGCGTCGAGCTCTTCGGCACGCCGCGCCGTCTCGCTCGGGCCGGCGGCGATCTCGCCGATCTGCTGCGCCGCCATCCCGTGATCGTGCCGGGACCGCAGAGCGGCATCGGCGCCGGGTTCGCCGCGCTGGCCGAACGCATCGGCGTGGCGCCGCGGATCACGGCCGAGGTCGACGACATGGCGATGCTGCGGCTGCTCGCGCGCCAGGACGCCGGCCTCGCCGTGCTGCCGCCGATCGTGGTCAAGGACGAGCTGCGCGCCGGCCTGCTGCGCCGCGCGGCGCGCCTGCCCGGCCTGGTCGAGGCCTTCTACGCGGTCACAGTGCCGCGGCGCTTCGCGAATCCCCTCCTTGCGCTGCTGCTGCGCGCGCGGACGGCCGAACTCGAGCGCTGACGGCCGCCCGCCGTCACGAGACCCGGGGACGGAGCCCGGATTACCCAGCCCGGATTACTCCCCGAGCCAGGTTTATTCTCCTGAGACCCGGGGACGGAGCCCGGATCGGTGCTAATCCGGGCTCCGTCCCCGGGTTCGTGCTAATCCGGGCTCCGTCCCCGGGTTCGCCGGGTTCGCGGCACGCACCTACTCTGCCGCCCGCGCCCTCGCGGCGGCGAGCTGCGGGTATTCCGCGGTGAGTGAGTCGAAGAGGGCTTGCAGCTGCGCGGGATCGCCGCGGCGCTTTTCCGGCGGCAGCGCCTCGACGGCGGCGAAGAGCTTCTGCTTCACGAAATAGCGCCAGTGCACCGGCAGCGATCCCACGAGCCGCGCGAAGGCCTCGTAGGCCTCGCGCGTCCATACCGCCTCGTACTCCAGGCGCGCGCGGTTGAAGCCGAAGCCGGGCTCGCCCGCCGCCTTCTCCATCGCCGCGCGGCGCGACGCGGTCGCCGCCGCGTCCACCGCGCCGTCGCGGATCACGACGCCGTACTCGGCCTCCGCCGCGGCGGCGGAGACGAAGCCGCGGCGCATGTCGGCCAGCACGCGCTCGACGGCGCGCTTCCACGGCCGGCCCCAGCCGCCGGCGCCCGCGCTGCGCAGGTAGACGCGGTCGCCGGGATCGACGGAGACGATGTCGGTGTTGCCGAGATCGACCTCGCGGTTGCTGCCGCGGTTGAGCAGGAACGCCGAGGTCTTGCCCGCCTCGCCGCCCTCCAGCCCCCAGGGCGCGAAGCGCGAGCGGTCGCGGTTGCGCGCGGTCACGAAGCTGTGCGGCGCGTGCACCTCGAACTCCATCTCCGTGCCGAGCCCGCCGCGGTTCTGCCCCGCGCCGCCGGAGTCGCGCGCCAGGCCATAGCCCAAGATCGTCACCGGTACCTCGGCCTCGCTGATCTCCACCGGCGTGTTCTTGAGGAACCCAAAATTCGCGCCCGAGCCCTCGGCGCCGTCGCGCATCGCCGTGCCGCCCGCGCCGCCCGAGATCGGGTTTAGGTTCGCCATCAGCTTGCGGCCGGTGCGGTTGTCGGTGGTGCGCACGTTGAGCAGCGGCCCGCCATCGCCGCAGGCGCCGGGCAGGCGCCCGGGCAGCGCCTGCGCGAAGGCGCCGAGCAGCACGGATTGCAGGCGCAGCGTCGTCAGCGTACGCATGCCGACGGCGGCCGGGAACTCGGGGTTCACCACCGAGCCCCTGGGCAGGATCGAATCTACGGGCCGCAGGATCCCGGAATTGAGGAAGATCGCGGGGTCGAGCAGCCGCATCACGTACATGTACGAGACCATGATGATGGCGTGCCGCCCGTTGCCACCGGTCGGGATGTTCAGCGACGAGTTCAGCTGAGGGTCGGATTCCGAGAAGTCGAACAGGATCTCGTCGCCCTTCACGACCAACCGTACCGCGATGCGGCAGGGATGGCCGCCGACGGCGTCCTCGTCGGTGTAGTCGGCGAAGAAGTAGCCGCCGTCGGGGATCGCGCGGATCGCGCGCCGCGCCTGCGCCTCGGCGTGGTCGAGCAGCGCCGCGCGCCCCTCGCGGAAGGCGTCGATACCGAAGCGCTGGATCATCTCGCGCACCTTGCGCTCGCCCGTGTTCACGCAGGCGACCTGGGCGTTCATGTCGCCCCAGTTCTGCTCGGGCATGCGCACGTTGGCGAGCAGGATGTCGCGCACGTCGCGGTTGAGCTCGCCCCTGCGGTAGAGCTTCACCGGCGGCAGGCGCACGCCCTCCTGGTGCACCTCGGTCAGCGTGCGCGAGAGCGACGCCGGCACCGCGCCGCCCACGTCGGTGTTGTGCACATGCGTGACCGCGAAGCACGCGACCTCGCCCTCGTGGAAGATCGGCTTCCACACATGCATGTCCGGCGAGTGCGTGCACACGAAGCCCGAATACGGGTCGTTGGTGATCGCGATGTCGCCTTCCTCGTAGCGGTCGATGAGCCGCAGCGCCCGGCCGTAGTCGAGGCCGACGAACCAGGTGACGCCAAGCTCGTAGGGCGAGGCGAAGGTCTTGCCGTCGGGATCGGCGAGGCCCGTGGTGAAGTCCTCCGTCTCCTTGACGAAGGTCGAGTGCGCGGTGCGCAGGAGCGTGCTCGCCATGCTCTCCGCCGCGGCGGAGCAATGGTTGGCGAGGATCTGCAAAGTCACCTTGTCGATGGCCATGGCGCCCTCCTCGTTCCGGTCAGTGCCGCGCCGACAGCTTCAGGACCAGGTGGCCGTATCCGTCCACCGTCCCCTCGAAGCCGTCCGGCACGCAGGTCGTCGTGTCCTCCTGGGCGATGATCGCCGGCCCGGAGAATTCATGGCCGGGCAGCAGGTCGGCGCGCGCATGGAGCGGCACCTGCCGCCGCGCGCCCGCGACATGGACCTCGACATGGCGCAGCGCCTTCGCCGGCCCGGTCGCCGGCGCGAGCCTGGCCAGCGCGGGCTTGGGACCATCCGCGACGATCACCATGCGCAGGTTGATGGCCTGCACCGGGGCCGCGCGGTCGCAATGCCCGAACAGGCGCTCATGCGCGGCGTGGAAGGCCTCGGCGAGCGCCTCGTCCCTGCCCTGCTCGATGTCCTCGGCCGCGAGCATCGTCTCGATCTCGTAGGACTGGCCGCGATAGCGCATGTCGGCGGAGGCGACGAGGCGGAAGCCGCCGCGATGCCCCTGCTCCTCGGCGAGCCAGCGCCGCGCGTCGTCGGCAAGCCGCGCGAAGCCGTCGCGGATCGCCGGCATCGCCGCCGGCTCGAGGTCGAGATAGACCGTGCGGATGAAGTCGTTCTTGACGTCGGCGACGAGGCCGCCGAGCGCCGAGAGCACGCCCGGCGTGGTGGGCACGACGACATGGGTCATGCCGAGCTCTGCCGCCAGGAAGCAGGCCAGCATGGGCCCCGCGCCGCCGAAGGCCTGGAGCGCGAAGCTGCGCGGGTCGATGCCGGCGCGCGAGATGAGCTTCGAGACCTCGAGGTACATGCCCGAGACGGCGATGCGGATGATCGCCTCCGCCGCCTGCTCGACCGGCACGTCCATGGCGCGCGCGACGGTGCCGACGGCGGCGACGGCACGCGCGCGGTCGACCTTCACCGCGCCATAGCCGAGGTCGGCCTGGCCGATATAGCCGAGCACCGCCATCGCGTCGGTGATCGTCGGGCGCTCGCCGCCGCGTCCGTAGCAGGCGGGGCCCGGCGTGGAGCCGGCGCTCTCCGGGCCGACGCGCAGCACGCCGAGCGCGTCGACCGCGGCGATCGAGCCGCCGCCGGCGCCGATCGATGTGACGGCGACGGTCGGCAGGAAGATCGGGAACTCGCCGATCACCTCGCCGATGCCGTATTGCGGCTGGCCGTCGCGGATGATCGCGATGTCGGCGCTGGTGCCGCCGATGTCGAGGCTGAGCGTGTCGGGAAAGCCGGAGAGCCGCGCGACGTAGCTGCCGCCGATCACGCCCGAGGCCGTGCCGGAGAGGATCATCTGCGCGCAGCGCGTCTTGCCGAGCTCGGCGCTCATCACGCCGCCATTCGACTTCGTCACCTGCGCCACCGCCGGCACGCCCTCGCGCGCCAGCGCGTCCTGCAGCGAGCCGAGGTAGTGCGCGACGCGCGCCTGGACGTAGCCGTGGATGACGGCGGTGATCGTGCGCTCGTACTCGCGCACGACCGGCCAGACATCGGCCGAGCAGTAGACATGCATGTCCGGCATCGCCTCGCGCAGGATCGCGCGCACGGCATGCTCCTGCGCGGGATTGCGGTAGGAGTTGATGAGCGCGACGACGATCGCCTCGGCGCCGCGCGCGCGGGCCTCGCGCGCCGCATCCACCACCTCCGCGCGATCGACCGGGCGCTCCTCGCCGCCATCGGCGCGCAGGCGCCCGCCGATGCCGAACACCATGTCCTTCGGGACCAGCGGCGCCGGCCGCTCGGCCAGCAGGTCGTAGGGATCGGGCATCTTGAGGCGCGCCAGCTCCAGCACGTCGGTGAAGCGCGCGGTGGTGAAGAGCGCCAGCTTCGCGCCCTTGCGCTGGATCACCGTGTTCACGCCGACCGTGGTGCCGTGCGTGAAGTACGAGATCGCGGAGGGCTCGATGCCGAAGCGGCTGCGCAGCTGGCGGATGCCCTCCATCACCTCGCTGCCTGGCGCGTCGGGGCGCGAGAGCACCTTGAGCGTGCGCAGCGCGCCCGTCGCCTCGTCGAAGGCGCAGAAATCCGCGAAGGTGCCGCCGATGTCGACGCCGACCCGATATCCCATACCTCTCTCCCCCCCCCCGCGCCGAACGGGCGCGTGCCCGACGATAGCGCCCCCGGCAAGCGACGCGACAGGGATTGCACGCGCCCATGTCCTGCCGCCGGCGCATGCGCGGGAGCCATCCGCTGTTGAACGCGCGCGCCGGCGCCTGTAGGGGAGTGCGAGCCTGCCCCGGACAGCCAGCGAAGGCCCGACTCCCTTGACCCGCGACGACACCGACACGCCGACCAGGCGAACCGCGCGCGCCGCGGCCCTCGCCGCCACGCTGCTCGCGCTCGCCTGCACCGGCCCGCGCGCGGCGGCCCAGGACCAGGGCATCTTCTTCGCCGCGGGCTGCGAGGAGGGCGAGCGGCTGCGCATCGCCGCGGTCGGCGACCTGCTCTTCCACGGCCACCTGCAGAAGCAGGCGCTCGCGCACGAGGACGGCTTCGCCGTGTTCTGGAAGCCGGTCGAGCACGTGCTGCGCTCGGCCGACGTCGCCTACGCCAACCTCGAGGGGCCCGCGGCGCGCAACGTGATGCCGGGCGGGCGCGAGCGCGGCGGCAAGGTCGACGGCACCGCGCGCGTCTACGACCGCGCGGTCTATGCCGGTGGCGAGGACGACGTGCTGGTCTTCAACTTCCACCCAGCCGTCATCCCGGACACGAAGGCAGGCGGGTTCACGATCGTCTCGACGGCCAACAACCATTCCGCCGATCGCGGCAGCCTCGGGATCGAGCGCACGATCGAGGCGCTCGAGGCCGCGGGCCTGCCCTTCGCGGGCACGCGCACCCGCGCGGCGCGCGACGAGGGCCGGCGCTGGCGCAAGATCACGCGCGCGCGCGGATTCTCGGTCGCATGGATCGCCTGCACCTACGGCCTCAACGGCCTGCCGGACCGCGAGCGCCTGGTCCTCGCTTGCCACGAGCGCGACGGCGCACCGTCGGAAGACGTGCTCGACGAGGTCCGCGCCGCGGCCGCCGAGCCCGGCATCGACGCGGTCGTGCTCGCGCCGCACTGGGGCGTCGAGTACCAGCACCAGCCCGCGGCGCAGGACCGTCGCCTCGCGCGCGAGGCCGTGCTCGCCGGGGCGACGCTGGTGGTCGGCGCGCATCCGCACGTGCTGCAGCCCTGGGAGAGGATCGTCGCGCCGGACGGGCGCGAGGGCCTGGTCCTCTACTCGCTCGGCAACTTCATCTCGGCGCAGTTCGGCACGCCGCGGCGCGCGGCCGCCATCGCGCTGGTCGAACTGGCCCGCGGTGCCGATGGCCGGGCGCGGCTCGCGGCCGCGGGCTACGTGCCGACCTGGGTCGCCTTCGGCCGCCCCTATCGCGTGATCGAGAACACCGGCGCCGAGGGCAAGGAGAGCCGCGAAGGCCTGGACCTCGCGCTGCGCGTGCTGCCGCCGCGCAACCGCATGCGCGCCGACGACCTGTCCACGCTGCCCCGCCGCTGCCCGGGATGAGCGCGGGAGCCGCGTCGCTCAGCCCTGCGGCAGCGTCGAGGCTCCCTCGCCCAGGGCGCGCTGCATCAGCACGGAATCGACCCAGCGCCCGAGTTTTAAGCCGATCGCCTCGAGCGTGCCCGCATGGCGGAAGCCGAAGCGGGCATGCAGGCGGATCGAGCCGTGGTTGGCGCTGTCGCCGATCACCGCGATCATCTGGCGCGCGCCGAGCGCCGTCGCCGCGTCGACGAGGCGCGGCAGGAGCAGCGAGCCGATGCCGGCGCCGCCCCGACCCGGCGCGACGTAGATCGAATCCTCGACCGAAAAACGGTAGCCGCTGCGCGGCCTGTAGCCGCTGCAATAGGCGTAGCCGACGACCTGCCCCGCCTCCTCGGCCACGAGGTAGGGGAAGCCCTTCGCCACGATCTCCGCGCGCCGCCGCGCCATCTCCCCGGCGGGCGGCGCGACCTCCTCGAAGGAGGCGAGGCCGTTCAGCGCGTGATGGCCGTAGATGCGGGCGATGGCGGGGACGTCGGCCTCGACGGAAGGCCGGACGAGGATCGCGCCCGACATGGCGATCAGGCCGCCGGCTGTCCCGCGCCCTCGGGCCGGTCGATCGCCTCGGCGAGGAACATATAGAGCTTGCCGATGTCGGAGGTGAGGAACGCCGCGGTCAGGATCGCGTCGGGATCGGCCTTCATCGCCTCCGCGCGCAGCGCCTCGAACTGGCGGATGTACTCGTCGACATGGCGGCGGAACTCCGCGTCCTCCTGGTACTTCGCGCGCAGCATCTGGCCGCCCCCGCCCGGGTCGAGCTTGAGCAGGCGGCGCACGAAGACGCCGCGGTCGCCCGCGACGAAGGCAGCCATCAACCGCTCCGGAAGCGTCGGCGAGAAGCTGCGCGAGAGGTCGATCGCGAGGGAGTTCAACCCGTCGACGACGAACCGCGAGGAGCGCAGGAAGCTGCCGCGGCGACGATCGTGCTCGCTCGCCGCGAGGTCGTCGGCGGCGCGGCGTGCCGCCTCGGCGGCGGCCGTGAGCGCGGCGCCGCGCTCGCGCAGCGTCGCCAGCGCGAGCTGCACCACGGCCTCGCCGCGCGAGGACGCGCTCTCGAGCAGCGCCGCCTGCTCCACGAGCCTGGTCCCGATGCCGGTCATGCGACGCTCGGAACGCTCCGCCGCGTCCTCCAGCGTGGAGGCCTGGCGGCCGAGTGCGTCGCCCGCCTGCGCCACGCGCTGCACCGCCTGGTCGAGCGACGATGCGGCGACGTCGACGCGCGCGGCGATGGTCGCGGCCGTCGCCTCGAAGGCGGTGCGCGCATCCGCGCCCACCGAGTCCATGCGCGTCGCCTGCTGGTCAAGGGCGCGGCCGACGGCGGAGATCTCCTCGAGCGCGCGGGCCGCGGCATCCGCGATCTCGCGCGCGCCGCGCTCGCATCCATCGCCCGCCTCGCCGAGGCGGCCGACGGCGTTCGCGGCGCCCGCGGCGATCTCCTCGGCGCGCATGCGCAGCGTCTCGGCGGCGTCGGAGGCCATACGGCTGGCGCGGTCGATCGTCTCGACCAGCCGGCGCTCCTGCATGCCGAGCGCGCCATCGACGGACTGGACGCGGCCCTGCGCCTGCTCCGCCGCGCTCGCGATCTCGCTCGCGCGCCGCGCGAGG
>Ga0194133_10009893_pt1 | contig 10831 bp, 11 predicted proteins | sample TA2KigOf40mmetaG_FD_155448 | JGI IMG/M metagenome (GOLD analysis project Ga0194133, IMG submission 155448) | Freshwater microbial communities from Lake Tanganyika, Tanzania - TA2015055 Kigoma Offshore 40m | ecosystem: Environmental > Aquatic > Freshwater > Lake | place: Tanzania: Lake...
GCACACGATATTTTCCGTCTTCCTCATTCTTAGAGGTGTGAAATTTGACTGTGACAAATTCGTCGGTTTTTTTGAAAAATGGCCTGGCGGCCGTTTGTTTGAGTGCCATGACTTTCAAACACTTTCAAATTGATATTAGAAGCTAGAAGGTTCAGTTTGGCTCCGATCAAAGTAGAAGAAATCAACCTGTTTTTGTAAATTCAACTTGGGGCTCGAATTGAGGCCGAAAATGAATACCCTCAGCCTTCGTCACACTGAGTTTTTGAACTTTGATAAAAGTGAACTTTTCAGTTGAACTCGATCTTTACAAGCTCAAAACCGAGAGGAGAATGACTGTAAAAACGCGTTTGAATAATGGCGTCTAATGATTGGCGTCCTTCAGGCCGTGCCCTTAAAACAATCCTGTTAATCCAGAAAATTTGGAATGTACATACGGCAAGATTTTACGGGATAGCGTGTATCGTTACGTCGCTTTTTTTTTTTTTATTAAAACGCACTAGCTTTACCTGACTCCGTTTTCGCGGCGCACAAATACCGGTCCGGATTAACACCGTTTGAGTACACGCATCTTGATCAGGCTTCGTTGGCGTCACTTTGTGCAAAATTTCGTTCCAAAGGGGAATTATTTGAACGGCTAAAGTTTTTGAAGATTTTGAAAATGGAAAATACACCGGTGCAAAGTGCAGATTCAACCTGGTAATGTTTGATCTCATTACTGCACTCCTTTTAGGAGGGAATCTTCAATGTCATACATTATTATTCACAGCAAAGACGAGTTTGTTCGACTGGAATCAGATCCAAAAGACGTCGACGCGAAACCCGAGGCGCCGAAGGGGATGAAACAACCGCAGGATGTTATTCTTTGGTAATTCAAAATTTTGTAAAAAACGCACTATCATTTTATACTGTTACTTTTTTTACAAAGTCAAGGAAATCTTCCCTTAACAAAGAGAACTAGACTATCGTCTGTAAGTGGATCAACGCATACGTTGGCTGAAACGTCTGGCGTTGAAACTATTTGCGGAATTCCTACTAAATCCATTTTTGTCTTCAAAAAACCGATTCCAAGACGCGCTAGTCCATCTGTGAAACGCGAACTTGAATATGAACCCAAGTCCACAAAAAGGTAGACGCGCTTTTAGAATAAAGTAAATTTGTATTTAAGGCAACATTTATTCAAAGTTGTTTTTGTTTAGGACGTGCTCGTCGTCGGCCGTCTCCAGTGGCACTCGACCTCAAAGCAATTCCCCAAAGAGGTAAACGCTTCCTGTAAATAGACCTTTCTAGAATATGCCTTTTATTATGTCCATCTGCAGAGATGACGTTGAGGCCGCAGACAACGACACCGACGACACTGTGAGTTTAGACGGGAGTGATTCGGATAAGGAAAATGCTGCTGAGGAGGATGGCAACATTCCTGACTCACCAGACTTGCAAAATATCCGGGCTGGATGCTCCAATTCACACAGGGAATTGTGAGTTGTCATATTTTTAAACACTCTAACTAACATACAAGCACGTACCTTTTACTGCTGATTTATAAATTTCAGTTTGAAAACTGTTTTCCCCTTGTCTCCAAACAGTGAACCTGGCGATGGTTATCCACGAAACAGTGAAACTAATGTTAAGCATCTCATCCCGCGCAGTGGAACAAATGAATGGGAGGCAACCAATAATCTGCCACCTGCCCGCTTAGTTGATGAGTGGGATAACATGAGTAATTATTACCTGACGGACTACATGATTTACGACAGCAACTACGAATTGGCTTGTTTAAGCAGAATTCCTGTTCGTCGTTCTCGATATGGAAATGACCCGTAAGTGTATATAAAACAATCTTGTTCTAAAATAGCGTGTTAAAACTCTTTATTACGTTTAGAACTAATTTCCTCTATGTATCGGGAGTTTTGATGGATTACGACCAGCGCCATTCAGGCATTAAAATCACTATTCACAAGCTGCGGATTAATGAATGGAAGGTCATTCCTTACGACAATGGTAAATAGTTACTTTGAAGTCCTTATTTTTGCAATAAACCTGACATCACTTTGAAATTTTTAGCGATCGGGTGTGCAACTGTGGTCACTTCTAACAGAAACCACTATCTCCTGGGAACACCCCGCGGACTATACGAACATGTAATTATAGCCTATAAATGCCAGAATGGTTATTATAAAAGTGTCATGGATTATTAGACTAAATATTGCAAAACCTATTTTTTTCCTTATAGATAAACCAATCCTACTACAATTTTCATTCTCAATTAGGACGGGATTCGCCGTCCAGTTAAGTATCACCTGTAAAGTTGTACACTAAAACTCAAAACTTTAATTTCCTTCAACCATTTTTTTCTCAAAATTGTTATGAAAACACTGTTCCTAAATATGTGTAAGGAAACATGAAAAGATTCTAATTCGGCCTGTTGTGTACATTCCAAAAGCAATGGTTTTCTACCAGATGTTTTTTTGAAAATTTGTTAAAAGCTTTGTGAGTTTTCCATATTTTTCTTGAAAAAGTGGAATCATTCATTGATTCTTAATTAAGACGCGATTCCGCGTCAGGTTATGTATGACCTGTAAACATGTACACGAAAACTCAACTTTTCCTAATTTGTAACATTTTCTTTTCAAAATTCTTATGCTCAATATGTGTAAAGAAACATGTACACATTCAAATTCGGCCTTTAATTTACAGAAAATGTGATAGCAATTTTCTTTTGTTGTAAATATAAAGTTTGTAACCATTATTACTTGTCTATTCGTTTAAAAAAGTGTGCTCTCTAGGGAAAAGACTGAAATGTGTTTCACTTGAGTGGGTCAGTGGGAAAAATGTAACAACTTTGCTGCCTGCATGTCCCTTTCTTTTCTGGGCAAGTCGCATATATATATGCATCTCATTGAAACGAACATAAATCGACGAACAAAGGAAAAGGAGACGCTAGCTCCTATTGGTAGCGTCTCGTCGCCAATAGATTGTTTGAAAAAAATAGAACTCGATCAACGCCATTTTCTGCCAATTTTCACAGAGTGCATTGTAAAGCTCCATAAAAACCATGAAGAAAAAGACGGGCAAGAAGATATCAATATCCATCAGCGATTTGCATGATGTCGTGGTCAGTAGTCTAAAAAGATATCGTGCCGAGGTCAGGGAGGAAAAGCTGGTTATGCAAGCTAAGCAAAGAAAAATCGAGGAGGACCTTAAAAACATCGACAGACATGTAAGGCATCAGGAATTCATCATTGGCCAATTGGACCTTGTTGTAAAGACGGGTGAAGCACCGCCATGGGTCCGTCCCTATATGGATGAGAATTACAAACCAGAACCAGATGACGACCCGCTTTGGCTTTTATACGAAAAACTTGATGGGGAATATCGTGAAGCGCAGCTCCAAGGCCGTGCAACTTAACGCACATTGAGTATTTTGATGTACGCGACTTTGTTTGCATGATTTCAAATAAAAAGAAAGAAATAAAACATATAAAAAGTTGAAAATTTTTATTCTAGCTCGAGCATGTTTGGCATAGAAAATATTATTGAAGGACGTAAGTCATCGACTGATGGCATAAATAGAAATTTTTGAACGGTGACATCCTTAACAGATATTAATATTGGCTTTTTGGAAAAAGAACAAAATTTTACCAAAATTGAAGAGCAATTTGGATAGTTTGTGTAAATCATTTCTCTACAAATGAAAAAGGATTCTTGACTCACTAGAGCGATGTTATCTATCATAATGAGCCTTTTATCATTAGTAAACGCTATGGAATTACAAAACTTTCCATCCTCATCATCTTTGGAAATATCAAGCTTTATACCCCTAAAGATAATGTGTTTAAAGAAGGAGACATTTTGCTCACATTTTCTATGGGGAAGTAGCAACCCCCTTTCCATCCTTGTCATTCGATAGGTCTTCCTTTCACCTGCAAGGACTATGCCAGAAGACAGCCTTCTGATGTTTTTGTAATATCTTGCATGGTACAAGAAACATTCTATTATATTGTTTGCTTCCGGACACATTTGAAAAGTTTCGGCTAAAATAAAAATCATTGAAAATTGATAATTGTAACAGAAAAGTATGAGTGTCAATCCTCTTGCCTTCAATCCTGAGCTTGTCCCTTATTGTAGTCTTGGAAACAATTTGAAGGCCTGCCTTTCTTGTGCCATTTATGTATCCCTTCAGACGTCCGTTGTCGGCCTCAAATTGAAACAGGGAGTAGCACCTTTATAATGGGAATTTATGTCAAACAGTAAAGACCGATAATATATATGTATTGCGATTACCAAAGTGGACCCCAGTTTAGAACACAATCACAGGCGTGTAGAAGCAAGTGGACGTTGAAAGTCGCATTTTCAGTGCCAAAAACGTCTTCATTCTCCACACAGAACTGTTTCAGCAGACCAGCGGTGTACTCTATTTCCTCTTTCGTAATGCGTGACCGCAAAAGAGTATTGACTGCAAAAGTCAGTCTTCCGAGATGTTTAATAACCTCTTCTGACACGTAGTCCTTCAAAAGAGGAATCCAGAAAAAAAACCAAATCTTCCATTCGTTTGCCTTCCAGGAAGGCCTTTCCTTAAGAGAACGTGTACAACGGCTTTGACAAGAATTGACCTTTAAAATATGTAAAAATGTTGACATTGTTGTAGCCTTAAAAGTATTTTTCACCTTACCTTGACATTGAGCCATTGGTTATCTATTTTCTCAACATCCGCAGCTGCTATGTAGTGGGTTTTTTTTTTAGACTTTGGCTCAAAGAGTTCAGTTGTCAGTGAACGCACCACTCCCAAGAGTATTGTGTGCATGTAGTCAAAAGTAAAACCTACATTTGCAGTATGAAAAATGACATGAATTCAAACAAAAAAATATACGTTTTTTTTTCAATGGCCCATACCTTTTGTCATATCAAACTTATAAAGTGCAATCAGATGTGAGCATTTGTATATACCATTTTCATTGTACTCTTTCCTTTGTGATGCCTGTTCCTCATTACACTTGCCTAAGTAGTCAAGGAAGTCCACATGTTTCCGGGCACTTGCGTCAATGTCTTCCTTTGTATAGATGTGCTTATTTGCATATAACTAAACACAAAAAGATATTGCTTTAACGAGAAATTGTAATTACCAGAGACAAAATTACATCATGTCTTCTGCCAAATGCTATGCACCAAGGACATGACTGATACCCATTGTGCTGCTTTATGCCTTGGACTGCACATCGAGCCACTGCATCGGCAGCAAATAATGGGAACAGTACTTTGGATGTCATCAATGTGCCGTTATGTTTCCATGTCAATGGGTGAAGTGCGAGATCATTAAATTGATTGACGAAACCATCGAGGAATGTGTCCAAGTTTGGCTTGCTTTTACCAAACCACAATCCGACCAATATTGTATTACGACAGCGTGTCTTGTAATCCAGTTCGTTGATTGAAAGTAGTAGGGGCCAAATGTCAAATTTAGATGATTTGAAAACCACGACACCATCTGTGTTCACGCAACATGAGAAATCTTGGTTTTGCAAACCTTCAACATAAAGAGCCGTATAGAATATGCCTTTACTTTTGAATATTGGAAGGAACTGCAATATTTACCTAATTCCTTGTACGCATCTCCATCAAAGATATCCTCGTAAATATTTTGGCGTCGATTATTTCTCTGCAATAACCTCTTTAAAAGGTTTTTTCCAATAACGCTTCTCTCCAGGTTAAATTTCAAGCACTCCCTGACGTCAAAGTTTAAAAAGTAAGACTCCTTTTTTTCGAGATCTTCAGCACTTGACTTCAAATGACATACTTGACACGTACTTTGATTGGTTGGCCAGCTAACCTGTTAGCAAAGCAACATGAGATATTTTACAGTAGACATATTTTGCAGATAAGTAGTAATTACCTTGCACTCTGGACAATAGTATTTTTTTGTGTAGCAACCATTGTCGACTTGCAATGATTTTTCCAATAAATACTTGCTTTTCGGCAGGTGCGTGTCTTCAGGCATATGGATACTGATTGCTTGTAATAGTTCTGTCACATGTTCTCTTGCCATTTTCAATCTGTAATATTAGATGATTTAAGGATAGTCCTGCATTAAATGTAAATGTTTATCTGTCAGCTGAAACCTGTACACCAATGAATAAATGATTAAGGTGCTTTCCTTGCTTGTTATTTTGCTTCCAGGATAAAGTTTTTCCTGTAAAATTATGACAAAGATGAATTTGTTACAATTTTTTGGAGTAAGATAATAAATTTATTTACCTCCGTTGGAGAATCATTTATTTGAAAGGAAGTCTCACTGCCTTCGACTTGGTTTAAAACTTGATTAAAAAAGTGCGGCACGGGGTTTTCTTGTTCACTTTCATTTTGTGAAACTTGGTTGTCGAAGAAGAGGTTGTCAGTATCAATTATAACCGAACTGTCTGGGCTTGCAGGGTTTGAATTGTACTGCACATTGATAACGGGTATAGAAATATTGATAGATTTCTGTAAAAAGGAATTGTTATATGTACAAAATTTCAAAAAAACCAAAAAAAAATCGCATATCCACTTACCCTTTTTAAGTTATATCGACTGTGCCTGCTACGTGCATAGATTGATCTGTTTGCTGAACCAATATTTAGACTTTTATTAGGTAAGTGATGAGGTCTAGTGTACACGCCTAAATGTAAATACTGTTTATAATTTGTCAATTTACGCGAGTCCTCCATTTTGTCGTTGATAAATGCAAGAGAATACAATCCTGTTAATCCAGAAAATTTGGAATGTACATCGTTGATAAATGCAAGAGAATACAAGAAAATAAAGTAAACAAACAATAACTTGTAATTTAAAAATCGGTGCATGCAATCACAGATGTGTATGAACGCGGCTCTCATACCGCCGGATTAACAGGATTTTTTTAACTAATACAATCGGGACGCGCAAGCAGGCAGGCCCAGCGGCCAGCACAAACCACTTTGCCACTCGATCCTAATACAAAGACTCTTAAACAATTTTACAAACAGTTCTTGATTCAAAAGTATTTAGAAATACCTTTTTGCAAGTGAAAGTATAGTGCATTGAGTGATTGTATTATTGTCCAGCAACACCGTTTAAGAAAATAAGTGTCTGACGACGTCAAATATTACAGGTAATAAGTGAAAAATCTGTTTCTCCCAACGCAATTTTTTTCCTTTCAGAAATATTCTAGAATGCCGCCTCCAAACGTTAATCCAGTAGACGAGTATGTGGTTGTGAAATATCCTGCCTGTGATGAGTATCCACGGGGAAAATATAGATTACAACACTTTAAGACTGTCACTGATGAGCGGATATCAACGGTCAGATGTGCAAAGTTTTATGGAAAAAGCATTCAAATACGCGATATCGATGATGGACTTGCCAAGGGCGCAACGCTGCACTTTGGGGGTATTTGCAACAGATATGTTTATGAAAAGAGTTGCCTGTCTGTCTAAAATATGTCTTTATAATCCTTGCAGGCTCCAAAAATCGTGCCAAAGACAATTTAAGGGACCTTTTGGAACAAACAGATAGTGAACAAGAAGATCCAGGAGATTGTGGCACGTTGTCGCAAAGAGTCCAAAGTACGTTTGAAGTTGAAACTAAAATACGGCACATGTCATAACAATATTTGTCTGTTTTTACAGAGACAAAAAAGCAAGAAACTGCCCGAATCGTAAGTGCAAGAAATATCTCGCAAAAAGTATTATCAATGAAAGAAAAAGAGAAAATGGCAGCTGTAAGCGACTTTATAGACGGCGATGTGCAAGAAAGTGATGAAAGAACTCCTCAAGGTTTGCTTCATTTCATAGCCTTTGAGGTCACATTACTGATGTGCTTAGGTTCAATACCTTTTTTAGAATTGCAAGCACAAAAGTCAAAAGACGATTTCTCACAAACATCTGTTGTTGAGCAAAACAATATAATGTTGGAAGATGCCAGAGGTTTTTCTTTCTTAACATTTTCTACAACAAATCTTAACCATCTATATGTATTTACAGTTAATCAACCACAAAAACAACGCAAGTGTAACCCAGGATTCGATCTTGGAAGTGTGATAAGATCAACCATCGAAGATTTAAATCCGGAAACAGAAGGTATTTAATCATGTTACTCGGTAGTCTATTTCTTAATACTATAAGTCACATCTTTAGAAGAGTTATTTTGCAATTATGACGACCCTGCTAGAAATGAGGAAAATGATCCTCCATTTTTCAACTCCACATTTGTGACAAGTGCTGTTCAAGAGGCCTCGGAAGACAGTTACATTTTAAATTCACAAACTATTACTGATCTTGACGCACCACAAGATCTTTCCACATCCTCTGGAATTGGACAAAGCATTGAGGATTCACAGGCACAAATAAACCCTATTTTCCTTGAAGCATCATCATCTAGCGCTTTGCGCGAATTTAACGCCATTCAAAATGCACACAATGGTGAGCAACGTTTATTTGCGTGACCATTTAATATGTCTAGTTAACTACCTGTCATCAAATATTTAAGATTCACAAAGCTTGCTGGTACCTCAGAAGTTGAGACAACGTCAAACAATGAAGACTGCACCTACTGAAGGCAGCTTTTTAATTGACAACACCTTGGAAGGTATCACATTTTTAATCATTATGCATTTAGCCTGTATCACACGTTAACAACAGCCTTAGAAAATGTTTTTTTCTCTCCCACTTCCCTGAAGCAGAGCGAACCAAGAAAACCAGAAATCCCTCAAAGCGTCGCAAAAATGTTACGTCGGGGTACATTTCCAAAAATCCAGGCTGTAGGTCAAATATTTTAAAATTTTGTTATTTCTTTTTTACTTCACTTAATGACACTACTTACTAGTTGTCCCTGTAAAATTGGCAAAATTGAAACGCTTTTCACAAAGAGTGTATGACTCTTCAACAGAGGAGGATGCAGCAAATGGTATGTTTAAATCTTTCATTATAGATATATGTACGCTGAATAAAGAAATGTCTTCTTAAGAACCTGACGCACCTGACAATGAACCAAGACGTCAACAACCTCTAGAAAATCGTATTTATACGCTGGAGGAAATAGAAAGAAGTTATTCATCACATGTAATTGGAAGTGTAAATGGTACATATACCTTATATAGAATGTATTTTCTGTTGCACTGTTCCAAATATGTTCTCTTTTTTCAAAAATCAACAGTGGAACAAAGGTATGCATCTGTCGGTCAAGAAGGTATATGTCCTAGAAAAAAACTTACCAAAGTTGTTCCTTTATTCATGTCCAAAATTCCCTTTTTTCCAGAAGCTGCAGTGGCAACAAGGAATGGTAACGGTCTTGAAGACGGTACTATATTTCGCAAAACTTTGACCTTTTTGTTCAGTACTTTAAAGTTTCTCTGTTACTTGCTTTTCAAGAAGTGACCGTGGCACTCAGACGAGAAAACCTGAGACTTTCCATGGAAGTTGAGCGTCTAAGAGGAGGACTATTACCAAGCCAAAATGTTGAACTTGTTAATGGAAGTGGCATCATGGTAAATAAAGAACTCCTGAAAAGAATGACGCTTTACCAGTGAGTGCAACATTTTAAACTTGTTATTTTATGTTTGCCACAAACTAATTTCATTTCAAACACCACAGCAACAGTCCGACCCGACTTGCCAGGGACTTATTCCGTGTGCTTTTTTCTGTGGAAGATTTGAAAACACATTCTCTTTTGGGACGAGGAAATCCTATGAATATGCAGAAAACGCCACTTCCAGCTTTATATCCCGATCGAAGAGATGCTGTCATTGGTACGTATCTAAACAACGCTACATTTTTCATCATGGTATTTGACACGTCAATATTATTATAGAATACACATGCCTCATCTTCGGCTTTGATGATGAAGTCTTCATGGATACACAGCACCCAAGGTATCGGGATTACAAGAATTTAAAATCGGCGCTCACAAAAAGCCTATCGGACATGATGCGGGACATCAGATTAGGAAAACTGCTAAGCCTGACAAGAAACTGGAAGATATTTGACCACCTTTTTAAGGAAAATCAACCTCCGGAGAACCTTTTCCAACAAGATGGCGTGTAATTCAAAAAGAAAAAATGTGTAAAATTAAATTTTGAGACCACACAATTATATTGAACATTTGAATGTTTGACGTTTTAGAAAATTCAACTGTTATGTTACTGAAAACTGTTATGTTTAACCTAAATATTGTCATTCCTAATATTCATAAATGTACATTTCAATAAATATTCAATGTATCTAATTGTATTATTGCAGGGGTTACTGCAAGGGGTACCGCGAGGATCGAGGCCAGGTTCAAAATAAAAAATTAGCGTATCTATACTGCTTTTCAAGAATTATCTTTATAAACAAAAAAGCCCTCGTCTTATTGCCTTTCTTATTACGCTAATTTTAGAGAAAAATCTAAAACCCTCAAATTAGCGTCAAATCGCGTGTGTACACGCGGCGATCGTCGTAAATTACGGGCGTGATAAAAATGCATTTTATGTCAAAAAAAAAGTGTATTTTTTTCATAAGGGTAGTATAGTATACTAGGACGTTAAAGGAAAGCGAACTAAAAAGCTAGGTCGATCTGCTTAGCTCTGATGTACTTAACTAGTTGTTAAGTTGGCCACCTTAAAAAGTAAAAACCCGCCAAGGCCACACATAATCTCGATTCGCGGAAATTAACCAAGTAACGACTTGCGACTTGCGGCAGCCTTTGCCAACGGTTGGTACACTGATCTAACTGACTTACTCTATTTATATCTATGGGTCAAGATCCAGGCGCGTGGATTAACTGGCTTACGACCCTGCGCACGCGGGCGGTAAACTGTGCAACTGCAACGAACTTAAAATTGTTC
>Ga0194133_10009894_pt1 | contig 10831 bp, 9 predicted proteins | sample TA2KigOf40mmetaG_FD_155448 | JGI IMG/M metagenome (GOLD analysis project Ga0194133, IMG submission 155448) | Freshwater microbial communities from Lake Tanganyika, Tanzania - TA2015055 Kigoma Offshore 40m | ecosystem: Environmental > Aquatic > Freshwater > Lake | place: Tanzania: Lake Tanganyika...
ATTGTTGATAATAACATAGTTGGTGTAGTAATAGCCCAATCAAAATATCTAATCGAAGTAATATTATTTGGTAATATTTTATTATGAATGCTATAAACAAGATATAAATAAAAAATAAATTCTATTATTTGTACCAGTGTTTCTAATTTGAGAGCTGATTTTAAGATTTCATCTTTTTTATCTAGTTTATAACTTAAACCTTTAATACCAACAATACCAGTAATTAATTGTATAAATAATGATGAATATGATGTTAAATTTAATAAATTCATTAAATTACTTTATAAAAAATATAATTAATTTATTTACACATTTTATTATTAGAATTTCCAGCACGATCTGCTAAATAATTAAAATCATCTTTAGTAACACATAAACATCCACTACCTTTGCCATAGTTACATGTTAAATTTGATCCAATATAATTCTTTAATTTATCTTTTGGAATTGGTCCTTGTTTTATATCATGTGGAACAGGCCATTGATTATGATTACAACATTGTTTAGAACACATATTTAGATCTAATTTTTGAATTGTACTAGTACCATTTTCAAATTTTTCTTTTAATTTTTTTAAATCTTTTTCTTGTTTTCTTTGGAGATTAGGTAAAACGAATAAATAAAAAAAAATGGCACCTAATAATACAACAAAAAGAATTAAATTATTATTATTTTGGCTTTGCATTATATATATAGATTAGATTTTATATATTTTATTTATTTTCTAAAGTATTAATAATGAAACTATTAGATAAAATAAAACAATTTAATGAAAAAAAAAATAAGGAAATAACTAAATTATTAAGTCCAAGTAAAAAATATAGAATAGATTTTTTAAAAAATAATAAAAATAAAATGGGTATTTATGATAATAATAAACTAGAAATTGTTGGAGATTATAATTTTTATGGTATTTATCAACCTTATACTAATTTATGGATATGGGCAAGCTCTATACCAGGAGTTGATAAAAAACATATTAAAAATATAGAAAAAATAAAAGCTTTTGATTACTTATTTGAAGATGATACGAATATAAAAATATCATTTTATTATCAATTATTAACACAAGATGTAATTTTAATAACGAATGAAAAAATGATCAGTTGGATTAATGAATTATTATTATATTTATCTAATGATTTGTTTTATTTTAATCCTATAAATTCTGATCAAAATATTCAATTTATAACAATATCAAACATAAAAGAAAAATATATTTAAATTTTGATCTGTTTATTTATTCTTTTTTTATCTTTAGATGCTAAAGTATTGAATTCAGTTGTTTTATCTATTTTTAAACATAACTCAATTTCTTTAATAGATATATCTTTATTATAACCATTTAATATTTTAATTAATTCTTGCTCTCTTCCTTCTTGTATTAAATGATTACAAATTTTATTTAACATTAAAATTTCATTATTTGATTTGTTATTAATTATTTTTAATAAATTAATTATATTTTTTCTATTAATATTTTTAAGAGAAGTTTTATTTAAATCAGAACTAAATTTAATATCTTCTTTAGAAATCTTATAATTAGATATATTTTTACATATCCAATAAGATGTATTCAAACATGTATAAAAACCATGTATATTTTGAAGATACCAATTTTGATCCGTATATATACTCGTTTCAATGTTATCACCCCTTGAAAGTGAATCAGATACTTTAACAATGTTATAAATAATATTTTGCCATGAATCATTTGATTTATTTAAAATTTTTTTTAAATAGTTTTCATGAATCATTAATGGTAATAATACTTTTTCAGATTCATATAATTTAATTATACTTTCATAATCTAAATAGTTATTTAAAATTCTTTCTGTAGAATCAAATAAACCAACATCTATATTTTTTTCTCTTGATTTTTCAATGAATTCATTAATTTTTAAATTTGTAACTCTTCCATTTGATAAATGATAAGATAATTCTTGAAATAAATTAATTAATCTTCTGATATCATTTTGTGCAAATAAAATTAATTTATAAATAAGATTATCACTTTCCCAAATTATTTTCTCAGATGAAGATATTTTTTTAACTAAGTGTAATAATTCTTCATTAGTTGGATTAGTAAATAATATTTCTTTACAAGTCTTCTTTAAATCATTTAATAGTTTAGAATGTTGATTATTTGAAATAAATATGAGAGGAAAACTTTTTAATTTATTATTATTTTTAAAAATATCCATAATATATTTTTTTTCACTAGTGAGTGTAATATTTTCAGTTTCATCAAAAATTAAGGCAATTTTATTAGTTTTATTATCTTTAAAATTTATTTTTGAATAAACAGAATTTACAAAATTATAATAATCATTAAAATCATCTAATATTCTATGATCTTTTATCTCATTGGGATTTATTATTCGTGGAATATAATTTAATTCATTTAGCAGTAGTTTAATAGTTAATGTTTTACCCAATCCCTGGTTACCTGATATAATTATACCTTGACTCTTGTTATTATTTAAATTAGTTATCCATTCTCTTAAGCTTTTAATTTGATTTACATTACCAATAATATTATTTAATGTTGATGGCTTATATTTATTTATCCATAAATCATTATTAATCATCATATATAAAATATTGGTATTTATTCTTTATAATGAAAATTTAATATTTTTTTAAAGTAATCATATATGGTTTAATTATTTTACAAATTTTTTAAGAATATTATATATTTGTTAATAAAAAACTTTAAAAAATATAAAATAAAAAAAAAAATTTCTAATTCAATATATATAAAAATGGATTCCTCCGATGTCAAAAATAGAAATCGTCCTTCTAATAGTGATTCTGTAGATGATGAAGTACAAAAACTATTCCGTAAAAATAATGGTAAAATAACCACAGAAGATTTTATTAAATTAAGACAAAGATTTAATGATGAAGATTTAGTCGATAAAATTCAAAAAGCTTATGTTGAAAAGCATCTTACTATCACCAAAAAAGCAAAAAAATTTGCTGAACTAATACGTGAAAAATATTCTAATCAACAATATCCTTTTCATATTTTATTAGAAAAAGCTCGTTTATTTAAAATAAAACATGGTTTATCTGAAGATGAATTTACAGAATTTCAACGTATTTATGAACAAGAATTAGTTGGAATAAAATCACCTGAAGTAGTTGTACCTGCAACTAACATTATGAAAATTTTAGGTTCTGTAAATGTTGATTACCAAGGTTTTACTTCTAAATTAAATGATAACGACTACAAACACTTACAAGAAATCTTAAAATTATATGCTAGTTCAAAACCTCTTCATGCTCAAGTACTATTACAATCTATGCAATATAATGATTGTGACTTTGAAGCTTTAACCGGTGAATACAAACCTGAATTAGGTCATCGTCCAGGTGATTCAATACATCCTGTTATTGCAGCAATGTTCATGCCCAAAATTGATGTATTAGAAAATCACTTTATATTTTCAAATATTGCAGGTATTGTTAAAGCTCGTTATAACAATGAAAGATTAATTAATCGACCAGATTATGAATTATTTTATGCTTTAACTCAAGATCCCAACGATGTTGTATGTGATAGTCGTTCAACCATGCTTGATTTATTAAACCGTGCTCAAATTCAAAACCAATTATGGAATAGTATTTTAAGTTTACGTAACGGTCAATATTATAGCGCACAATTTCGTGATTTCGTAGGAATGATAGATATGTGCAGACTTAATAAACATGATACTCCTGACTTAGTTTATGGACGTTATGATGGAACTATCTTAAAGAGATTATTATCTACTTTCTCTTTCCGCCCAACAATTGTTACTACTACTCCAGTATACCAAGTTGTAAACCTGAATCCTTATCAACAAAATGTTCGTCCTCTTGTTACAGCTGTTCCAATGATTAATTTTAGACTTCCAACTTCTCTTAATGATGATTCACCCAGAAGCTTAAATGAAGCTTTAGAACAACATCAATTTTTCTTAGAAAATGGTACTCTTGTACCTCGTCACACATCTTTAATCTATTCTCGTGGTGTTTTATTCTTTTTCGTCGATAGACGTGCTAATGTAATTAAATTTAATGATATGGCACCATTTAATATTTCAAGAATGCCCTTAACAGTATCAGGTTTTGAACGTATTAATGATCAAATAGTAGATTTTGAAACTTCTTTTGAAATTAGAGGTGATACTTATCAACTTCGTTCAGTAGTTTTAGCTGAACTTAATAGAAATTCAAGTGAAAAAAATATTGTTGTCGGATCTTCAGCAATTTTCATGCTTCATCCAAATGGAAATTCATTCACTTCTGAGTTCTTTAAATATGATCCTATTTCTGTTGCTGATGCCTACATTGATCCAGCTACTCAAACATTTAAAAATCGTAAACCAGTAAGCATTTTATATGGTATGCCAAGTATGGATAATAAGGGGTCTTCATTTATTGAAATGGCACAATCTCGTGGTATTGTATTTATGTATCAAAATATTAAAGTTAATGAAAATCCTGAATTACTTTATTAAATATATTTATTTTATTCAATAGGTTAAAATAAATAAATTAATTTTTTCTAATTAAATATAATGGCAACAAAAGAAGTAGGATATGGTACAGCAAAGTTACCAATTAAAAGATTTGATATACAAGGTATGGTTGATCATTGTACTATTGCTATGATAGCTAAACGTGCTACTGGTAAATCTTTTTTAACTAGAGAAATAATGTTTCAGAAAAAAAATTTAGCTGCTGCAATTGCTATTAGTAGAACTGAAAAATTAAATGGATTTTATACTGATTTTATTCCTGATTCTTATATTTATTCTGAATATAATAGTGATATTTTAACAAGAATTTATGAAAGACAATCTAAAATGAATGAAGATAATAAAAATAGAATTAAAAATGGTAAGAAACCAAAAGATGATTCTATAATGTTAATTATGGATGATTGTATGAGTGACAAAAGATGGCTTAAAGATCCTAATATATTAGAAATGTTTTTTAATGGAAGACATCATCATTTATCATTTATATTAACAATGCAATATTCTGTAGCTATTCCACCAGAAATGAGGTCTAACTTTGATTATATTTTTTTACTAGCAGAAGACACAATTACTAATAGGAAAAAATTATACGAACATTATACAGGTATGTTTCCTACTTTTGATATATTCCAACAGGTTTTTTCAGATTTAACAGAAAATTATGGTATGATGGTTATTAATAATCGAGTTCATAGTAAAAATATTACTGATAAAGTTTTTTGGTATAGAGCTAAACCAGTACCTACATTTAATGTTGGATGTAATAAATTTAGAAGATTTCATGATGAAGCATATGATTCACAGTGGAACAAACGTTTAGAAATATTTAATCCTGAAAGTTTATTTTCTAGGAAAAAAAATTCAGTACGTGTCACAGTTATTAAAAATTAATTATATTTTTATAAATATAATTAAATTAATTATCACCAATAATTTTTGGACCATTTAATTGGGAGGAAAATGTATCAGTATTTTTTACTTGATTGCTTAAATTTTCAATTTCAGTATCCAATTCTGATTTCTTTTCTTCCATCTTCTTAATCTGACTTTCAATTTCAAGAATATTCTTTTCTAGACTTTCTACTTCAGTATTATCCTTAGCTTTGCTTACTTGCTTCTTTAAATCTTTAATAGTATCTTGTCTAGATTGTAAATTATCTAAAATATTCTTTCTAACCATTTCATTCTTACGTTGTTCATGATATAATTTAGCCTTTTCTTGGTTCTCAAGATAACCTTTCATCATTTTATTTAATTCTTCATTTGCATATTCAGAATCTTTAACAGCTTGAGAATCTGGATTAGGATCAAATGGTAACCATTTACCCATTTCACCAACAAAAACATTAAATGCTGGATCTATTGCTTGAAGTTTTTTACAATGTTCACAAGCTTCTTCATACTTTGAAAAAGCACCACGAACCTTAACACCAGATAATGTAGTCTTGTTTTCCTTATCAGTTAAAAATGATAAACAAACATATTTTTGATCCCACGGAATAATTGAATCTTCGGTTAAATAATCTACTTTTGACATTAAATTAATTATTAAATTATTCTTTAAATAAATTTATTTAACAAAAATTTTACCTATTTTATCTTTTTGATCAAAAGTTTGATATCCCATCCATAATGATGGTTGAGAAAACATCTTTTGATATTCTTTATTAATACTATAATCATAAATTGTTTGAGATCGTCTAATTAATTTATTTCTATATTGATTTAATTTATTTTTGTAATAATTTAAATAACCATTATTTGAAGCTTTAGTAATATATATAGTCATTAATATTATTCCAATAACCAATATTAATAAAGATATATTATAAATAATATGATTCATAATTAATTTAATTTAGAATTTATTTTTTTTACTTAAATGAACTTATATATTCCCAATTGAGATACTTACATATTTTTTCCCATAATTGATCATTTTCCATAATTTTATCAGAATCTTTATGTAACGGAAAGCAATCTAATAAATGATCTAATTCTAATAATTCACAAAATTTATGAAGAACATAAGAATAAGATAAAAAATTCTTACGATCAGGATGTTTATATATTTCCCACGGATCTTGAACTTTAAAAAACATACTAATAAATAATTTTTCCATATCTCTTGTAATTTTTGGAGGAGGAAGATTATTTAACTTATTTATAATATATGCTATATGTTCATAATAAATATTATATTCTAATTTTTTAAGTATACCTTTCATTTTTTTTTTATCTAAAGTTGATAAATCAGTAATTCTTCTTTTATTTAATTCTTTAACTATATCAATAAAAACATTTTCAGGAATATCGGGGCTTTGCTTTGCTTGAAATTGATTAAGCCATTCTCTAAAATGATTGACTTTTCTATATGGTGAATAATCCTTAATTTGACGCTCTTCATCAAGAATTATCATTTCACTATCTCCACAACATGGACAAATATAAGCACTTTCAGTCATATCAAGTATTTTTTCTATTTTACATTCAATACAATATTTAATTCTATTAGAACCATCGTCATGATTTATTCTAATACCATCAACTCTTTGACAATATTTTTCAAATAAATTTGCTCTATTTACTATTTTATTTTCATCTTGATTGTTAATATTTTTTTCTTTTTTTGTAAATAAGAATTCCAAAATATTTTTTGATTCTTTTACATTTATTTCTTGAGTATCACGCATTTCATAATAATCAGAAATTAAATCTCCTGCATTATCATAATAATCCATTTCATCATAATTATTAGATATAGATTTCATTTGTAACTCTAATAAATCTTTTTTATCTAATAAACTTGCTCGATGTTTTATATCTTCTATAGTAAAAGTATCTCTTCTTTCATCCATCGAAGTGATTTCATGATTGATATTTATGATTTGTTGAGAAATATCATTTTTATCATTACGTTTTTGAGAGAAATATTTAACCATAATTCTATGTTTATTATCAAGAGTATTAGTTTCTTTTAAATTAGATTGTTTATTTTCCTTGTATTTTGAAGTTTTTTTGGTACTTGACATCTAAATATTAATTGTATATTATAAAATTACTTTAAATAAAATTATCTATATTTTATTTTTATACCTTTGGAAATTTTAAATGCTGATTTTATATGCAAAAAATAAAAATTCAAATAATGTAAAAATGAATTATATATATATAGATGTATTTGTTAATTATTGTTAATTATTATTATAATTTATATTTTATTTGGAGATAAAAAAGAAAATTTTAGCTGCCCAGTTGGAAAGACATGTTGCCAGTATGGTTATTACGGCGAGCATCCAAATTGCAATGCGTGCCCCAGCGACAAGCCTTTCAGCCCCAGCGGTGGGCCTAACAGCTGGTGCCGCTGCCCCAATGAGACAGAGAGCTCGTGTTTCGCATGCTCCAACGTTTGCCGTCCTTTCAAACGCGAAACAGGCCAATGCACTGCGCTATGCTCCACTTGTAAAGTAATAACTGTAAAAGGAGTTAAAAAACCAAGCAATTGTTAAATATTTATAATTTGATAATATAAAAAATATAATTATAATTCTAGTATAAGTTAGAATATACAGAAAAATATAATAGCTGATGGACACTAAATATGACGATATAATACATCCAAAACCTATATTTGAGCCAAAAGAAAGATATCAAGAATGGATAGAATTATGTAAAAATTTGATTATATGTTAAAAAGGCATCAAGTAGAAAGTTAAAAATTATCTATAAATAAATCGGCATTTTAAATGTGCAAAGGTGTAAAAAGTGTAAAATCGTAAAATAACATTGAAATTATTATAAAAATATTTCTTTTTTTTATATATTTAATTTATTTTTTAAGGAAAGGTTTTTTTTTTTTTAATATTTCTAATTATTATTATATTTAAATGGGTGGTGGCTTAATGCAACTTGTTGCTTATGGTGCTCAAGATGTTTACCTTTCAGGTAATCCACAAATTACTTTTTTTAAAGTCGTATATCGACGTCATACAAATTTTTCTTTTGAATCTATTCAGCAAACTTGGAATAATCAACCTAATTTTGGTCGTACTGTTTCATGTATTATTAACAAAAATGGAGATTTAATTACTTCAATATATGTTTCTATCAAATTTAATAATATCATAAAAAAAGACAGTTGGGGGTTTGTTAGGCGTTTAGGTCATGCTTTAATTGAATCATGTAAAATTGAAATTGGTGGTTCTAAAATTGATGAACACTATGGTAATTGGTTAAACATATGGTACGAATTAACCCACAAAACTGGTCAAGAAAATAGTTATGCTAATATGATTGGTGATGTTCCTGAACTTACAAATATTAATAAGAAAAATATTAAACCTTATCAAATGTATATTCCTTTACAATTCTGGTTTAATAGAAACAATGGTTTGGCATTACCTTTAATTGCATTACAATATCACGAAGTTCGTATTACTCTTAAATTTAGAAGTTTCTCTGAATGTATTAACTATGCTGGTACTGCTGATACTACTATTCCTTCTGATATCGGTATTTTTGATGACTCTTTTTTATTAATAGACTATATATATTTAGATTCTGAAGAACGTAAGCGATTTGCTCAAGCTTCTCATGAATATTTAATTGAACAATTACAATTCACTGGCTCAGAAACATTAACAGCTGTAAATTCTAAATACAAGCTTAATTTTTACCATCCTTGTAAATACTTAATATGGGCTATTCATCTTGAAAGATATTATACCAGTCAATACTGGATTACTTGGGCTAACAGTAAAACTGATTGGAAAAATGCATCAGAACGTTTTGCTAAAATTTTATATATTGCTACCAGAAATAATATTATAAAATTAGATAATGGTTTTTGGATTTATGGTTATACCGTAAAAAATGGAGATCTTATGGATTTTTTACCTAATTCAAATCTTAAAGATAATATTTTAGATTTATTAAAAAAAATAGAAGTTAAGGTTATAATTACTAATGATGATAGTGCAGAATATGTATATATTGGTGATAATGCTGATGATGTACTTGAAAATATTGTAGTATTAAAAAATAATTTAATTTTTGAAGATTTGTCTAAAAATATTAAACAATTAGTCGATGGTGGTGTTAATCAAAATATACTTAATTATTATTCTTACAGAATTGTTGATTATTTTAATTATGGAAACTTTATTAATGGTTCCGATAATCCTGTTTACAATGCCAAATTACAATTAAATGGTCATGACCGCTTCCAAGATAGAGATGGACACTACTTTAATTATGTTCAACCTTCTCAACACTTCACAAATACTCCAGCAGATGGTATAAATGTATATTCTTTTGCACTTAAAGCTGAAGATCACCAACCTACTGGTACGTGTAATTTCTCTCGTATTGACAACGCTACTTTAAATCTTCAAATAGGATTATATAATAATTTCAATTCTAATTATATCACTGATTATTTAGGTAACTTGTCATCCATTATAAACATATATACCCAAAATTATAACGTGCTTCGCGTGATGTCTGGTATGGCTGGTACTGCATATAACAATTAAAATAATTTATCTGTATAATTAAAATAATTTTTTTATATGTATCTTTTATTCTATAATTTACACCGCCGAAGATTTAAAATGCCTATTTTTTATAAATCGACTTTAATAAAATATTATAATAATAAAAATGAATAGTAAGAGGTCTATTATGACTTGTTCGTTCAGTTCCTGCTTTTCTCTTATAAAAAGAGCATATAATGTAGGAATTATAAAAGATACACATTAAAACTCATCAGTTAGGGTTGTCGCCTTAACAAAATCATAATTTACACGCTCTGCAATCGGCAAACCTTAAAGTTTTATTTTTTGACATTTTTTTGTCTCATTTTAAATCTTCAAATGTTTTTCTATTATAATTTATTATTCTCATATTGGTTTTTGATTCTTTTCATGTTTAGCTATCCTATTTTTGTAATATGAATTTCATTTTCAATACATTTATAAAATGCTAATAATGTAATGTTCAAAGTTGTAAAATATATATAACTATAAAAAATATTTAAAAAATATTTTTCAATAATTTAAAAAATATATTATAAAATTCTTTAAAATTTATTATAAAAATATTAAAAATATTTAAAAATATAAAAATTCGCATTATATTTTTTTAATTAAAATAAAAAAAATCTAATATTATTTATATCTAAATGGGTGGTGGTTTAATGCAACTCGTCGCTTATGGCGCTCAAGATGTTTACCTTTCCGGTAATCCCCAAATTACTTTTTTTAAAGTCGTTTACAGACGTCACACAAACTTCTCAGTTG
>Ga0194133_10009896_pt1 | contig 10831 bp, 5 predicted proteins | sample TA2KigOf40mmetaG_FD_155448 | JGI IMG/M metagenome (GOLD analysis project Ga0194133, IMG submission 155448) | Freshwater microbial communities from Lake Tanganyika, Tanzania - TA2015055 Kigoma Offshore 40m | ecosystem: Environmental > Aquatic > Freshwater > Lake | place: Tanzania: Lake Tanganyika...
TTGATGCATCTAAAATTTCATTCATTAATCTTTCTGTCATTGATTTTTCTCTGCGTAATCTTGAAAAATCAACTAACCAACGAAGTGCTAGTGCTGTTGCTCTAGCAGGTTTAACTTCAACTGGAACTTGGTAAGTTGCACCACCAACGCGACGTGATTTTACTTCCACAGTTGGTTTAATGTTTTCTAAAGCTTTTTTCAAAGTAATAATTGGATCTGTACCACTTTTATCTTTTGTGCCATTTAGTGCACCATAAACAATTGATTCGGCAGTTGATTTTTTACCGCGAGATAAAATCTTATTTACTAATTGTGTAATTAGTGGTGAAGAATAAACTGGATCTGAAACTAGTGGGCGCTTCAGCGCTGAACCTTTACGTGGCATTAGCTTTTCTCTTTCTTAGCGCCATAACGGCTTCTTGCTTGTTTACGATCTTTAACACCTTGTGTATCAAGGGATCCACGAATAATTTTGTAACGAACACCTGGAAGATCTTTAACGCGTCCACCGCGAACTAAAACAATTGAATGTTCTTGCAAGTTATGTCCAACACCTGGAATGTATGCAGTTACTTCCATACCGGAAGATAAACGAACACGTGCAACTTTTCTTAATGCAGAGTTAGGTTTTTTTGGAGTTGTTGTATAAACGCGTGTGCAAACACCACGGCGCTGAGGTGAACCTTTAAGCGCTGGTGTTTTACTCTTCGCCGATTTTTCTTGGCGACCCTTGCGTACGAGTTGTTGAATCGTAGGCACGCAATTACTCCAGTTTCTGTTTGCTTCTTTTTTTCTTTCGATCTTGCTGAAAGTTGACGATCAAATGCGTGAGGGGAAAACCCTTTTTTCACTTGAGACGCGAAACACCAATTTACGCAATAGTCACGGCACGCCCGACATCGGGGGTCGGGTTACTAAGCGCTAGCCTCAATCTGTGCTAATGCGACTTATCCCAGTCATTGCCCTTAGTTTGGTGCTCGCAGGTTGTATTCAAGCTGATCCACCTGTAGCAGGGGCCCAAAATCAAGACATATATGTAGTCAATTGTGTGTCATTTGAAGAAAAACCAGTCGAACTAGTCCTTTACTGTGCTGATGCAGGCCAAATTCTTAATCAAATTACTTGGTCAAGTTGGTCTAGCACTCAAGCCACCGGAAAAGGTGTATCGATTTCTAACGATTGCGAACCAAGTTGTGCTGAGGGAAGTGACGTGATTTCAGCAGTTGAGATTCGATTATTTAAACCAGTCACCTCAGAATCAGGAAAAAGAGTCTTTAGTCAAATAGAGATGCAATACGACAAAGTTCAACCATCAGGGGTAATGGATGAAGTCTTAGATCTACCCACAGATGTGTTTAATTAGGAAAAATTGTTTAGTTTCACGAATTTAACATTCATAAGTCGCTCTTCACCTTCATAAACGACATAATTAACCTTATGAAAGTTGTAATCATTGGAGCTGGCTTTGGTGGATTAGCCACTGCTCGAAAACTATCTACCCATAAAGATCTCGAAGTAACAGTTATTGATAAAAATCCCTATCAACTTTTCTCTCCCCTGTTATACCAAGTTGCAACAGGTGGTTTACCCGAAGATGACATTGCCTATCCAGTTAGGGCAGCTATTCCTGGTGTGGCATTTCGTCGAGGAGAAGTAACAAGAATAAGTCCCTCAGAAAAAAATCTCACTTTGTCAGATAACACCACCCTTGAATATAACCAACTTGTTTTAGCCACAGGAAGTACTGGAACTACTTTTGGTGTTACTGGGGTTTCTGAATTTGCATTACAAATGAAAACAATAAAAGAAGCAAGGCTGATTAGAAGAAGACTTTTGGGAATGTATGAGGAAGTTGAAGCTGGTCATAAACCAAAAGAATCCTTAAAAGTTGTAGTAATTGGAGCAGGGCCAACAGGTGTTGAAGTATCTGGTGCGGTTGCTGAATTACAAAAAAGTATGAGACATGAATTTCCAAACTTATATAAATTAGCAACTGTCACTCTTGTTGAAGCTGGAGAAAGAGTTCTACCAATGTTTCATGAGAAATCTTCCAAGCATGCTCAAAAGGAATTAGGAAAAATTGGAGTAATCGTTAAAACTAATTCGGCAGTGGATCGAATGTATGAAACAGATGTGCATTTAAAAAATGGTGAAGTGCTCCCAGGTGGAACAATGATTTGGGCAGCAGGAGTTGCTGCCTATTCGACTTGGACCAATTTAGGTGAAACAGACAGATCAAATCGACTAAAAATAAACGAGTATCTCCAAACAACTTCCGGCATTTTTGTAATTGGCGATGGAGCACATTTACTTGTTAAAGATAAGCCATTACCGATGGTTGCCCCAGTTGCTCTTCAAATGGGAAGACATGTGGCAAAACAAATTTTAAACATTAAAAACAACAAACCCTTAATTGCTTTCAAATATATTGACAAAGGTCAAATGGCAACAATTGGTCGAAGAAGAGCAGTTGTGGAAATGCCTGGTGGATTAAGACTTCATGGCACACTTGCTTGGCTTACTTGGTTAGCACTACATGTTTTCTATCTTGCAGGTGGCAGAAATCGAATAAGTGTTATTGCTGACTGGATGTGGAATTACATTGCTTGGGGTGTGGGGCCAAGACGAACGGTTATTGATTAAAGGAGTTATTTCTACTTGACTTAACTTACGTCTTTAGGAGAATTATGAAATTGTCCAAAATGTTTATAATCTTTATAACTTTAACTTTATCTTTATTTATTTCTTCACCTTCTTTAGCAGACGAGGTACCTGCTGAAACTCCAGCTGAAACAAGTGCACCAGCTTTTGCTGAAACTACTCCTGCATATGAACCACCTGCAGAAGCATTAAATGGAGTTGGTGGTTGGGCTGTGGTTGATCCTGTGACAGGAAATGTTCATGGCGTAATTGTTGCAACTATTGACACTTTTAGAGAACGAAATGGTGTCATTGGACATGAATACATGGGTTGTGCTTCTAATTGTGTTCTCCGTTTTCAAACCAGAGCAACTGACGATGGCAATGTGGCAGGTTGGCACGGTACACAAACAAATATCGATGCAAACGGAAATGCTTCTCAAACAAATGACGGCACTGTGAAATGGAATGAATCCGAAAAGAATTTTACTATCAAAAATTCTTCAACTGATTCTACAAAAGAAAAAGTAACTAGAACGCAAACTTTATTCCCAGAAAAAACAGCAAGTAATGGCAAGAATCTTCACACTGGAATAGTAGATATAAATACTGAATACGAATCTTCAACTATTGCTGGACAACGAGTCAAAGGCTCAACAAAACAACAAAATTTAGAAGATAAGAATTCAACCATAAATGTGGAATTCCAAAATTGGTCTGAAGGAAAAAATTTCACTTACGAAAACCCAAACTTACTTGTAGAAAATATTGATTCCGATGTTAATAATGAACTTAACAAAGACGGATTTACCACTGAATCAAAAGAAGATGCGAGTAATGAATTAGTCGAAGAAAGTGAAGATGTGATCTTTGTTAAAGCCATAAAAGCCTTAACTGAGAATGTGAAGTCATTTTTCTCAAGCTTGTTTGGATTCAGAACAGAAATTACCTCTAAAGATTAAAGGCCTTCGATTTCTCGAAGGCCTTTAATAACTTCTCAAATTATCTTTGATTTGCACCTGAGTCGTAATCATCCAAAGGCACAGCTTGTCCGCCACCTACACCAAATGAGGTGTAATCAATATCGTCATAACTTGACATTGAGGCATACATTGCTACTTTTGCTTCTTCGGTTGGTTCAACTCGAACATGTCGATAACGTGGCAAACCAGTTCCAGCTGGAATTAGTTTTCCAATAATCACGTTTTCTTTCAACCCAACAAGTGAATCTGATTTCTCATTGATTGCAGCATCTGTCAATACTCTTGTGGTTTCTTGGAATGATGCAGCTGATAACCATGATTCAGTTGCAAGAGATGCCTTGGTAATACCCATGAGTTCTGGCCTTCCTGAACCTGGTTTACCACTTTCTTGCACAACTCTTCTGTTCTCGGTTTCAAATACCACACGATCAACCAATTCGCCTGGTAGAAGATTTGCATCTCCTGATTCGATGATGGTTACGCGGCGAAGCATTTGGCGCACAATTACTTCGATGTGCTTATCGTGAATGCTTACTCCTTGTGAGCGATAAACCTCTTGTACAGCATTAACCAAATGGATTTGAACTTCTCTTGGTCCAAGTACTCGAAGAACTTGTTTAGGATCCACTGCACCAACAACTAATTGTTGTCCAACTTCAATAGCTTGTCCGTCTTCCACCATTAAACGAGTTCTCTTTGAAACTGGGTAAGCAACTTCTTCTGCGCCATCATTTGGAATAACGACAATTTTTCTAGTTTTGTCGGTTTCTTCTACACGAATTCGGCCTGCTACTTCGCTAATTGGTGCTACACCTTTAGGAGTGCGTGCTTCGAACAACTCAACAACACGTGGCAAACCGTGAGTGATGTCTGCTCCTGCTACACCACCAGTGTGGAAAGTACGCATTGTTAACTGTGTTCCTGGTTCACCAATTGATTGGGCAGCAATAATTCCAACAGCCTCACCCACATCAACTAACTTGCCACTAGCCATTGAGCGACCGTAGCAACGAGCACAAGTACCAAGTTTAGATTCGCAAGTTAACACAGATCTAACTTTAATTTCTGTTACTCCGTCTTCAATAAGCTCTGTAATCAAACTCATTGATAGTTCATCATCACGATGAGCAAGTGTTTCTTGGTTTACTTTTACTTCATCAGCAAGTACTCGAGAAGCAACTGTGGTGTCAACAAATTCAACAGCAATTACCCCTTCTTGACCTTGTTCACCAATTATTACTTTTAGACCACGATCAGTTCCGCAATCTTCTTCTCTGATGATGACATCTTGAGCCACATCCACAAGACGTCTAGTTAGGTAACCAGAGTCTGCAGTTCTTAAAGCAGTGTCAGCCAAACCTTTACGTGCACCGTGTGTGGAAATAAAGTATTCCAACACTGAAAGTCCTTCACGGAAATTTGACTTAATTGGGCGAGGAATAATTTCACCCTTTGGATTTGATACCAAACCACGCATACCGGCAAGTTGTCTGATTTGCATCATGTTTCCACGAGCACCAGAGTGAGCCATCATCCAAACAGGGTTTGAAATTGGGAAATTCTTTTCCATAGCTTCAGCAATTTCAGCTGTAACTTTGGTCCAGATATCAATTAATTCTTGGCGACGTTCAGCATCAGAAATCATACCTCGTTCAAAATTCTTTTGAACTTTAGCTGCAACATCTTCTGCTTTTTTCAACAACGCATTTTTGCTAGGTGGTTCAAGCACATCATCTATGGAAATTGTCACACCAGATCTGGTTGCCCATCTAAATCCAAGTTCTTTCAAAAGATCAAGAATTTGTGCCACTTGAATCTTTGGATATTTTTCAGTCAAGTCAGTAACAATAGCACCAAGTTTTTTCTTGTCCACAACTGAGTTAATGAACGGATAATTATCAGGAAGAGCCTCATTGAATAAAGATCTACCAAGTGTTGTTTTCAACGTTAATGGTTTACCAAATGACCAACCTTTTGGTGTGTCATGTTCGTGAGGTGGGTAAACATTTCTTAAACGAATTGTGATTTCAGATTGCAAATCAAGTTCGTGACGGTCATATGCCATTACAGCTTCAGCAACTGATGAGAAAATTCTTCCTTCACCTTTTGCTTTTTCGGTTTGCAAGGTTAGGTAATAAATTCCCAACACCATGTCTTGAGTTGGTGTGGTAATTGGCTTACCTGATGCTGGAGACAAAATGTTGTTTGAAGACAACATCAAAATACGTGCTTCAGCTTGAGCTTCTGCTGAAAGTGGAACGTGCACAGCCATTTGGTCACCGTCGAAGTCTGCGTTGAATGCGGTGCAAACCAAAGGATGAATTTGGATTGCTTTACCTTCAATTAACAACGGTTCAAATGCTTGAATTCCTAATCTGTGTAAGGTTGGTGCGCGGTTAAGCATTACTGGATGTTCAGTAATTACTTCTTCCAACACATCCCAAACAACAGCACGTGATCTTTCCACCATTCTCTTGGCAGATTTAATGTTTTGAGCATGGTTTAAATCAACCAAACGCTTCATCACAAAAGGTTTGAATAGTTCTAGCGCCATTTGTTTTGGCAAACCGCATTGGTGCAGTTTTAATTGTGGACCAACAACGATTACCGAACGACCTGAGTAATCAACACGTTTTCCAAGCAAGTTTTGACGGAAACGTCCTTGCTTTCCTTTCAACATGTCGGAAAGTGATTTCAACGGACGATTTCCTGGACCTGTTACCGGACGACCACGACGACCGTTATCAAACAAAGCGTCGACTGCTTCTTGCAGCATTCGACGTTCGTTGTTCACAATTATTTCTGGTGCACCAAGATCTAACAATCTCTTTAAACGATTGTTTCTGTTGATAACCCGACGATATAAATCGTTTAGATCTGAAGTGGCAAATCTTCCACCATCTAGTTGAACCATGGGGCGAAGATCTGGCGGGATAACTGGGATGGCATCTAGCACCATTGAAGCTGGTGAATTTGTGGTGGCATCAAAAGCATTAATTACTTTAAGTCTTTTTAGTGCACGGGTTTTCTTTTGACCTTTACCTGATTGCACAACTTCTTTTAGGGCATCAGCTTCTGCTACTAGATCAAAGTTTTCTAAACGGCGTTTAATTGCTGCAGCACCCATGCCACCTGTGAAATAGCGACCATATCTATCGCGCATTTCGCGATACAACATTTCGTCACCTTCAAGATCTTGAACCTTAAGGTTTCTAAAACGATCAAAAACTAAAGCCAGGCGATCAATTTCAGCATCAATTTTTCTGCGAATTGAATTCATTTCACGTTCAGCTGATTCTTTTACTTTACGTTTTTGATCAGACTTGGCACCATCTTTTTCAAGTGCTTTTAAGTCTTCTTCTAGTTTTTTGGCACGAGCATTGATATCAGCATCGCGACGGTTGGTAATTTTCTTCTTTTCAGAATCAAGTTTTGCTTCTAAGGAAGGTAGATCTTCGTGACGTGCATCCACGTCAACATCTGTGATCATGTAGGCGGCAAAATAAATTACTTTTTCTAAATCTTTTGGAGCAAGATCAAGTAAATAACCTAGACGAGAAGGAACACCTTTGAAATACCAGATGTGTGTTACAGGTGCAGATAATTCAATATGGCCCATTCTTTCGCGACGAACTTTGGCACGGGTAACTTCCACACCGCAACGTTCGCAAATGATGCCTTTGAATCGAACACGTTTGTATTTACCGCAATAACATTCCCAATCACGGGTTGGTCCGAAAATCTTTTCACAAAACAAACCATCTTTCTCAGGCTTTAAGGTTCGGTAGTTAATGGTTTCAGGTTTCTTAACTTCACCATGTGACCAGCTACGAATATCTGATGCAGAAGCTAGGCCGATACGTAATTCGTCAAAGTTATTTACATCTAACACTTTTCTATTTCCGCCCTTTTCCTAGTTTCTTAAACTTCTTCTACAGAGCTTGGTTCACGTCGTGATAAGTCGATTCCTAGTTCTTCTGCTGTTCTAAATACGTCTTCATCGGTGTCACGCATTTCAATTGCTTGACCATCATCAGAAAGAACTTCAACATTTAGTCCCAGTGATTGCATTTCCTTAACAAGTACCTTGAATGATTCTGGAATTCCAGGTTCTGGAATGTTTTCACCCTTCACAATTGCTTCATAAACTTTTACACGACCAAGCACATCATCTGACTTGATTGTTAATAATTCTTGGAGTGCATATGCAGCACCGTAGGCTTCTAGTGCCCAAACTTCCATTTCACCAAATCTTTGACCACCAAATTGTGCTTTCCCACCAAGTGGTTGTTGGGTTATCATTGAGTATGGACCAGTTGAACGAGCATGTATCTTGTCGTCAACCAAATGTAGAAGTTTCAAAATGTATTTGTAACCAACTGCAATTGGCATAGGAAATGGTTCGCCACTTCTTCCATCAAACAAGCGAGCTTTTCCATTTGAACCAATTAAACGATCACCATTTGATGAAGGAAGTGAAGCGGTCATTAAACCTGTGATTTCAGATTCTCTAGCACCATCAAATACAGGGGTAGCAAGTTTTGTATTTGGTGGAACTTTTCTCATGTTGTCTGGAATATTTTCGGCCCACTTTGGACTTCCTTCAATATCCCAACCAGATTTTGCTAACCAACCTAAATGAAATTCCAAAACTTGACCTAGGTTCATACGTCCTGGAACACCAAGTGGGTTTAGCACAATGTCAACAGGAGTTCCATCTTCCAAGAAAGGCATATCTTCTGCAGGAAGAATTTTTGCAATAACACCTTTGTTACCGTGGCGTCCGGCTAATTTGTCGCCTTCAGTAATTTTTCTTTTCTGAGCAATGTAAACCCGAACAATTTGGTTAACACCAGGTCCCATTTCATCATCGTGTTCGCGTTCAAAAACTTTAATATCAATTACAGTTCCACTTTCACCGTGAGGAACTTTCAAAGATGTATCTCTTACTTCACGAGCCTTTTCACCAAAAATTGCGCGTAGCAATCTTTCTTCAGGTGTTAATTCTGTTTCACCCTTAGGTGTTACTTTTCCAACCAGAATGTCTCCTGGAACAACTTCGGCACCGATGCGAATAATTCCTCGATCATCTAAATCGGCTAGTACTTCCTCTGAAACATTTGGTAGATCGCGAGTGATTTCCTCGGCACCAAGTTTGGTGTCGCGAGCATCAATTTCGTGTTCTTCGATGTGAATTGAGGTCAATATGTCATCTTGGACAAGTCTTTGATTCAAAATGATGGCGTCTTCATAGTTATGACCTTCCCATGGCATGTATGCCACCAGTAGGTTTCGACCAAGTGCCATTTCTCCACCGTCAGTACATGGACCATCAGCTAGTACTTGGTTTGCTTTAATCTTTTCGCCTTCTTTAACAATTGGCTTTTGGTTATAAGAGGTTCCTTGGTTTGATCTACGAAACTTTTGAACTTTATAAGTTGTTGATGAACCATCTTCGTTAGCTACATCAATAGTGTCTGCACTAATTTCTGAAACAACACCAGCTTTTTCAGAAACCACCACATCTCCAGCATCAACTGCTGCACGGTATTCCATACCGGTTCCAACTAATGGAGCTTCAGCTCTAATTAGTGGTACAGATTGGCGTTGCATGTTTGAACCCATCAATGCACGGTTGGCATCATCGTGTTCTAAAAATGGAATCATTGCTGTGGCAACTGACCAAACTTGTCGTGGTGATACGTCCATGAAATCAACATCATCTGGAAGAACGAAATCTACGTCTCCACCTTTACGGCGAACCAAAACTCTTTCTTCAGAAAAAGTTCCATCAGCAGCTAAAGCAGCATTTGCTTGAGCAATAATGTGACGATCTTCTTCATCAGCTGTTAGGTAAGAAATTTGGTTAGTGACTTTTCCTTTACTTACTTTGCGGTAAGGAGTTTCGATGAAACCAAATTCGTTAACGCGTGCAAAAGAAGAAAGAGAGCCAATCAAACCAATGTTTGGGCCTTCAGGAGTTTCAATTGGACACATTCTTCCGTAATGGGAAGGATGCACGTCACGAACTTCGAAACCTGCACGTTCACGAGAAAGTCCACCTGGTCCAAGTGCGGACAAACGACGTTTGTGAGTTAAACCAGCTAACGGATTTGTTTGATCCATGAATTGTGACAATTGGCTGGTACCAAAGAATTCTTTGATGGATGCAACAACTGGGCGAATATTGATCAAAGTTTGAGGAGTAATAGCTTCCACATCTTGAGTTGTCATTCTTTCTCTTACAACTCTTTCCATACGAGATAAACCGGTACGGATTTGGTTTTGAATTAATTCCCCAACTGTGCGAAGTCTTCTGTTTCCAAAATGATCAATATCATCAATTTCTACAACAGTTTTGCCACGAGTTTTAGTTAATTCTGTAATACCTGCATGTAATGCTGCGATGTATTCAACAGTGTCACAAATATCATCAAGAGTTAAAGTGCTTTGTTGCAATGGCAACTGTGAACCAAGTTTTCTACCAACTTTGTAACGACCGACTTTTGCCAAGTCATATCGCTTGGAGTTAAAATAATAATTATCAATAAGGTTTCTGCCACCTTCAATAGTTGGTGGTTCACCTGGTCTCATCTTGCGATAAATATCAACAAGTGCTTCTTCTTGAGTTTGAACTGAATCTTTTGCCAAGGTATCTAATATTGCTGGGTATTTAGCAAACTTGGTTGCAATTTGTTCAGCAGTCATGCCTAATGCTTTTAACAAAACTGTTGCTGATTGTTTACGTTTACGGTCAAGTCGAACTCCTACTAGATCTTTCTTATCAACTTCAAATTCTAACCAAGCGCCACGACTTGGAATTACTTTTGCAGTAAAAAGATCTTTATCTGTTGCTTTATCATTTGATTTCTCAAAATAAACTCCAGGGGAACGAACTAATTGTGAAACCACAACTCTTTCTGTTCCATTAATAACAAATGTTCCTTTATTTGTCATGATTGGGAAATCGCCCATGAATACTGTTTGGGATTTGATTTCACCAGTTTCATTATTCATAAATTCTGCTGTGACGAATAATGGTTGGGCGTAAGTTACGTCTTTATCTTTACATTGTTCAACTGTGTATTTTGCTGGTTCAAATCTGTGATCACGGAAAGATAGTGACATTGATCCTGCAAGATCTTCAATTGGTGAAATTTCTTCAAATATTTCTGTTAAACCAGAAGTAGTTGGAACATCTGTTCTGC
>Ga0194133_10009899_pt1 | contig 10830 bp, 11 predicted proteins | sample TA2KigOf40mmetaG_FD_155448 | JGI IMG/M metagenome (GOLD analysis project Ga0194133, IMG submission 155448) | Freshwater microbial communities from Lake Tanganyika, Tanzania - TA2015055 Kigoma Offshore 40m | ecosystem: Environmental > Aquatic > Freshwater > Lake | place: Tanzania: Lake...
TAGCGAACAGTAGGGAGGACTACGTGAAAATTGCTGTGAAGCTGGGAAACGATCCCGAGTTGTAAGTTGACGCTGGTTTTTCAAAAGCTCGATTTCTGTTCAGCCTTTAACCAATCACGTTTTTTTTCTTAGTCTTCGTGTTACCCGAGCTAGAGTGTGGACGGCCCGGATCGACAGTCCACTTTTCAACGTTCAAACTTACACATCTAACCTTGAAAGACTTTACAAAGTTTTGTGGGAAAAATATGAGCGTGGAGAGGCTGTTGATCACGTGCAGACTAATTAGACGAGAAGTTGCCAAACGTCATTTATCTACTTTTATTTTAAATTTGTTTCAATCTTTTTGTATATCCAAATTTTCATGTTACTACCCCCATTTTAAGCCTTTTTTACCGATCCAGTGGCGTTTGTCAGTTGAAGAGGGTAACTTTCAAGCGCTCACCAGTTGAAATTCATTCGAAGAGCCTCGGATTTATTGAGGTTGTGAAATGGTTGCCTTGAACTTGATTCGTCATTTATTGTACATAAAATACTTTAACGTCTCTATCGAAAATATTGTATGGCAATTGAAAGAAATAGAAAATTATTTCATTGCTTATTTTTTAGTTGGTCAGTTTTGCCCTTCTTGTTTTTTGTGGATCTCCTGATTGATCCATATCAGGGTTCGCTGTGCGGGGCACATAAAGTCAAAGGAGAGACTATCGCCCAGTGACAATTTATGGATTTGTTGGCACTTGTGCCTACCCTTAGCATTGTCTTTTAAAAATAATTCACTTTTTATCTGCCAAGACCCAAGGATCACCCAGCCCTTCCCCAAGTGACCTTTTTGAAGATGGCAAACCCAAGGTACTTCAGACAATAAATAATAATTAACTCAGAGACCCTGGGGCCTGGGTACCTCAGTGTTTGTCTTTTTTTTACTGTGTTACCCTCTTTTCATTTCTGGGTTGAACCTTCAATGTTGCATAAATTTCTAAAAGAAGTAAATTGTTTTATTTTATAAGTCTCACAGAATCAATTTTTTAATCGTACAAAGTAAAGTATTATTACCCTACATCAAGATTGAAAACTTTTCAAAAGACATTGACAAGATGCTCCTAAATTGTCAGCTTTGAAAGGTTTGAATTAAAACTAACAAAAAAAATCAATATTGTTGGGCAATGCCAACACTTACAATAAAATGATAATAATAAAATCAAAATGTTAGTGCAATTTGTCTGTTTTTTACTCGTCATCAAACTCATCATCTTCTTCATCAGAATAATATTTCTTCGACTTCTTTTTTCGGGGTTTTAACTCAGATCTTTCACGACGACTCTTTTTCAGCCTTTACACAAGATTTAAAAACATTTAATTTTGATGGTTGTTGGTGTAAAAGTTTCTCACGTACCCGAAAGCACCTGAATTCGAATCATCATCATAAACTGCTTCGGTCGTTTCTTCTGGCTCATCATTTTCTTCCCATTCTTTCATCAGTTTATCACGTGCATTCGTAAAAACAGACTGAAAAATTCACATCATAAATTGCAACTGACTTATAAAAATGCTTTGGTGCATTTTTTCGTTACTTGTAAAACTATGGAATCCTCGTAAATAAGACTTCCATCTTCATTGTAACGTTGAGTGTTTGTACAAAGCAGCATGAAGTCCCTCTCAAGTGCTTCAAAGTCCTCGTACTAATATGACCATATATTGATTATACAGTCTTGGAAATATGGTACAAACGAAACTTTATTACCTTCCCATCATCAATTTTAGACAAGATTTTGTGAATGTCGACTGGCTTTTTTATTATTTCATAATAGTCTGGGAGCTCCCTTCTAGTCGGCAGTCTCATAAAAGGATCACTCAGAACTCTTTCATCCTAGAAAGTATTACAATAATTAAAGAGTAAACACAAATGCAAAAGTTAATCTAACCTGGTCTTTGTACATTATTATAACCTCCATAAGCTTCCTCATCTTTTTTCCCAAGTTTCTCGGCGGAGTTGCTCTTTTCCTCTTCCTCCTCGACTCTTCTTCCTCCTTTTTCAAACAAATGAGATAAGGAATTTTTTTAAAAACCTTTAAAATACTTTTGGGCTTTGGCAGAACTTATACCTCTACATCCTCTTGTTCTAGTCGCTTTTTTCTTCCACGTTTGCCAGTGCTTACGGGCTGTCTTTTGGCAAAGGAAATATCTTCTTCATCCTCATCGCCCTCCTCTTCTTCAGCCTTTTTTTCAGTGGAAAAATATCGATAAATTCACCTTTCAATTATAACATTCAAATGAAGTATTGTTTTAATTACCCCAATAGCCTTGAGCCAATCTCTTTCCGAAAGTCTGTCGTCGTAGTTTGTTTCTTTCCTCATCCGATTCCCTCGGCCTAGCTCAACTTCTTTCACTTCTTCCTCTTCAATTTCAAATTCCTCCTGAAAATATTGTTTGAAAATTCAAAATCAAGTATTACTTTCTCACGAAAGGCAAGCATTAAAAAATATTTCACTTACAGGAATCAGGAATGGTGGCAGCTCCGACTCTTCAATAAGCCTTGGCTTTCGCTCACTTCCAAGTGAAGCCTCGAACCGCCTTCGCTCAATGTCCATTTGTTGAAATGTTTCAAACTCTTCTTCCGATCTTTAATAAATCAAAGTTGGAAAAATCATGATTCAATGAACGAAAAAACAAATGTTTTGCTTGTAACCAACCTTGCAATCATTTGGTTGATTGTTTCGTCATCTGGGGCTTCATTCTCCTCCTCTTCTTCCATGTCATCAGCTCTCAGTATAGATTTTAACAAATTATGACGTTCACTGCCGGTGGATCGGTTGTTAAACATGCCAGCCTGGATGACCTTTTCATCCATTTTCAGCTTATACCTGAAAATCAAAAGGTTCCATAAGAAAGAAATTCGAATGAATTTCTACAATCATAATTTAGGTACCTTGCAGCTGCAAGGATTCGTTCTTCAACCGAATTGACAGTCATTAGCCTCAGTACGCGGACTTCATTTTTTTGCCCTATTCGGTGTGCACGATCTTGGGCTTGCAAATCCTGATGAGGATTCCAGTCAGAGTCAAAAATTACTACAGTATCGGCAGTCTGTTGGGTATTTAAGTAAGTAAATATTAGAAAAACTCAAATTTAATCACAACCAATTGGAACAAAAATTGGCCAAGCAAACATCATAATACCTGGAGGTTCAGACCAAGGCCCCCAGCTCGGGTCGAGAGCAAGAATATAAAGTAATCAGAATTGGGACTGTTGAAGACTCTTAACTGCTCTAGAAGTAAAATTAAAGAAACAAAGTTCAGTCATTGAAACATTTATCGGAACCAAAAAAAACTTTTTTTCAGGTACCTGCTCGCTCATCGGTCTTTGTCATTCCATCCAGTCGAAGAAACTTGTAGCCTTTGAAGTTAAAGTAGTCCTCGATAATGGTCATACACTGAGTCATCTGACAGAACATTAATACACGATGCCCTGTAATTATTTGTAATTTACTTGCTTTAACTTGAACCAATGAATTTAATATCCACAAAATATACCAGTGGTCTTCAACTTGGGCAAAATCCTGTCTAGAAGCTCGAATTTCCCAGACGCTCTGTATATGTCTGGGCCAGTCACCAAATTTGTCATGTGTCCATTATGCTTGGCAAATGCCTCTTCAATGTGTTGAAACATGAAAGGGTGATTACACAATTTTCTGCGGAAAAAAAGTATTCTAACTTAATACTTGATGAATAGTTTTTTAGTGCTTACCTGAGCTGCATGATAGTATTCATAAGTGCCCTTGCACCCATTTTCCCTGTGCCTTTCAAAGAATTATCCTGTAACATGACTCCTTTTTCTTGCATGTGGCTGAAAAGGCAATTAAACTGTAAATGGTTAAAACTAATTTGGCTTGAATTATAATATTTACTTGTATAATGTTCTCTGCAAACCACTCATTTCACATTTGATTATGTACTCTGTTTTCTCTGGCAACTGTGATTCTACATCTTTTTTCAAACGGCGTAGCAAAAACGGCCGCAAAACTTTGTGCAATCGACGGATGATCAAAATGGTTTCTTCCTCGTTTAACTCAACCTAAATCGTAGTGAGTTAAAATAGTATTATATTGGTTAATTGTTTTAATTTCTAAATCTTACCTTTTCTCCAGTAATGGCAAACGGAGCGTTGAACCATTGCTCAAACGTATTGCAAGCCCTGAAGATTGAGGGTAACAGGAAGTTTAACAATGCCCACAATTCGGGCAATTTATTTTGAAGAGGAGTTCCTGTCAACTGATTAAGAAGAATAAACTTTAAGATTTTAATTATCAAACTTGTAAACAGTTAAAAACCCACGTACCAACAATCTGTTGTTGGAAGTATAAAATGTATTGAGGATTTGCGTCAGTTTGCAATGGTGGTTTTTCATTCTGTGACCCTCATCTATGATCATGTACTTCCATCGAATCTTAAAAAAATTACAGAAACATATTTTCACGTGAAAAATAGCATTAGCTCGAAGATACGATTGCTACCTTTGACAAAACTGCCTTGTCTTTGATTATATATTCATAAGTAGTTACAAGAACATTGAATTTCGATGCACGCATTTGAGCTTGGACACTTCGACGAAGTTGCGGTGATCCTTTGTAAGAAACAGCCTGGAAAAACCAATGCTTAAATTAAATAACCAAAAGCTTGGGTGAAAGGATTCACAGCTTACTTGCACACAAGGGGCCCATTTTTCAAACTCTAACATCCAATTAGAAAGAGTGGACAAAGGTACAATGATCTGAAAAATACAAAATAAAAGTTTGAAAAACATTATTAAATTAGCCATATGCTCTTGTTACCAGATAAGGTCCGAGGTTTTTCTTTTTTTCCATTAAGTACGTGACCAGAGATATCGTCTGTATGGTTTTGCCAAGCCCCATTTCATCAGCAAGGATGCCATTTAACGCATTATTATACAAAGACACCATCCATTCCAGACTTAATAAAAAAGTCAACTTAGCACCACTAATCTCTACCCTGATTAAATCATTTAGAGTTACCCCTTGATTTGGTATTCTTTCAGAGATCCGCCGACCAAGATACCTGGTTGCTCAGTAACACGCTCCGTAACAGTGTGAGCAATCGAGTAGTAATCTTCCCCTTCCTGTAATATTTTTTAAATTTTTTTTTAAACGAGTCGAAGGTAAAATTTTAGATAAAAATTACCTTGACTGGATCATCCTCAGCCCTAGCTTCTTCTTTTGCTTTTGCAATGATATCATCAGTGGAACCCTCTCCTGCCTCCTAAAATGGAAAGACAGATTTTGAGATTTTTACCCATAAATATAATTTACAAGCAAGTGAATGCAACCTTTTCATCTTCGTCTGAGTCATCTTCAGAGTCCTCATCTCTTGGGACTTCGACGTAACCCTTAAGTAAAACCAAACAGTCAACCATATGTAGATATTTAAATCAAAATAGCAACGGAAAAATTCACCGGGTTATCCTTGAGCCAGTTCTCCAACTCTGATGCAAGTGGAGCCTCCTCACCACGAAGAATTTTACCAGAGGATATTTCTTTGACATGGATTCTAACATCAGACATCTGTGAACTCTCATCCAGGATACCTAAAAGCATGCTTTTGTAACTCTTGGTGGATTTCTTAAGAGAAAAGAAATATTATTTTCGTATTTAAAATAATCTAACAAAGGTATCAACCTCTCATACATTAGGAATACTTTAAAATGTACTAAGACTCTACCTGCCATCTCTTCTTGCTTAATCTTTTTCCGTATCTCCTTCTGTTTCTTTTTCTGGTCTTTTTTATGTTGTTTAACCATGTCCGTGAGTTGGTTGATGTACTCATCGGTTTGGGACAGAAGGAAGGCTAACCGCTTGTCTTTCTTTTGATCAATGAGCTTTCGGTAACCCTCTTCGTCTTCCGCCATGAGTCTTCGAAGACGCTCTTTTTCGATTCGTTCCTACAAAAGAAAAAAAAGTTTTCAAATAATTTAAAACATTTTGTGGAGTTGTTGACCTTGCTTTTTAAATTTACATTAAGGCTTTTTTGATAGCCTTGTCTCATCATCTCAACTAATTTGAAAGAGTTGGACGACATACCTGTTCTTTCTTTTGTTCCCTTTCAGCATTGGCATGCCAATTTATTATGGCTCTGTGAACTTTTTGTATTTTCAATTGGTTGTTTCTGTGGAAGGTTTGGAAATCTCGTCCATGAGCCAAAATAGCGTTCAAATAGTCCTGCAAAAAAATAAAAAAATACTAGATACACGGTGCTAAAAACGGATCACTTATATTCTTTGACTTTTCTTACCTATGACATTTGATACTCAAAAAATCATTGTGAAATTTTTTTAACTAACCTGATGCTTCTGTCTGCGTTTCCGGTCAGCCTCAAGACGTTGCTGTTTTTCGAGTTTTTCAGTTGCCCTGGACTCTCTAAGCCCCTGCCTCTTAGTTCTCTTGTAAGCCTTAACATTAATTGCAGTCTCTAGCATTGTTTCCTTTCGGGTACAGGCAGCCACCTCAGCTCGTATCTGCCTTTGAAAGTTAAGAAGACGGAGGGCTCTGAGTTCAATCTCAGCTTTCACCCGCACGTCATCAGCCATTGTTACAGGAAGTTTAGACAACTCATCGATTCTGTAACATTGAAATAAGTGTAGACTAATTTTAAAAGACAAATTCCTCGCTGACGAAATTTCCTACCTAAGTGCCACGCGAGATGCAAGCCTATTTTCACGCTCCTGTAAAATGGTCACAGGATCCAAGCCCAAAGGTCGGGAAATCGGGCTTATCTTACTTGGTTTTCCTACCGTGGGATTTTGCACTACGTTGGAGCCTCCAGAAGGTCTATGTGAGGTTCCATTCTGGTAGGTGGCAGAGATGGAGGATCCGGGAGTTGTCTGTGTGCAGATAAATGTTTTTCTAGTGAAATTTGAAATCTGTATGAAAATTCTCAAAAACTTACCCCTTGGCCGTTCATTTGTGCAGAATCTTGCTCTTGGGATTCCTGTCCTTTGGCCTTAATAAAAAATTAGTCTTGAGTCCACCGATGTAAAAGAATAATCATTCAAAAAAACCTGAACAGCTGAAGCTATCTGAGGAGGGAGAGGCTGATTCCGAGCAAGAATTCTGTAAGCCATAATCTGAGCTCGTAGTTGAAGAATTTGGCTTTGAGCTAAAGAGACACTTTGAGTTCCCAAAGTTGGAGAGCCATTTGAAATTGATTGCAGTTTCCCATTTTCCCTTTAAGCATTAAAAAATTTTAAAAACATGTAAGGAATGATAAAATATGATGAATTACCTTGCAGTTATAGAAAGAAAAAGTTGCTTTGCTTGAAGGTAACGTGGATCGTTTGTCATCCCTCTTTCCTCCATTTGATGAATAGAATTTTGTAGCTTCTGCAGATCGCTCTAATATGAGAAAAATTCTTGATGTAAGTGAGAAAAAAATAAGATATTCATGCACATTATGATATCATAGATCGTTCTTTAAAAAATTTTGACAGCTGACCAGTCACATTTCATGCAGTTTCTTCAAAGGTCATGGTGTCGTAAAAATTGGTATACTTTCTTTCACCAAGTGAGTTTTAAATCAAAAAATTTGTAGCTTTTTTTAAGCACACAAAATCATGTTACCAAAAGAGCACTTTACTCCGTTTGCTGTTAACTTTTAAACGCCGGGTTGTCAAGACATTAAGGGACTGACTTAATATGCATGAAAAAGATTTTTGAATCAAACTCGTCAGGTATATTGCAAGACTGTAAAAAAGGTCACCTGCATTGACGTGGAGCTTTCACTAGGCTGAATCAGTGGAGTTACAGTTTGGGCCATAGAATTGGGTGCTAATGACGTGACCACGGGCTTTATGTCAGAATTGATCTCGTGAATTCCAGTCTCCAGGGTAGCTGGGTGAGGCCCTGAAGAAGACATACCCTGGTCTGAAATTTGTACAGCGGCACAGGCGGGGGTATCGCCGTGAGACGACACCGACGGAGAAATATTTTCCAAACCTTGAAACTCAGAACTTTCAAGTTCTTCCTTGACAAAGTCAACTTCAGTTGAAGCTTCCAGATGAACTGCTTTCGAAGCCATCGTGAAGCCAAACACTTGTCTCTAGGAAAATAACTTCTTTGAGAAGTTTCTCCTTGCCTTTCTTCACTTTGTTATTTTAACACAACTTAATTATTAGAACAAAAAAATCTGCCTAATTTTACAGATTTGTAATCAAATTGAACGAATCTGAAAATGGCCTGTTTACATTTTCAATTTTACAGTAAATATGTATATGCCGCTTCAGAGACAAGCATTCGAAAAGCCTAAGGTATTCACGAAAATAGAAATAAAATATAGCTTGATTAAACCGCCCTAGCTTTTTAGAATGACCACAAAAGCGTCCAGCAGCAAACAGAGGTGGCTTTTTTCTGCCGATTGGTCTTCATAGATATGAAAATTGAAAAACTCTCCTTCCAGAAGTTTCTTATATTTTTACAATGTCTATGCTTTATGGAGATGGCCTTTCCTTTAGCGCGCGGCGGCCGGCGAGTCAACAAAGCAGGGTGACCAGATGGGGCGATTTATCGCCGTTTTTGCTACTTTTCAAAGTACCAGGCGATTTTTTGGGGGGAAAATTGGCTGCGATTTCTTTCAAAATCCGGCTACTTTGGTCACCCTGCAACAAAGTCCGCTCCTGCGCACGCATCTGCGAAATTTGACAAGATTTTAAATTCTGGTTTTCTCATGTGCAGCGGGTGTATTAAACTTTATACTAAAGTCAGCTTGACAGCTGCTGTCCACGTGCGTTTAGGTACTTTTGCACCACATGGCTTTCAAATCTATTCTGTGACATTTAATTTAAGCTAAAGCCGTGACAAGAATTTGAACAATCTAGGAAGTGTAAGAAGACCCTTTTAGTGAACCCTCGACTGCACGTGAAAGAAATTTGTCGACCAGAGGTTCATTTTATTTTGTACGACTCCCAACTTGGCACCAATCATGTCCGGAGAAAAAGTTTACACATTGGAAGACATTTCAGGGCACAACACGCTGCAGGACACCTGGTTAGCCATCGAAGGTAAAGTCTACGACGTGTCAAAGTTTCTCGACGAGGTAAGCGCAAACAGATTTTCTGCCCGTGTCGCGAGGTTTCATTTGATCTTATTTTTAGCATCCCGGGGGCGGCGAAATTCTCGTCGAGAATTCGGGGAACGACGCGACCCTCGTTTTCAACGACGTCGGCCACTCCAAAGATGCACGGGAAATGCTGAAAGATTATTACATAGGAGAGCTAGAACAGGTTTGTCTCAAGAGTACGCCCGTTTTCCTTTGGCGAGTCGTTATTTTCTGGAGTGTCATTTTTTTACAGGTTCCGAAAGCGAGTGCATCTTTGTTTGCCATCTTAAAGAGTAGCTGGGTACTGCCCACCGCTGCGGCTCTCGGACTGGCCGTCGCCCTGGCATTTTACCTCTCAAAAAAATAAGACCTGTTGATGTCGTTAGTCTATATATGGTAAAAGCTTCCACTCATAAGTGTCAAGTGTGGACGGACGATTCACGCATGACCAAAATATAATTTACATATAATATTCAAGTTTTCACCCGTCCCAAGTTTGATTGGAATCTCAAAAATATATAATTGTCAACGTTGGACATCGTCGAGCTTTTTAAAAGATGAAGAAACACGCTGGTTTGAAAAATCGTGTGCGACGTCGGGCCGGACGATTTGAACGGACCTTTCTTTTCCTCCTCTGAATTTAGGGGAGTTGCAGGAGCAGCTCGTCTATTATTTCCTTGATGCAGCTAAAAATGAGGAAAGGTTTTCATTTTCATCCTCTGTTGACATTGCGTTGGGCGAGGAACGTACCTGGCCACCTGCTCCGAACTGTAGGGTTTTCCGACGGGAGGGACGTGGATGAAGAGGGCTCTGCCGTTTTGACTGTGCAACGACTTGAAGTATATGAACTCGCAGAGAAAACGACCCGCGTCGTCGGACGTGCACACTTCAACGCCGAGGGTCACGTCGGACGATCTAAAATCGGTGGATCGCATTCACAGTTTACGAAAAGTGTCTCCAAGACTGCAAACCTTTGGGCTTTTTCCACGAGCTTCTGCAGGTCAAATGCGGTGGCGAGGGTCTCCTCTTGACAGCTCGGAACGCACCTGTCAAACCGTCGTCTTTTTTAGTGTTCACAGAGTGCCAAACTCTACGCACCTCGTGTCCGGCGGACGAGCGTTGTTGACGTCGGGCCTGCCGTAACCCGCATTGTTGGCCCGACTCTCCAGATAGAGTTTGTCCGCTTCTCCGCTCACGCCAACGTGAATCACAAGACAAGCTTAAAATGCAAGAGCATTAAAACACTTCACTTCCTTCTGATTTCAGGCAAGACCTTACCATTTTCAGGCACAACGGTGTCCAAAGTGTCCTGAACAAACTGGTAGGCCACGGGAACCTCTTTCACCTCGAGACGCACCTTTTCAAAGGGAAGACGCTAAAGGATTATATGCACAATCCAAATGAATGAAGTCGGCCAAGGTCAAAACCTGTTGATTATTCCAGATCTCGGGGAGGAGCTTGACCGCTTCCCAGCTCGCGTTGACGGGGTGGTTGCCAAAAGGCCCAAAGCCGGTGACAAAGACCGTTTGGAAAACGTGCTTTTCGGACATTTTCAAGACCTAAACTAATTATGAAAATACCTACTTTGATGAGCTAACGCTGCTGTAAGCTCTGCGGTAAATATCAGATCTGAGTCTGACATCATTCAAAATGATAAATACTGTTGAGAAATGACAAAAAATCGGGAAGTGTTTTGATTTTGAAAATTGAAGTCGGTCTTGACCCATTAGAA
>Ga0194133_10009900_pt1 | contig 10829 bp, 13 predicted proteins | sample TA2KigOf40mmetaG_FD_155448 | JGI IMG/M metagenome (GOLD analysis project Ga0194133, IMG submission 155448) | Freshwater microbial communities from Lake Tanganyika, Tanzania - TA2015055 Kigoma Offshore 40m | ecosystem: Environmental > Aquatic > Freshwater > Lake | place: Tanzania: Lake...
ATTCGCATTCCAAACACCCTGATAGAGAAGACCTCCTGAAGTAGCGTTGATTTGATTTTGAAGTTTTCCAAACGCTGAAAGAATACTATCAGTAGCTAAGATGCTTCCACCGGTAATGTTAAGACCCGTCAATACCTTACCAATAACAGCAGAATTAGTGAGCGTGACACTTGCGGCGCCCGGACCACTTGCTGTAGCTTCCCCCGTGAGAGAGGTAATATAATTGCCTTGTGCTTGATATTGAGGAATATTAAGTACGTGACTTGTTAAAGTAGCTGCACCTGAAGTACCTGTAGTTGTAAGAGACGTAATACGATTATTGTACGCAGTATCCCATTGAGCTTGTACTGCGTTTGTAGGAAGGCTATATCCTGAAGCAAATGTCAGAGCAAGTGTTCCGCTTGAAGTCACCGGATTGCCCCCGATAACAAATCCTGTGGGCACACTCATATCTACACTCGTCACTGTACCAACTGACCACGTGCGGTTCGCACTCAAGTCGTATGTAGTGCCATTGATAGTAAGTGTCCTTGTATCAGGAACACCGCCTAATCCTGCAAGTGTATACTGAGGTACATTAAATACACCTGTTGTATTGTCGTACGTTGCTGCACCACTACTTCCCGTTGTTGTTAAACTTAGAGCAAGACGAGCACGTGCATTAGTATAATATAAATTAGTGCCCTCGGTAACAAGGGTCGTTGTATAATCACCTGCCTGAGCTATGACATCGCCCAATCTTCCGAACACACTTGTCACCGGGGCGGTATCGTAATCGCTCCAAGAAGCTGTAATAGTGCCACCATCTTGTTGATCAAGCGTAAGCGTCTTAGTTGTTGTACCCGTTACGCTTGCAGAAACAATCATATTGTTGTATGCTGTGTCCCAAGTAGCTTGACTTGCATTTGTCGGTATTGAATATCCTGCAGTAAAGCTTAAAACGCCCGTAGCTGTAGTATACGTAAGACCTGTAGCTGAAGAACTAATAGCAGCCCTTGCACGAGCGTCAGTGTAATAAAGATTAGTTCCTTCAGTTACGAGAGTGGTAGTATAGTCGCCACTTTGCGCAATCACATCACCCGTTCTACCGAATACAGAAGTAACAGGAGCTGTATCGAAATCGCTCCAAGATACTTGAATAGTGCCACCGTCCTGCTGATTAAGGGTAAGTGTCTTGGTTGTCGTACCCGTTACGCTTGCAGAAATAATAGAATCGTTGTAAGCCGTGGTCCACGTTGCTTGCGTTGCATTTGTAGGTAGTGAATACCCTGCTGCAAATGTCAATGCGAGCGTGCCTGCGCCCGTAATTGGATTTCCTGCAATTGCAAAGCCTGCCGGCACACTCATATCTACCGAAGTCACAGTGCCTACTGACCAAGAACGATCAGCGGACAAGTCGTAAGCTGTACCATTAATGGTAAGCTGTCTTGTTGTTGGCACTGCTCCTATATCGGAAATAACTTCGGAGCCTGTCCGATACTTAACTAACCCTGAATCTGATACGAGGAACTTGTCCGTGTCAGTAGTAGCATTGGTAATGCTGTCTACAAACAGGTCGCCCTCAATAGTAAGTTTATATCCTGTATCGTTAATACTATCTCCGATGATGGTATTACCGTTAGCAAATATTTTTGAAACTTGAACACCGCCAATTACCTGTGTTACGACTCCATCGGTATAACTATGCTGAGTAACTCTTGGCGAACCAAAGTTATTCATTGTGATAGTATACGCATAAGGAGTACCATTGCTATTTGCAAAAGTTACTACACCACCTGTGGCGGTGTTGTACTGAAAAGTAAACGTATCAGCAGCATAAGATAGTGGACTATTAGTAAGAGTTGTTGCTCCGCTCCACATTGGGAGAGTGTATGCTGTACCTGTACCTGTTACGGGGTTAACAAGTGCGTCTTGCTTGTTGTTAAAGGTGTTCCAATCAGTTGAACTCAAATAACCATTTGAAGCAGCCCCTGATTGTGTAATGCCTATGACGTCAGCCACTAATGTGATGGGGGCTGTTGCGCTAAGGTCAGCTAACTTATCATTAAACTCGTTCCAATCAGTTGAACTTAAGTAACCATCAGATGATGGACCTGCTTGTGTGATACCGATTGTACCTGAAGTGGTAATTGCTCCACCGGTAATTGGTCCGCTTGTCGAAATACTTGTAATTGTACCTACGTTCCACGTGCGGTTCGCACTTAAATCGTAGGAAGTACCGTTAATTGTCAGCGTAGTTGTATCCTCAACTGCATCTGTGATGCCATAACCTGCAAGAGTGGTAGGCGTGCCTGTGATTTTACTCCAAGCAAGCTCAGTAATCCACGCAGGATTGGCGTAAGTCTGATCTGTACGCACGTCACCTACCGTCCAAGACCTGTCTGCACTGAGATCGTACCCTGTTCCGTTGATTGTAAGGGTTCTTGTGTTCGGAGGCGCACCAACATCAGCGTAAGTGAGTACAACTGCACCTATATAGCCATTAACACTTACAACTGCATCAGTATTGTCAACTTTTTCCCATACTGCCCCGTTAAATATTGCCCAATCACCTACCTTCCAATCAGAAATACCGTTCAAATTGGTGTTACCCTGCACATCAACCACATAATAATACCCTTTTACACCTACAGAGCTTGTAAGCGTAGGCGTGTTAGTAGCTGCGTTCCACGTACCTTGGTACTGAACGCCAACCATAAGCCCATTAATTTGGTTTTGAACCTTGCCAAATGCAGTAATTATACTATCAGTTGACAGTATAGTACCACCTGTGATGTTTAGTCCGGTTAAAACCTTAGCAATAACAGCAGCATTACTTAAAGTAACGCTCGCATTACCCGGTCCTGCAGCAGTTGCCTCTCCCGAAAGCTGTGTTATGTAGTTGCCCTGCGACTGATAGATGGGAATATTGAGCACATTGCCACTATATGTGGCTGCCCCACCCGTACCAACCGTTGTTAAACTGTCAAGTGTGTTAAGACTCCACGTTCTATTGGCTGTTAAATTGTATGTAACCCCATTTATGGTAAGAGTTCGAGACTGTGGAGTGTAAGCTGTTGAGTCTAAAGAACCATCAGCCTTCACAAACTCTGATGCAAGACCACCGGGGGTAATAAACGCAGCAGCTTCAATGTTAAATGCGCCAAGGTTTACGTTACCTGTAGCACCAACATAAGGCACATAGGCTTCCCCAATAAGATTTCCAATTGCGCTTAACTCAAAATTCTTCGTATTATTCAGGTTCTCTACGTCTGTACCAATTAATAAATCGTTCAGCGTAGGAGTTGATATTATCGGGTATGTACTTAGCCGTGCCATTAATTAATATTTTTCTTCACTGCACTACCGAAATAATAACCAAATATGGAAAGCACAACACCCTCTGATATTCCTATCAGATGTATAAATATCTCTTTATTCTCTTTTGGTATTTCAAGATAGACAATGGCGTAAACGATGAAAATAAAAACACCTAACCCAATTAATCCGGTTAAGTTAAATAAGAAATCAAATTTGCCGATTTTTGCTACCTCTACCTCACGTAGACGTGCTGACTCACGGTCTTTTACTTCTAATTCGTACATCTCCTTTAATTGTTGTTGAGCTAATGCTTTATCAGCCGGGCTTAACTCAGGAGACTTATCTATCAAATTCTTTACAACCCCGAGGACACCTGAGTCAGGAAGTAGGTCACCAATCTTATCCAAAATATTGGGTGCTTTGGTCTTGAGAAACTGACCAACCTTGGTGTCCTTAAACTTCTTTTTTTCAGGCATTTCATTAAATTAATACATAGTTATTCTCATCAACTTTCTTCTTGTTGTACAAATCGAGAAGTTGTCTTACTGAGTAGCCCATTGGCTTCTCGAAATGTGGAGCATCATAAAACTTCCAATCGCCACCCCACGTCCATCCGTGTTGCTTGAAAATGGTGACCACTTCTTGCCAATCGGATTTGCGATCTCCATCAAAATCACTCTTCACGTCCCAAGATGCAGACTCATACTTCCCGTCTCCATCTTTATCAACTATAAGCACAATATCTATAGCTAAGCCATAGTTGTGCATTGAAAGACCTGCCTTTGCTTTTGTAACAACAGGACCGGGAGTTGTTCTTCCTTTTGCAAACAAATCATCTTGCTCTTTGAAAGTACGCAGCGTGTGAGAAAAACGACACATAGCTTTACCGCTAAGTGCTTCGCATATCTCAGTATAAATTAAATCAGCTTCTTCACGAAGTTTCGGGTGAAGTAGCTTAATTCTTTCTAAAGTAACTGCGTCCTTTTTCATAACATTTTTAATAACTCAATAATAAACTTTAATGCTCCAAGACTAATCAATGTAACCATTGCATAAAAGTATGTTTTATACTTTTTAATCTCTGCCTTAAGTATATAAAACTCTTTCTTAACTTGTCTAAAGTCGCCAATTAGTCCGCTCGCATCTTTGTCAATTGGATTGCCGGTGAGAAGCGTGTGCATATCTTTTACCAATTGCTTTACCTCAGCCACGTCATTTTTGAGCGTGTCTAATTCTGCCGCCATAAAATCAAGTCTATTATTTTCTTGAAGGTTCATTTGATTTGTATTGAGATTGCTATTACCATAATGCAATAATATTATTTGCTGTTGTAGTAGATGCAAACACACGGATTACTTGAATGGGAATAAACGTCCCATTAGGTACGTTCTGCAGGGTGATGTCATCACCTCCTGCAGTAAGCACACGAAGGATTCCTCCCGTGCCAACATACAGAACGCAACCCTCAACCTCACCATTACCCGGATTCGGAATGTCAACTGTATCACTCTTAGTGACAACAGCAGCACGAGCAGCTTGTAGTTTTTGATATGCCATTTTAATTTGTTTTTTTGGTTTCTTTGTTATTGTTCTGATAAGGGAACATACGATTGAGCGTATCACGTCTCTTTGCGCAACCGCAATCTTTACCGGCTGCTTTAGCGACAGTCTCCACTACCTTTTTTATACCGGTAGCAGTAGTGATTTTTTCAATAGTATCTCCAAGTCCTTTACTTTTGCTATCCATTAGTTTTCTGTTTTGAAATTATAGACCAAATCCCCCCCACCAAGGTGGCTATAGCGCCTCCGATCTCTTGCATCGTTGACTCATCAATCAGACCCTTAGCTATAAGAATACCTCCAACAAAGGTTAGAGTGTGGCGTACAATTCCTAATACAATTTCTTTTTTCATATTTCTAAAATTTGCCCCAACCTGATTGCTCCATACATTTCAACTTGTACTCTTCAATCAGCTTGAGAAAGTTAAAAAATCTTCTCATAGAAGCAACAATGGCATCAGCTCTTTTGGAACTGATGCCTTGCTTCTTATGAATCTTATTTGACAGTGTACTAAACTTGCTCATCTTCCTCGGATGGTTTTTCAGGCTCTATGCCTTCAACCCATCCTGCGAGGAATTTGAAGTCTTCGATGCCTTCAGTTGAAAAAGTAAATTGATAAAAGTCAAACGCTTCATCGAGTAGCTTCTTCATATCCTTCGCCATTGCCTTGATGCCATCCTTAGTGAACTTATATTCACCTTTCTCGTTTAGCTCCAACACACCGTTCTTGTCAACGTATGCGTGGTCAAGACGAATGTCCTCTCTCTTTTCGTTGTACTCTTCAAAGAGTTTTTTGATCTTCTCAGCGATCTTTTTCAATTTCGCTTCTGCTTTGCTACCCTTTTCAGCAGGTGTCATATTTAGTGAACGCACTAAATCCAACAGCTCTGCATTTGTTTTGCTAACTTTTGTTGCCATTTGATTTGATTTTAATTTGAACAAATATACTAAACATTAGAAACTCTTTTGCCCATTCCAACTCTACTCTTCTCAGCTTTTTTCGCTGCGAGTTTGGATGGCGAAATCTCACTCTTTGTTTTTGGTGTCTTTGAAGACACTCGCTTGGTTGGACGACAATATTCATTCTTACCACCTGCCCCACAAGCCTTACCACTTTTGGTATCAACCCACTTCTCACTTTGCCATCTTTTCAAGCTCGTACCTTTCTCGGTCTTGCGAACCGAGCCGGATGCCTTCCTACATTTTGCAATGGCTTGAGAAGCCCTCGCTGAAGGGAATACATCATACGATGCTTTTACTTTTCTGTAGCAAGCGTCTTTCATTTCTTTTCAGCTATTCTAATCTTACGGTCCTCAACTCGTGCAGCTCTTCCAAGAATCCTGTCGGCTTTTTTTTCACGACCCTCATCTATAGCTTTGTATCCTTTAGCCACAAGCTTGTCTTCTCTTTTCTGCAACCTGTCAATGACGTTGTTTCTGAATGGTATGCTATTGTAATCCATCTTAATATTTTCCTTTACGTGATTTAGGAGATGATTGTGTTGAGCCACCGGGACCTGCCCACAAGTTTTTACACGCCCAATACCTCGCTGATAATTTATTATCAGCCGAGCTGCAACCGTGTCTTGCTCGAAATGAAGACCGTGCCGCTGCTGAGTAGTTGTGACCATAACCCTTTGCACCGAAGTGAATAAGCTTCTCTTGCCCGTTTGCACAGGCTTTCACCATTCGCTTCTTGCCGGGTCGATCTGAAGCAACGACACGGTTACATTTCATTTTTGATTTTGTTGCCATTACTTCTTTTTCTTTGCTGCTTTCTTAACGAGAGCTTTAGCAACCTTCTTAGCAACAGCTTTCTTCACCATTCCTTTACCGGAAGATGCAGGAGGCATAAGCTGAGAAGAAGCAGGCAAACTTGGTTTTGCTTTTTTCATCGCTTTTGTTTTTTTGGGGTTAGTAATTATTTCTTTTTCTTTTTTGGTTTTGGCATTATTGCTGCCTTCACCTTCTGTGTGCAAGGGGTCATCTTTTTTTAATTTTGATTTGAACAATCTTGATAGTAGCTTTAGCAGCATAGTCTATCTTTGTTCACAAATATAATAAAATGAAATCAAATTTTGACGATTACTTAAAATATTGGAGGGTTATTCGCCAATACGTGAAGGTTAAATACAATCTCTCTCAGGCAGACCTCGATATGTTGCTATTTCTCTACTCAGAGGGATACTTTGGGAAGGATAAGTTTAAGGAGTTCGCCCAACTCGTTTCGTGGGACGTGAACAGGTTTGACAGGATGCTCAAGGATGGTTGGCTCGAGAACTTCAGAGCGGGTAGGCGTGGGGTCAAAGGACTCTACTGCCTCTCATACAAAGCCAAGCGGATGATTGGCTCGATCTATAAAAAGCTGTCGGGTCAGGAGATACCGATGAACGATGTTAACAACCCAATGTTTGCTCGGAATGTAAAGTTCACCGATAAGGTGTACCGCAACTTCATCATACAGATGAACAAGGATACCCGTAAAGCTAAGGCTACAGGACAACTACCACATCACGTTCCTGAATGATGGTAAAGGGCTTGTCACCAATTATCATCGTGTAGCTCTGCGCTTTGTCATAGTATATCTCATCTCCTTCAGAGATAGAGTGGACCTCCGTGCCGGGAGTGATCACTACGCCACGCTTATAGCGTAGCTGATTGGTATCCTCCCCGGACAGGACAAGCCCTGATGCTGTCTTTACTTCTTCGTCAACCTGACGGATGACAATGTTTTTACCTATAGCTTTCATCGTCTCTATTTATCTCATTCCAATGTCCACACTCAGGACACTCTAATAAGTCACCGTGGTATAGTTCCACGTGGAACTCTGACCACTCAATTTTGCTTGCCTCGACCAAGGCGAGCCATTGATAGTTACATCTGTTGCAACTCATCGGGTAGGCTACGTTCTCCTCACTTACTCTCATAGCTCCGTGCCATTGTGATGATTGCATTAGTGCTAAGGATGGTAATGGCTACACTCACTGCGTTCTGCAATGCACTACGTGTTACCTTCAACGGGTCAATGACCCCCATCCGGATGAGGTCGCCAACCTCACGGGTCTTGACATTCAGACCGATGCCATCAGAGATGTCAACGGTATAATGGTCCTCCACCTTTAACCCTGCGTTCTCAAGTATTTGAGCAAGAGGAGCTTTGAGTGCAGCGTCTAAAACAGACGCAGCCACGTCTTGCTCCTCGGAGACAACTTCGCCAATGAGGTCGTAGACCCCTACCTCATACAGGGCTTTGCCACCACCGGGAAGGATACCTTCGTCAAGGGCTGAGCGTACAGCACACACCGCATCGTCAACCCTGTCGTACAACTCCTTCTGCTCAAGGTCAGTGTTTCCACCTACGTAGATTACACCAATGCCACCTGTAAGTGAGGCAATGCGCTCAAGCAGGTGGTCTTTGTCAACCTTCTTCTTAGCGGTTCGGTGCGCCTCCCAAAGCTGTGCAACTCTCTCTTGAATCTTTCCTTCGTCAATCTTCAAGTCACTCTTTAGGATGATGGTCTTGTCTTTTGACACCACCACCTTAGCAGCGTGCCCTAAGTCAGCATAAGTAATTTTACTTAAGTCGTCACCGGTCTTCTCAGAATAGTATGTAGCCCCAACACTAATGGCAAGGTCTTGCATCAGCTCGTGCTGCTTATACCCAAAGCTCGGAGGCTGTACCGCACATAGCTTTAGGTTGTTCTTCATCACGTTGGCAGCAAGCGTGTTTACCACGTTCACGTGGCAGTTCGATACGATGAGCAGCTTCTTACCTTCTTGGATGATTGGTTTCAGCACCCCCTCAATCTGAAGAATGTTGCCTATCTCAATGTCAGCCACGAGCACCATCACGTCCTCAAAGACACACTCGTCACGACTCTGATCGTTTATGAATAGTGGGCTCATATACCCCCTGTCAATCTTTAACCCCTTGGTGGTCTCGGCATAAGTCTCTGCCGTCTGACTACGCTCCACGGTCACAATACCGTTACGCCCCACGTCCTTATACACCTCAGCAATGATTCGACCAACCTCACGGTCGTTGTTGGCTGAGATGGCTGCAATGTCCACAAGCATAGAGCTCGAGACTTTCTTGGCTCGCCTGCGCAGCTTGTCCACCACCTTAGCACTTATGTCCACCATACTACGGAGCACCTCCGTGCGGTTATGGTGTGGCTTAATATGGGTGATGCCCCCCTCAACAAGAGCCTCGGTCAGAACAATGGCAGTAGTCGTACCATCACCGGCAAGCGTTGCCGTACGCTCAGCCGCCTCCTTCATCATCTTAACCGCAAGGTTCTCGACAGGATCAATTAAGTCGACAGCCTTAGCCACAGTCACACCGTCTTTAGTGACGGTGATCCCGTGAGTATGTTGGGGAGATTCAATAAGTACAGTATTACCTGAAGGTCCTAACGTGCTTTTGACAGCACCTGAAATCTTTTTAATACCTGAAACCAACTTAGCCTGTCCTTCTGCAGAGAAAAACAGTTCTTTAGGAGAGTATTCCATTTGATTTGATTTGAATGTTCACAAAAATAATAATCTCGGTTCATTTGACAAAATAAACAATACAATGTCACATTCTTCCTCCCCTATTATATATATATATTTACCTCCTTTTATTAAGAAATTTATGATTAGAGTTCATTTTCAAAATCGACATAATCGACAAGATAATAATAATCAATTAGTTAGATGACATAAAAACAGCATAGTATTGATAGATAATCAGGTAATAAAGAAAACAAAAAGGAGGAGCTACAAAAGTAACCCCTCCCCAAACCAAATAGACCTGTTCAAATCTTGACTAAAACATCTTCTTGATGGCTTTCATAGTCTCAGCTTTTTCAATACCTAATGCCATAGCATCAGAATACATCTCAAGCTTCTTAGCCTTCTTAACATCTTTCTTGATTTGAATAGCCTGTTGGATTCCGGTAACATCGTTAGGACGGGTGTTAACCAACCTCCCATTCTTAACTGTCAGATCATTGTACATCATAGCTGTGCGTTTTCGTAAAGATAAACAAAAATTAAATACCCGGAGTGCGGAGGTAATATACCGGTTTTGCGCAGACGGACCCGATCCGGAAACGACTTTTTTTTGTTGGGGTGGGGGTCTAAAATGGTCGGGCTCTTGTAGACTTTTTGGCGTTTTGCCTACAGCCCTGCAGCCCTGCTCCTGCTCCCTGTATTATTACAAACCTGCTGCGCCCCTGTGTTGCATCCGTCCGTCCCTGCGCCCTGTCATCATCCTGCAGCGCTCCCGCCCTGTGTCTTCAAAGACACAAAAAGAATCAAGAAGAGACCGAGAGGAGCGAGGCTCTCCCCCCTCCCCTGTTTAGATGAGTAAACAATTGACAGGTATTGAACGAGCCTTAAACATCTGACTGACAGCACGTGGATAACCTGTGAAAAATAATTTTGAAAAAAAGTAAAATAAATTTGGATTGAACTAAAATTGAACTATATTTGATAAAAATTTATACACACTATGAGCAATCTACTAAGAATCGAGGCTGATTTTCTCCGCAGGTCGGAGGTAGCCTCAGCCCTGCGCCTGCAGGAGGTGCGCACGTTGCAGCGCACAATTACCAACGCTAAGAAGAAAAAATTTGAGCAATCTCTCGCCCTGTCTCAGCACGTGTTAGCAGCGTTCACGTGGTTCAAATCCTCTGAGGGACAGGCAAAGTTTCGTGAGGAGGGCATCTCGTGGACAGCGGAGGACTTTGGGCTCAAGGTATTCGGATGGCAAAAGTCTTTTTTTTACAAGATGGTCAAGGTAGCTGCTGTGCCTGCTGAGGTGCTCGAGCAATACAGCGCCCAAGCGGATGCGAGTGGCGAAGATGCTCAGCGCTCAGTCGAAGAGTTACTCAGTTTTGCAAAGGCTGCGGAAAGCGGTGCGGGTGGCGGTGGACAAGATGCACAGCCTCGTGCGGAGGTTGTGCTCAGCCTGTCGTTCAAT
>Ga0194133_10009905_pt1 | contig 10827 bp, 13 predicted proteins | sample TA2KigOf40mmetaG_FD_155448 | JGI IMG/M metagenome (GOLD analysis project Ga0194133, IMG submission 155448) | Freshwater microbial communities from Lake Tanganyika, Tanzania - TA2015055 Kigoma Offshore 40m | ecosystem: Environmental > Aquatic > Freshwater > Lake | place: Tanzania: Lake...
AGGGGTTGACCCCGTGGAATTGATTTCTGTTATTCAAACCCTGACCCTGCAGTGTATGGTCAGGGGTAAACCACAGGGCTGGATGGTCAATATAGGTTTTGACCTGCGATCGTGAAATCCAGACCCGGATCCCCAAAATCTTAGCCTCTAAGGTTTCAGACTGGTTTATAACTTCAAGATCCTTGCCCCGACTCCATGGGGTCGGGTTCAGAATCGACCATTGATGTTTTTTCCTTTGCAGCTAGGTCTGGATGGGTCATTGGTACTAGTTAAATTACAAGCCTCAATTCACTATCAGAACAGGGTTTTTAGACAGAACAAAAATATTTTGAAGTTTTCTAATTCATGTCTTTATTGGCTACAACAGGATGAAGGGCATAGAAATAGTCACTTGAAAAACCAAACATGGAGATGATTCACAGGTAAAAACAAAAGATTTACATTCAAAACCTCACACTGAGGTAACAGTACCTTTCATACTTAAATCTTTGTAGGCTTTAGCACAGATCAAGTCTTAGTAATTGGTTGACAAACCGATTGTGAATAATGGTTTGCTCTAAATATACCTTATCAAAAAATAACAAATATTTTAACAAAATTATAAGATCTGAAAATATATTAGTCTACGCTAAACCCAAGAGTCTCCTCCTGTCCCATTTTCAGGATTGAATGGTTGCCCTCCAGGTCTCTGTGTAACAGCATTTGAATCCCACATTTCTCCATGCTCTGCATAGTTGGCTGAATGGTGGTATCCTTTTTCGTGGTCGTAAACATTGGCAAAATTGGTATCCATTTGATTGCGACTGTTTTTCTTCTTCTCTCGATTCACCTGAGCATAAACTGGCTCACCAGGGTAAACCTGAAAATCACAATGAAGCAATATTTTCAAATAAAGGTGATTAAATATAAAAAAAAGTATTCGAATATCACCATGTGGTTTCCTGGTTGTTGGGGTGCGGTCCGGTACAAGGACATATTTTGCATTTGAACAGCTTCGGGCTAAAAAAAGAACAGTTTTCTTTCAATTTTTGGATCTTTTCATCCCCTCATGACTGCCAACCCTCTGAACACTCACCCTCTCAGTTCTTAGTTTTTTGTTATAAACTTTATTTATTTTCATGAATTGGAATGCCTCTTTTTTTATTTCATAGAGGTTAAAATTGATCCTTCCCCAATCAAGATTTTGCCTGAATATGCACATCACTTCTCGAGGGAGAGATCGAGTTACCCGCAGCAGTTGTGATTTTTATAATGCAGTAAAAGAAGACTTACTTGATGATCTTCTCCAGCCATAGCACCTTGTCTCTGCATCGTTCTGTCCTCATACCTTGTCCCACTTTGGCTTGCCATAGGTCTGTTGAGAGTGGAGTTCAAATTTGTTGGAGAGTTTGGCCTTGCGTTTCTAAATGAACTTTTAATATTTCAGAATTGCAACAAATTTCAAATTTCAGTCATTATAAATTCACCTAGCAGCAACTGTTTTTGAGACGAAATCAGACTGATTCCAACCAGCCTTTCTGTAAACTTCCCGAAGTTCCTGATGCTGCCACATAGAATAAAGAACCTAAAAAATACTCAATTAAATATTTGCTTTGTAATAAACCTGCTGTTTTCGACTTCAACCAAGATATTAGATGCACTGACTTTTCAGAGAAAATTTACCTGGCCTGAAAATTTAAGAACCCTTGAGGAATATCTTTGCCTATACCGGTTTATCGTCATTAGCCGATCCACACCTCCTGCTTCTAAAAGAGACCTAAAATATCCAAAAAGATATTCATGTTGAAAAGGTGGTCTTAATAATTATAATACGATTGAAAAGCATATTTGCCTTGAAAATTCTGGATGTTTCTTGATGACTTCATTTAAAGTTGCAAGAACAGCTGCAATTGTATCATCAGAAGTTCCTCGTTCACGGTCAAAATTTCCAGACGGAAGTTTCTGAACCAAATCACGCATGGCATACTTTCCTGTCAAAGTTTACAAAATCATTAGCTTTCAACAAGTTTAAAAATTGCAGTTAAACTAAAAGCTCACCGATTAGTTCTTTGTTTCTCTGGTCGATAGCTAAGTTTCTTAAAGCCGTAGCAACAGCACATACCACACGGTCAATTTCCATTCGGAGAAGTTCAACAAGTATTGGTAGTCCTAGGAAAAATTCAGAAAAATGTCAAATGCTAGATCCTACGTCCACCATTGAATGGTCTTTACCTTTCTCTTTCCTCACAGCTGCTCTTATATCTATACTTGGCTGCCAATAACAGGCTGAGAGATTCTGAATAGCACCAGCAGCTCCTTCAAGAGTTTCAGGATTGGAAGAATTTGACAAAAGGCTCAGATATGGTTGAATTACCTTCAAAAGAAAACGTCGTTCACTTTTGTTGAAAATCCCAAGGGAACATTTGCTGGATTTAATGAACAATCCCACATTTCTTTTTTATGAAATTAACTTACTTCCGGTTGCCAAAGCAAATCCATTCCCTTTCCTGTTCCGATTCTCCTAAAACCATTATAATTTTCTTTTGGAGATCCTGTTACAGAGTCCTTTCTCTTGGGTTTAGTGGAATTGAAGCAACCCAAATTTTCACTAGTCATTTTGGCATTCGACCTTAAAAATATTTTTTAAAGTAACATAAAAATTTAAAGATATTTTTTGGTAAAAAATTATTCGGAAATAACCTTGTTTCTGTGGAAGACATATGTTTCTTGTCGTAGTTGGGATCTTCCACTTCTTGTGCTCTGTAGGATAGATTTCTCAAAACACAAACACAGTTCTCGACACTCTTGTTATCAATATTGTTTTTCTCTATGGCTTTTTTAACCAGGTATAGCAGGCTGTCCACAAGACCGTCACATTCACGAAGATGTTTTCGTCCATAGTCCCCAGCAGAGCTTACATTCCTTCATTTAAAAAAATTAGAAATAAATAAAGTCAATTTAAAGTTTACATCTCATTGTAAAGATAAGTTCAGGGGAAGAGAGGAACAGAAAAATGCTAATTTGTAAGAGGAATCTAGCTTTTAGTTTTTCATAATTTTCAGGAAAGCATTGTCCACTATATAGTTTTTGTTTTGGAAAGTCTTTTCACCTGAGAATTCCTGATCCATTTCTGAAAACTGTCGTCCACTGCGTGTCACTGTAAGATCCATTTGGATCCCAACCAGAATGTGGGATGATAACTAATTTAACGAGAATCAGCAAAGCCTCCTCAATAATTGTTTTCTTGAGTTCCTATTTGAAAAATACGATTGAAAATAAATTTACCAGCTAATTATCAGATACAAACTCCTAGTGGTCCGGTCGTCTCAGGGTAAAGACTAAGAAAACCATAATATTCTGCTCACCTCTGAAGACGAAAGATTCCACAACACTCCTGAAACAAGCTCTTTAACTTGGTTGTCAGAGGTTGATCTTAGAAGCCTCACAAGAGCTGTTATACCACCGGCGTTCTTGATTGCTCTTTTATTTTCATCGTTTTGCCTGCCGTAAGATAAGTTCCTAAAAGATTTCAGGGTTTCGAATTTCGTTTAAATCTTTTCAAAATCCTTTTGATTTCCAGCTAAAAAGTTACCTCAATACTCCACAAGCATTTCGGTGAACTTCAGGTATTTCATGACCCAAAAGATTCACTAAAGGTGGTATTCCACCTAATTGTCTGGTTTTGGCTTTGACAGGGTCATCCAAATAACAAAGGTGTTGAAGATAAGCTGCTGCATTAGCTTTTATCACGTTGTTTGGATTACTCAGAAACTCGATGACCTCGTGCAAATTTGGATCCCTCCATTGAACATGTGGAACCCCTGTGACCAAAAAGGTACTATTAATAAAATGATATCGCCAATTGACAGAAATTAAAATGGTGGGCAAATAACAATATAAAAGTGTTCAAATAATTCAAGAAATTATTTTAAACCAACCCCTCGATTGAATTCGATGATTAGGGGAGGTTTCTCTCTGGTTTTCATCTTCATCAAAAATTGCTCTAGGTGCCCCAAGCGAAGGTGTAATTTCAAAAACAGAATTGTCAAGGTTTGGGTCATATCCCAGGTTTCCGTGAAAACTGAACTGAGTATCATCTACAGAGCTATACCGTGGCATGTACCCTAGTTCAAAATAATAAAAATCATGCAGGAACGAAAAGCGAAGCAAAACAATTAAACAAGGATAAATAAGCTTAAAATGTTATTTTTGTGCAAAAAAAACCCTAATATGTCTTGTGAAGACTTACCATCATCATCTGGAGCTCCATGAAATCCTGATGCTATTCCACCTGGATTAATGGGACCTAAATCATCAAAATTTGATGTCTTGAATACACACGACAACAATAGTTTGTAAGACTTCGAACCTGGAGATCCTCTACCATATTCTCCAACACCTCTTGGTGGCATCAGGGTAGTATCAAGTTCATCGTAGCCCGATCTGGGAGGGGGATAACCAGTTGTGCTACCCATTACATTTCTGTGCCGAAGGTAATCTGTTGGTAAATATTAAGCAGGTAAATTAGTCGTCTGATCGTCAAATTCGACCAGGTTAAATTAGGCAGACCCGGTTCTCTGTGCTGGGGTGGAGGTGATGCACTTCTATCACTTGGTGATGGAGGAGTTGGGGGTTTGTGAGGATACTCGGCGTAATTTCCTCCGTATCCATCAAAGTCTTGAAAATGTGTGGGGTCACCTTTGAACGTGAAAATTACTATTGTTAAATAAACCAAAGACAACTTTCGAGTTCACAAAAATAATCGCAAACAAACAATTTTTCTACCTTGAAAAGGTTGGTCTTCGTAATCAATCTGCTCATAGTTTTGTAAACCTGTGTTAGTTAAACCCCTTGGAGCTGCTGTCGGATGAGCTGACATGTTTGGCAAGTATTCTAGAAGCTGACCATCCGGGCCCAAATATTGGATTTCACGGATAGTTTTCGTCGTGGTTGTCACCTAGATAAAAACATAGAAAATTGCTCAATGGCTCAAACATCATACAAAAGATATATATTTGAACCTGTTGCGTTGTGTGCTGTTTCTGAGTTCTTGAAATCAGCGTCGCATCATGACCATCAATAGAGTGATGAGAATTATTTGGCGAGGGTTGTTGCTCTGCGTACCCATTGGAGCCATGGTGTGGTCCTACGCCTTGACTAAAAAGTAAAGATTTGATGAAACTTTTTGAAGATAAAAATGTTCATTTTGAATTATCATATAGTATTCTTAAAGTTAAAAAAATCTCATTTCTTGACAATTTAAAGTGCTTTTAATATTTCTTTTAGATGGTCGTGTGAGAAATATTTTATAGAATCGACGGTTTTCATTTTGAAGGACCCTTCAGCTTTTATTTAGCGAGGAACCAGAAAATGCAGTTTTTAAACTTACTTGTACTGAGGCATGTTGACCAAATGGCGCCTAAGATGAATACAAAAAATTATGATTAAAAAAATTGAATAATAAGTGCCTTTAATTTTTCAATGTTTTGAAATAATACAAAGGTAAAACTGTATTACTACTATTCTATCCTGATCCGTTTGTCAAAATGACACAAGGACAAGGGATTTCATTTTAAGAACTTCCTCAAAGAAAAGAGGGTGACTTAAAATAGACTTCATGTCCGAAAATTAAGCAAAGAATTTTTCACGCAGATTTGCAATTAGTTTTTTTCTGCTTTGCTCTAGAAACCTGACACTCCTTTTGTGAAATAATGGAGCATGTGTTTTTTTACTCATGCAGTCTCCCTGTGGCAAAACATGATTCCTTTTCATATATACTGAAACAACTCCCTTCATCAAATCTAAGTTATGTCTAAAATTAACTGAGCATTTTGAGTCAGGAAAGTCTCTGAATTTCACTTTAAATCAATACAAAAGCAAAATTGTTGCAATTCCAAATAACTTACGACTTAATGCCTCTTGATAAGTACGAATGTTTAGTCTCGCTTGAGGGCGACTCGGGGATAGTCGCCAAGCTAGGCTCTTGACTGACCAGAGAAGTCATGTTGGCTTTATTTTTTTATTTTACTACCTATCAAATTCCGACAAATCTGCATCTGCAGATGTTTGCAGCATTGGTTAAAAAGAGAAAAATTACAATTGAGAAGATTTTCTTTCAAAAATACATTGTTTTTATTAAAGTTTTTTTTGTTCCAAGCATCAAAGCTAACTGTTTACCTTCAGGCTTGACAGAATGAAGTTTGTGAGACGTTCCTTTTCTAGATTTATATCTGAAATAAAACTTAATGTTTAATCTGTCTAGCTGTTAGATTTCAAATTCAATTTTGCAGAAGAAACTAAAGTAAGTTTACCTAAATTCCAGTTGAACAGATTATCCTTTGTTTGATGTCATTTTCAGTGAAAAAAGTTTTAAAAAGACTCTCTTTGATCCCAGGAATTCCACCAGATATTTTCCAACAACTTTGTGTGGTGTTTTCTTAGACTTTTACCGGGTCAAGCCACTTTGTTAAGTCAGTTTTCCTCAGTGATTTTAGAAAAATAACAACTTTTACCTTGATTTAATAATAATCCCTAAATATAAGCTAAGAAGGAACCTTGGCTTGGGTGTAGTCGGAGGAGCAAGTGTATAGCGACGGACCGAGCAGGTAGTTTACGTAGATGGCTGTGTTTAGTGATGAGACCCGTGAAATAGAAACCTATAGCACAACACTGTTTAAAATTAATCGCACAAAAACATAATAAATTAAAAATCCACGTACTTTTCATTTCTTTTGTATGGCTGTCGTAACAATAAGGAAATCTAACAGTTTTGTAGAGATAATTTGTGCTACAAGGTCTCAACTTTCCAAGTAAGAGACCTTTTGCAACAGGGTAAGGAACCACTTCATTGGGGCCACCCGTCGCTATGCCTTGAAAATGGTTAAATTTAAAGGCTGAACGAGTTACATGGCCGTTTTTTTGCTTTTTTTGGGGCAGTCCACAAAAATGGTGCAAAAACATGGGAAAATGGCCATGTAACTTTAGTATGCCAACATTCTTAGACTTGCAATATCCTAACTTCCAACGAAAATTTAATTTATTTTAAGGTTGGTTCACAGCAAAGGAAAAGGTTAACTACGATGAAGTGGTTTTAGCCCCTACTTGTTCAGGAATTAAAGGCTAAACCAGAGTGTTTTTATCTAGTAAGACACTCCTCTTGCTCTAGTCACAGAAGCTGTATAGGATGAAGACCCTGCTGCGAAGGATGCTACTGCAACCCCTTATTAAAACCTAGATGACAGAAGAAGGTGCTAAAATTATGGCCCACATCTTCAATATGATAAAGAATATTCCAATCCCAAAAGACCTGATCACGTGCTGTCCCTTTAAAAGTGGAACTCATTCCCTAAGAAAATTGGATTCTTCAATGCATGATCGAGATGGAGTTGTCTTTATGTCAACTTATTAAAAGCAAAATTTAACTTAATCATAATCTGACTTAAGTTATTGTGAGGCGATTTTTGAAAAAAAACTAAATCTTGATATTTTTTTAGTTAGCGATTGGCACAGGTCGTGCGCGTGCGCGGTCTATTTTTCACTTGGGCAGGCTCAAAGCTGTTGGGCTGGCGCGTGGCAGGTAGCAAGGGACTAGTGCAAACCTCTTTTGGCTAAAATAAAGGATGAAAATCACCTAATTTGACGTTTATTAATCAGTTTTTATTGATTAAAATCATTTTCAGCCCTCGAAACAATGATCTTGCGCGGCTGGAGAATGAAAACAATATAAAATCTCTTATTAGATTTGGCCCTCAAATACCCTTTCCGGGAAGGATTCCAAGCAACAATCGATCTCGACCCCGATTTCCTAGCCCCCCATCCCCCAAGAGTATAAGTGGGGAACATGAACCTTAAAAACCAAAAGAAATCATTTGGACAATTGTTTGCTAAAGGGGGAGGGGGCAGAGGTCACAAATTTGACCTGGAGCTAGGCCTAGGGTTGCAGGTATTAAATGCCTCATTTTCAGAAAAAAAACCCTATGAAATAAAAGTCGCTCGCCTTAGAGTTACTGTAAACAAACTAAAATAACTTTGCAAGAAACACGAGAAAGTCCAAACACAAGCAAAAAGTCTTTGGTTAATAACTTAACCTATACTGTAGCTTTAACTGGCCATAAGCTATCAGGATGAGGAGAATGGTTAAGTTTGTCAGGGCAAAGGGGTGAAAGAGTCTTGCAAGCCTCAGTCCAACCAGAATAGCTAAAGGAATGGGTCGACAGCTAAATCTGGGCTTGGGTCACAGATGGTGGACCACTTTGGGTGCACCTTTCTGTAAGAGTCATCATGGAATAGTGGCATTCAAGTCATCCTAATAAGTCTGGAATGAAGGATCTTGAACTTGACTGGGTGATGAGAATTCTGGGTTTGGTATTTGGCATCAATATGACAATAATATAAACTCTTCTTGTACCAGGGGTGAGGGTGAGGGATGCACATGCGTCCGGATCAGCACATGACACTAGAGATGGGTTCAGTCCAGAAAATTTTGACCCCAGTTAGGACAGGGAATATTTTGTCTGCTTGGGTTGGCTTGAGTGGCGAAATTTTTCTCAAAAAAGCCAATTTTTCATTTGTTATCCTTTTGGGTGATACAAATCTTTTTAGGTCAGGTCAAAAAATACCTGGGTGCGGCCCCTTATTTACTGTGGGTCAGAAGTATGCTCTTGAAAGCGTCAAGGCCTATCTCTACATGACACAAATGGGAATCTTAGCCACAATTAGTGATGGGACCCCTTTTGACCCGGGTTGGGTTGGATCATTTTTTTATTGGTCGGGTTGGGTCAACCACCTCTGGGTTTGGAAAATTTCCCCTTAAAAATACTAAATTTGTCAAATTTTTTTCCTTCAGGCCAAAAAAAAATCTCATCAGGTCGGGTCAAAAAATACCTGGGTCAAAGTCGGGTCGGCCTCTTAGTTACCGCAGGTCAAAAGTATGCTCAGGTCGGGTCGGGTCGGGTCACGGCCCATCTCTAGTAACAAATATTTTTAATCTTTGCATGTTTACATCTGCCATAAATTTACTATCTTTAGGTAAGATCAAGACCTTCAGATAACTTATTTTGGAAAAGTTCCTGAAGCGTAGATGATTTTCCTCCATCTTTCCCCCTTCTGTGACTTTTAACATTCAAGTTGCCATTATTCAATATATTTTTTACATTTTGAAAAAGGGGGATATTTAAGTGACAGTGGATTTTATTTTTAATTTTCTATTTGACAGAGGGTCGGATGTTCAGGGTCAAATCTACACAAAAAAAACCTCTTACTGTGTTTGGCTCACGGTTTCTTAAGTTTGGATTTGATGTGATAATTATCGATCGGGTTCCTGGATCATCTTGAAAATGTTTGTTAACCTGAATCCTTCTAGCCCAGAGTCACAAAAAGCTAGACATATTCTTTTTTAAAAGCAAGGGGTTGAAAAGGATACATTTTCACAGTTTCTTTGGTTTTACTTTCAAATTTAGGACGAATCCTTCAATGATCACTTGAAAGTTAGCTTAAAAAACCCAGGAATAATAAATTCCTCGACGCGTACGTGCAGACAGAGGATGATCGCCAGGGCTCGTGCAAATGACAATCCCGGTGATTGGATTGACGCGGGGTCAAAGGCGCCTAACTGAAAGCTTCGCGTTAAGGTAGGGGATATGCTCTCCGACCGGGCCAACACTTTTTCACCCAAGATTTCAAAAAAATCAACGGGGCATCCTCAGTGTTATTCGTTGCAGGCGCCTATACTGCAACAGATTATTATTATTACTGCTGACGAATCATAATCATCTTTATCTCTCACGATTCACAGCATTCAGAATATTTGTCAGACAGAAGCTCTCCTAAAAAATAATCTCATGAAACATAAAGCATCCCTTTCGCACCTCGAAACAGATTCTCTCATTACTTCTGACCATTTTTACACATTTGAAAGAGTTTTTTTATTGATCAAGTTTTCAAGATTTCATTCCAAAAATAAAACGGCAACAAGAACTAGCACGGACAATCTGATTTTTAAGTTGTTTCACATCAATTCAAGGTTAAAAGTTGCAATTTTTTCCTTCGGCTCTGACGGTGCAAAAATGCAAAACACGTGCGCGCGAGGGCGCGCACCTTCAACGCTGGCCGGCGGAACGCGCGCAACGCCGCGCGCTCGGCCGGCCAGCTTGCCATATTATTGATGAACAAAAAGCACGTGTTGGAAAAGCAACCCAATGGGAGAAATGAAACAAAGTTGTTCCAATGGGACCTTTGAAACTACCGACTTTAAAACTTTTTCCGAGCGCGTCATTTTGCGTGTTATTTTTTATTCGCCTTGTATTCTTACAATGTAGCCTTTTGTCACTTTTACGTCTCTTTGTGGAGTGCCGTCGTGTTGCGCGCGGTGCGCACTGCGCAGTGAGCGAGCACGCTGAGGGCTACACGTGGGGACTGGGGAGAGATCAGAGAGGGAGGGCCGGACGCAACGTGTTACGTAGAGTTCGAAATTCTAATTCAAATAGATTATTTTCAACTTCAACTATTTAATAATTTTATATTTTGGATAACGTATGCTTATTGAGCGACTTCCCAATATTTTTAGCTTATAGGTGGTGTTTTTCAATCTCATGCTAGAATCGCAGGCACTTGGGTGCAGTTCGGAGGCACGGAGGGACGCGAGCTTCAGGCTACAGGCTAGAGCTATAGAGTAGGCAACGGGCAACGCGCAACGCCGCCGCTGACAGCAACGGCAACGGCAACACGCTTCTCTAGGCTTTTGACGAACGGAACGCGTTCGAAGTAGAGGTTGAAATCAACGACACTAGAGCGAGGGCAACGCAGCTGGCGAACGAAACGACATGAGCACTGTTTACACACATATTTCAT
>Ga0194133_10009906_pt1 | contig 10825 bp, 11 predicted proteins | sample TA2KigOf40mmetaG_FD_155448 | JGI IMG/M metagenome (GOLD analysis project Ga0194133, IMG submission 155448) | Freshwater microbial communities from Lake Tanganyika, Tanzania - TA2015055 Kigoma Offshore 40m | ecosystem: Environmental > Aquatic > Freshwater > Lake | place: Tanzania: Lake...
ATGCAATCTGTCTCGTGTATCCATGCTCACGTCCCATAGCCTTTCGGTCAAACTTCGCATTTATGGTACCAGATGGTACCAGTTTGGCAAGCTATGGAAAAATGTTGCCGCAGCAGTGGGTTTACCCCGCTTCCTGGGCAAGTGTTAAGCGCGTTCGGCCAGCTTCTCCCGGGAAAAGTCACTTGGCTGAAAAAGTCAGCGCCTTGATCTAGTACTGTATTGCCGTTTCTCGCTCTTTGCCTATACTGATATAGAGCTATTTTCTGTTTACCTTTTGTTCAATGAAGATCCTTTTATTCATTCTAGCTACCGTGCTACTTGTCATGTATTTTGATAGGTACGCAAAAAAAAGCAAAAAGAAGCATGGTAGAGATATCGCGCTGTGGTACCTAAAGGGCGTTGTCTACGAGGGCGGGAGTGTTACTCATGTTTTGGAGTATGATTTGATTCTCAATAATGCGATGGAACGAGGACATGTTCGCGAAGGTATAGACACAGACAAGGGGGGAAAGTTTCTTCTTAAGTGTCGGATAGAGTTGGTTCAAGAACTTGTCAAGAAAGCATCAATTTATCTTTCTAAAGGTGGTAACGAGAAAGAAACAAATCCTTCTCCCGCTCAAATCGATCAAATACTTTTAGAATGGCTAGGGCCAACAAAGACGAAGCTCTCGCAAGAGATCTCTGGCGCTCTCGCCAAGTCAGATGCCAGTTATATGACTGAAGAATGGATGCTTCAAAATCTAGGCGATATGGGCAAAAAACTGTACGAACACTACCTAGAGCAGCAGCTAAATAAAATGAACACAGGGGCTGTTGGCGAGGAAGAATACAATACCAATATGAGTCTTATGTTTGGCAGAATAAAAGCATTCAACCAGTTGAAAACAGAACTCCAGGGAGGTCGAAACAATGATGAACGAAAAATGCTAAATAGGTCTTTTCTTGAATTGGCAAAAGGCTGTGGGATTGAGATTGGTGACTACTGAAAACCCCTATTGCGCCCAGCGCTACTGCAAACAGTCACCTCTAGACCGGCTTGGCTGGGCTTGGATACTTCTTAACAGTCCGAGACCGTGGTGAGGAGTGTCACAAAAGTGACTTCAACCCCACGGACGCATCCTTGGACTGGTACCGGGTTTGGCTATTGCCGCAGCTCGGCGTGAATCAGCCGCTCAGCTTCACAGCCACAACATGCCCGCCTGATACTTCGACCCGATCCACTGCCCGCAATACCTGCCGCCGAACAGCAGGTGTGGTGAATAGATCTGGGCCGATGGATGGCAGCACAGCAGCGAGTCTCGCGGCGGCGGCAGCCTGCCCCTCCAGTTGCTCAACATCAGCCCGAGACTCGGCCTCGGCTGCTGCCAAGCGGCTCTCCAGGCCCAGCACCAGAGCCCGAGCCTCAGGCAGCCCCGTTGCAGCCAGCAGGCCCCGTGCCTGCTCAAGTTGCTCCACCAGTTCGGCCGGTGCTGCCCCCTCGCCAGCAACAGCTCCAGCCGAGCGGTTATTGCCGAGCATCAGCCCCGCCACACGCTCCGCCTCGGCCACCAGGAGTGGCAACAGCTCGTAGCAGAGTTTCCGCTCTGAGATCCCCGGCTGATCGCACAGGCCAACAGCGCGGCGGGCACCAGCACACCGCAGAGTGCGGATGGATTGCCCGTCCGCCCGCTTTTTGGTGCTCTGCTGCCTCAGGCGTCGCCCACAGGTACAGAACGCCACGGCCGTAAAGCTCGGCATCCGATCAGCATCACTGCTGCGCCGTCTGGCAATCGCCCTGCCCTTTTCTGCGTTCTCCGCCAGCAGTGCCAGCACCCGACGAGCAGTGCTCCCATCCACCAGGGCCGGGTGAGTGTTGCGGGTGAGTTGCCATGCCTCCCACGGCAGCCTTCGGTAGCTGGCCTTCCCGCTGCCATCGGCCGACTCGATCCGCTCGTAACGGTTGGCGGTGGTGTGCCCTTGCAGCTCAGCCGCCACCAGCTCCAGCCACCCCCTCACGCTCTCGTGATGCCAGGCCAGCGCCTTTTTCAGCAGCGGCCCAGGATCACTGCCCGCCTCCCGAGCGGCCAGTTCCCTCAGCTGGTCTTTCCACTGCGCAACAGAAGACCAGACCGCTGCCGTCTTCAGATACAGGCCCACCAGTTGCTCAGCAGCGGCAGCAACGGTCAGCTCCCCCACCAGGTCCCGATCATCCACGACGTAACGGCGACCCTCACCGCTTCCCTCCAGCCGCAGGCCAAACGGTGAGCGCCTGGCCCTTGGCAGGCCCTGCTGAGCAGCGTGGGCATAGTGCCGCCGTAGTCGTGATCCGATCTTGCGGCTTTCCATCTCTGCATCGAACGCGGCCCGCTGCCGCAGTTCTTCGGCCTCGGGTGCGTCGGAATCAAGCCACGGCTCACTCCAGAACTTCCAGCCGGTGCCGGTCCGGGCGCAGAGGGCGAAGAAAGCCCGCGTTTCGTACAGATCGCGGGCCAGCCGGTCGGAGCGATCCGCCCAGACTGTGCTCACCTCCCCAGATCGCACCAGCTCTAACAGCCGCTGCCATTGCGGGCGGGCTGCGCTGCGGCCGCTCTCTTGCTCTAGCAGCAGATCATCAGGCGCCACTCCAGCCCGTAGGGCCGCTGCCCGTTGCCGCTCCAGGCTGGCTAGCTGGGCTGGGTCTTCGGTCGAGACCCTGGCGTAGGCGACAGGCCGCCGCTCAGAGCCTGATCGGTGCGTTGTCCCCCCGGAGGATGCAGTGGCTGATGCTCCAGTCGTAGTGGGACCAAACCTCTGCGGGGAGCTTGTAGTCAGCGCCGGGGAACTGGCCAAGCAGCACACCTGAGGGCTGAGCAGAACAGTAGGGCCTGCTGCCTTCTCTTGCTAAATACTGCTGGTGGTAGGGCTCGGCCGCAAAGAACGGCGCCCCGTGGCGGATCTCCGTGGTGATGGGGCCGAACCCGGCGGCCTGCAGCTGATGTTGGTAGTGGTCGCGGCTGGCCTCGGCCAGCGCCAGCAGCGTTGGATCCTGCACAACGATGCAGGAGCGGTACTGGCTGCCGCAGTCGTTGCCCTGGCGATCGCCCTGGGTGGGGTCGTGGCATTCCCAGAAAAGCTTCAACAGATCACTGAAGCCGATGCGGCTCTGGTCCCAGACGACCCGCACCACCTCGGCATGGCCCGTGCGACCGCTGCACACCTGCTGATAGGTGGGGTTGTCCAAGCTGCCGCCGGCGTAGCCCACCGCGGTGGTGACCACCCCGGGCAGACGCCAGAACCCCTTCTCCGCCCCCCAGAAACAACCACAGCCGAAGAGAGCCTCCCCTTCGCCAGCGGCGGGCGGGGCCGTGATCGGGGTGCCGAGAATCACATGCTGACCGGGGGCCTGCAAGCGGCCATCCTGCTGAAACAGACCAAACACCAAAGACGCGGCAGCTCCGCGCGAGCCTAGGCAGAGCCGCGGCCCTCGGCGCTGGGGCTGCCGGCGGGCACCAGGGCGATGTGGTTGAGCAGGGTGGTCGTGAAGGCAAACAGCAGGAAGGGCAGCGACAACACCAGGATCAGGCCCACCCCCACCAGCGCAAAGATGGGGCGGCTGGCCCCCATCAGGGCCAGGCCCGCGGCCAGGCTCACAAAGATCACCGCCATCCAGATCAGAATCTGGGCGTAGATGTCACCGAAGGTGAGCGTGCAGCGCAACTGATAACGCTGCGCGGTTGGGTCAGACGGAGCGAACGCTGCCATGGCTCCAAACAAGCGCTGGGGGTCTGCGTCCAGATAAGCGACAGCTGAGGCTGCTGTCTGGTGGCCGCAACACTCGTTCAGAGCAGCGTCACACCGGGGTCTGCAATTGCTGATCAGCCTGCTGTCGCTCCCACAGGCGCCGGTACGTGCCCGGCACCGCCAACAGCTCCTGATGGCGGCCCTGTTGCACCAGGCGACCGTCATCGAGCACCAGCACGCGGTCGGCACCGGCGGCGGCCGAGAGCTGGTGGCTGATCATCAACACGGTGCGGCCGCGCTGGGCCCGCACCGAGGCGAGAATTTCGGCCGCGGTGGTGTTGTCAACGCTGGCCAGGGCGTCATCGAGCACCAACAAGGGGGCATCCAGCAGCAATGCCCGCCCAAGGGCCGTGCGCTGGCGCTGGCCACCGCTGAGGGTGATGCCCCGCTCACCCACCAGGGTCTGGTAGCCATCGGGAAAGCCCTTGATGTCGGCGGCCAGCCGGGCCTGTTCGGCCACCCGCTCGACGGCGCTGAGGGGGGCTTCGGGGTCGCCATAGCGCAGGTTGTCGGCCAGGGTGGCGGTAAACAGGTAGCCCTCCTGAGGCACCAGGGCCACCTGAGCGCGCAGGGCCTCGAGCTCCAGGGCTGTCACATCGAGCCCATCGAGGAACAGCTGACCAGGGGCCACCTCCACCATGCGGCCCAGGGCCCGCGCCAGGGTGGTCTTGCCGCAACCGACGGGCCCCACCACGGCCACGAGCTCGCCTGACTCGAGACTGAAATGCACGTCGCTGAGGGCCGGCCGCTGGGCTCCCGGGTACTGCACGGTGAGTCCGCGTGCCTCGATCGCACCGCGGCGCACGCTCGCCGGGGCGGCGGGCTGCCGCGGCGACACAATCCTGGGCACCCGGCCGAGCAGATCCTCCACCCGCTCCAGGCTCACCTGGCCGGTCTGGAAGGTGTTGAGGGTGAAGCCCAGCAGCGCGGTCGGAAACACCAGCCGTTCGACGTAGAGGATCAACGCCACCAGATCACCGATCGAGAGGCGGCCGCTTTCCAGCTGGCCGCTGCCCAAGGCCAGCAGCAGCAGCAGGCTCAGGGAGGAGATCCCCTCGAGCAGCGGGAACAGGGTGCTGCGGGTGCGGGCCAGCCCCAGGGCCGCATCGCGGTACACCCGGTTGCGGCCGGCGAAGGCGGCCCGCTCGGTGCTCTCCTGGCCATAGATCTTGATCGCGCTGATGCCGCTGAGGTCTTCCTGCACCAGGTCGCTGAGCCCGGCCAGGGCCTCCTGCTGACGGCGCTGCTGGCGCATCATGCGGCCGCCGAACAGGCGCACCACCATCAGCATCAGGGGGTAGAGCCCGACGGCCGCCAGGCTCAACCAGGGATCGATCGCCAGCATCGCCGGCAGGGTGAGCGCATAGGCCAGGGCCGTGTTGGTAAGGCTGAGCACGGCAAAGCCCAGCAGGCGTCGCACGTTTTCGACATCACTGGTGGCGCGGCTGATCACCTCGCCGCTGCCGGTGGTCTGCACCCAGCCGGGCTCCTGCCGCAGCAGGTGCTCGAAGATGCGCTGCTTGAGATCGGCCTCCACCTGCCGGCCGACACCAAACACGAGCATCCGCGACCACAGCCGCACGCCGCCCATGACGGTGGCCAGGGCCACGATCAGCCAGGCCTGGTGGAGAACATCGCTGAGGGCGAAGCCGTCCTGCAGGTCGTCGACAACGCGCCGCACCAGCAACGGGATGGTCACGCTCAGCAGGTTGACCGCCACCAGGGCGCCCATGCCCAGCAGCACCAGGCGGCGGTGTGGCCGCAGGTAGCGCAGGATCAGAGCCAGCCGCGGAGCAGCCATCGGCAACGACAGGGCGGCAGAGTCAACGCCAACCTAAAGACCGACCGCCTCGCGCCATGGGCAGCTCCGACCAGACCCATCCGCTCCATGCCAGCGACCGCGAGACCGTGGACCGGCTTCTGGCCGCCGCGCAGCCCTCCGAGGCCGACCTGGTCGATGCAGCACGGCTGCTGATGCGCTACCAGGGTTTTCCAGGTGCCGCCGACCTGCAAGACGACCTGGCCAAGATCCTGCGGTTGTGGCAGCTCGATCGTGCGGCCCTGCACGAGCGCACCAAGGCCATCTGGGCTGCGGGGTACCGGCCAGCGCTGGCGGCCGGCGATGCGGTCGGCTCGGGGTTTGACACCACGGATCAGGAGAACAGCTGAGGAGAGCCACTGATCAGGGCCCGCCCCCTCGCCAAGGAGCCCCCTTTCGGGTGATAGTGGAGCTGTCCCCATCACCCAGCCCGGAGTGCACTGCACCCGGGCTTTTTTCTGGCCTGTCATGGCCGATCCTCGGCCTGATCCCCTGCCGTTGCCCTGCTGTCCGTTTACCGCCTAACGCCTGAGCGATGAGCACCCCTCCCGTTTCCCCGCTGCTTTTGGAGCAGCTGCTGGTTGGCACCGATCTCAACACTGACCAGGCCACTGCACTGATGCAGGCCTGGCTGGGGGGCACCGTTGAACCGGTGATGACCGGTGCCCTGCTGGCCGCCCTACGGGCCAAGGGAGTGAATGGCGAAGAGCTGGCGGCCATGGCTGCCGTGCTCAGGGAGGCCTGCTCCCTGCCGGGCGAACGTCCAGCTTTGCAGCTCGTTGACACCTGCGGCACCGGCGGCGCCAACGTGGGGCGCGGCTATGAGGGCTTCAACATCTCCACGGCCGTGGCTTTCACGGCGGCCGCCTGCGGCGTGGCCGTGGCCAAACACGGCAATCGCAGCGCCAGCGGGCGGGTGGGTTCGGCCGATGTGCTCGAGGCCCTGGGCCTCGATCTGCAGACCCCGACCGATCAGGCCCTGGCCGCCCTCAGCCGAGTCGGTGTGACCTTTCTGTTTGCGCCGGGCTGGCACCCCTCCCTCGCCGGCCTCGCCCCGCTGCGCCGGGCCCTGGGCGTGCGCACGGTGTTCAACCTGCTGGGTCCCCTGGTCAACCCCCTGAGGCCCGAAGCCCATGTGCTGGGCGTGGCTCGCCGCGACCTGCTCGATCCCATGGCCGACGCCCTCAGGCGCCTCGGCATGACCCGCGCGGTGGTGGTGCATGGCCACAGCGGCCTCGATGAGGCCGATCTGTCGGGCCCCAGCGAGCTGCGACTGCTGGAGCAGGGCGCCATTCGAACGGCCCAGCTCGATCCAGGCGAACTGGGGCTGGGGCTGGCCCCGCTGGAGGCCATCGCCGGCGGCGGGCTCGAGACCAACCGCGCCATTCTCGAAGCGGTGCTGCAGGGGCGCGGCACCCCGGCCCAGCGGGATGTGGTGGCCTTGAACAGCGCCCTGGTGCTCTGGGTGGCAGGCCAGTGCAGCAGCTTTGCCGATGGACTTGAGGCGGCCCTCGCCGCCCTGGCCGCGGGCCTCCCCTGGGAGCGGCTCGAGGGCCTGCGCCAGGCCCTCGGCTCTGGCGCTGTCCGATGATCAACCCAGAGCCGACGATGCCGTTGCGCGCGATCACCCCAGCCCACCAGCCCGCCAGCGGTGATCAGGCCGTGCTGGTGCTGGCCGACGGCACGGTGCTGCGCGGGCACGGTTTCGGTGCCCGCGGCACCACCATCGGCGAAGTGGTGTTCAACACCGGCATGACCGGTTACCAAGAGGTGATCACCGACCCCAGCTACGCCGGCCAGTTGGTCACCTTCACCTACCCCGAGCTGGGCAACACCGGTGTCAACGCCGCAGACCAGGAGGCGGATCGTCCCCATGCCCGGGGGGTGATCGCCCGTCAGCTGGCACCCGCGGCCAGCAGCTGGCGAGCGGAAGGCAGCCTCGACGAGTGGCTCAGCCGCCATGGGGTGGTGGGAATCTGCGGTGTGGACACCCGGGCCCTGGTGCGTCACCTGCGCGAGGGCGGAGCAATCAATGGCGCCATCAGCAGCGATGGCACCCCACCCGCCGCCCTGCTGGAGCAGGTGCGCAGCGCCCCACGGATGGACGGCCTCAATCTCGCCGCCCAGGTGACCACGGCGAGCGCCTACCACTGGGACCGCCCGTGCAGCGCCACATTCGATCAGCGCCGCCAGGACACCCCGCAGCGCCCTTACCGGGTGGTGGCCATCGACTTCGGCATCAAGCGCGCCATTCTCGAGCGTTTGGTGGCCCACGGCTGCAGCGTTGAGGTGCTGCCGGCCGACGCCAGCATCGAGCAGGTGATGAGCCACCAGCCCGAAGGGGTGTTTCTCTCCAATGGCCCCGGTGATCCCGCCGCCGTGGAGAGCGGCATCGCCCTCGCCAGGGAGCTCCTGGAGCACAGCGGCCTGCCCCTGTTCGGCATCTGCCTGGGGCACCAGATCCTGGGCCTGGCGCTGGGGGGAACCACCTTCAAGCTCGGCTACGGACACCGCGGCCTCAACCACCCCTGCGGCAGCCCCGGGGATGTGGAGATCACCAGCCAGAACCATGGCTTTGCCCTCGCCGCCGACTCCCTGCCCCCGGAGCGGGTGCGCATCACCCACCTCAACCTCAACGACCGCACCGTCGCCGCCCTGGAGCTGACCGACCAGCCGGTGTTTGGCGTGCAATACCACCCCGAAGCCAGTCCAGGACCCCACGACGCCGACCACCATTTCGCCCGCTTCACCGCCTTGATGGCCGCGCGCCGCTGAACGACCGCAGCGATCGGACGCGCGCAGCACACACTTTTGTTGCGGGGGCGACCAACCTGGATTTGCTCCCTACACTTCGGCCCAACGGTCACCAGGAGCTTGGACCCATCACCGACCTGCAGCGATTGACGGTCTCCCTGCGGGGTGGATGCGAGCAGCAGGCCCACTGCCAGCTGTTCCAGTTCACCGGCCAGTTGGATGCCTACTCCGACAAACACTTCACCGACTTCATCAGCAACCACCGCAGCGCGACCCCGCAGCCGCTGGTGATTGACCTGAGCAAGATCGATTTTCTTGACTCCTCCGGTCTCGGCGCCCTGGTTCAGGTGGCGAAGGACTGCACGGCCAAGCGCTACCCCTTTGTGGTGGTGGGCAACGCCAGGGTGGTGCAGACGGTGAAGCTGGTGCGGCTGGAAGAGTTTCTGCATCTGCAAAGCGATCTCGACACCGCTCTTGGCCAGTTCGCCGCCTGAGGCCGGGGCATCCCCATCCCCCTCCAGCCGCTGGCTGGCGCCACTGCTGCCCAGTGCCCCACAGGCTGAACTGGGACCGCTGCAGCTCGCCTGGCTCGGGGATGCGGTGTGGGAACTGCATCAGCGCCTGCACCACTGCCAAAGTCCAGCGCGGGCCCGCGACATGCATCGCGCCGTGGTGGCGGCGGTGCGGGCTGATGCCCAGGCCCAGGTGCTGCAGCAGCTGGAACCCTGGCTGCGCGAGCCCGAACGCGATCTGGTGCGCCGGGCCCGCAACCGAGCCGGTCAGGGGCCGCGCCGCGGCGATGCCCAGGCCTATGGCCTGGCCACTGGCTTTGAGGCGCTGGTGGGCTGGCTGTTCCTGCAGGATCCGACCCGGCTGGTCGAACTGCTAAATCACTTGAAGGAGAACGCCCCATAACCCTTCGCCCCCTCACGCCATGAGCCCTCGTTTTCAACGCCGTCCGGAAGGTCGGGGCGGCTCCGGGGGGTCGGGCCGTCCAGAAGGACGCTGGGCCAAGCGGGGCGATCAAGGACGCCCTGAGGGGCGAGCGTCGGGTCGCTCAATGGGGCGCCCATCGGAGCGCCCGGCGTCCCCTGGGCGCAGTTGGGGCGCCGGCAAGCCGGAGTGGCGCCGCGAGTCCAGCGGCGGCGAGGCACGCAGCGAACGGCGGTCGGGGCCGGAGCGGCCCCGCCAGCGATTTGGCGAACGCCCCAGCGGCCAATGGGGCGGCAGTGAGCGCGGGGAACGGCGCGACCGCCGCTTTGCGGGCGAGCGCCGTCCGTTCGCTGGGCGCGGCGATCGCCTCGACACCCGCCGCACCCCCCGCTTCGAGTCTGAACGCGCCGGCACCTCGGCCCCAGCCCAGGGCGAAGCCGAAACCCATCTCGAGCCGACGGCCAGCGACCTGATCTGGGGTCGTCATCCGGCTGAAGCGGCCCTGGAGAGCGGCCGCCCAATCCATCGCATCTGGTGCACCCCCGAGCTGCGCCACACGCCCCGCTTTCTGCAGCTGCTGCGCGAGGCCAAAGCCTCCGGGGTGCTGGTTGAGGAGGTGACCTGGGCGCGCCTGGGCCAGCTCACCGGCGGTGCCGTGCATCAGGGCATCGTGCTGCAGAGCGCCGCCGCCGAGACCCTTGATCTGGCCAGCCTGATCGAAGGCTGCAGCCAGATCGGCGAACCGCCGCTGCTGATGGCCATCGATGGCCTCACCGATCCCCACAACCTGGGGGCGATCGTGCGCAGTGCCGAAGCCCTCGGCGCCCACGGCATGGTGCTGCCCCAGCGCCGCTGCGCCGGTCTCACCGGCTCGGTGGCCAAGGTGGCCGCCGGTGCCCTGGAGCACCTGCCGGTGGCGCGGGTGGTGAATCTCAACCGTGCCCTCGACACGCTCAAGCAGGAGGGCTATCGGGTGGTGGGGCTGGCGGCCGAAGGCAACGTCACCCTGGAGGAAGCCGATCTCGACGGTCCCCTGGTGGTGGTGACCGGCTCCGAAGGTGATGGGCTGTCGCTGCTCACCCGCCGCAGCTGCGATCAACTGGTGCGCATCCCTCTGCGGGGCAGCACCCCGAGTCTCAATGCTTCGGTGGCCACCGCCCTGCTGCTGTACGAGATCGCCCGTCGCGGCTGGATGCGGGGCCTCAGCGGCCAGGCACCGGCACCACGCATCCAGCGGCCCTCGTTGCCCAACGCCGCTGCCCCGTCCAACGACGGCAACGACGATGGGGCTGCCGTTGAGCCGGTTGAGCAGGAGACGTTTGCAAACGTCAATGTGGCCGCCGCCATGCCCGAGCCGAGCCTCGACATCCCTGCCCCAGGCGAGGCCCAGAGCGGTCCCCATGCCGATGGGGGGGGCGCCCCGAGCGCGGAGCCATGGGTCGAGAGCGCACCGGGAACCAACTTTGCCAGCGACATCAGCCTGTGATCACGGCACAATGGTGAGGTCCCGCCTAAGCCCTTGATGAATCCCCTGTTGCAGCCCGTGCGCAGCTGCGCCAA
>Ga0194133_10009909_pt1 | contig 10823 bp, 15 predicted proteins | sample TA2KigOf40mmetaG_FD_155448 | JGI IMG/M metagenome (GOLD analysis project Ga0194133, IMG submission 155448) | Freshwater microbial communities from Lake Tanganyika, Tanzania - TA2015055 Kigoma Offshore 40m | ecosystem: Environmental > Aquatic > Freshwater > Lake | place: Tanzania: Lake...
GAATTAATACAGTTGGTTCCGCAAGCACGACAACAAACTATGAGGTATTTGGTATTGTGAGCGGAGCTTTCTACTAATATGGCACTTATTCCAATTTTATCGCGTGTGGGTTCTGGTTTTGGATTTGCTGGTGGTTCCCGTTCTGTGATTTCAGCTACTGGAGGAACAACTTATACTCCAGGAAATGGATACAAGTACCATGTCTTTACATATCCAAATTCAGATAGTTTTGTTGCAGATAGTAGTGGAACCATAGATGTTCTTATTGTTGCCGGAGGTGGTGGCGGTGGAGGAGGATATTATACTGGTGGTGGCGGTGCCGGTGGTGTAGTCTATGGACCATCTGTTGTTATAACAGCAGGAACCTATGCAATTAATGTTGGTCTTGGTGGAACTGGAAGTTCTGGTTCCACAGGCCTTAGTGGTGATGGACAACCATCATCATTTGGTGCAGTAACTGCACTTGGTGGTGGTGGTGGAGCTAGTGGACCACAACCAGGAGGGAATGATCTTGTGCTAGGAAAATCCGGCGGTTCGGCTGGTGGTAATGGATTTTATCAAACAACAGGATATAACCTTGCTTCACCACAACCAGTTCCTAGCAGTTATTTAGCTTATGGAAATCCAGGGGGGGTGTCGGCCGTAGGCGTGAGTTCGGTCACCGGCGGTGGGGGTGCTGGCGGGATTGGTGGTGTTCCACCGTTCCCAGACCTGGGCAACATCCAACTCCTGCGCAAGGGCGGGGCTGGACAACCATTCCCAGGATTTGCTGGACCACTCATACCTATTCTAGTTCCTGTTGTTCCTAGAATGGGACCAACAGGGGATTATTATGGGGGTGGTGGATCTGGCGGGAACATCTCCAGCCCGCCCGCCAACGGCGTCAATTTGCCTGGTGGTGCTGGTGGGGGAGGTGGTGGAACAACAGAAGGTGTTGATCCTGCCACTCCAGGTGAGACTGCCACAGGAGCTACTCACTTAGGTGGTGGTGGAGGAGGAAGAGGACATCCTGGCGGAGGAGACACCGCTGCTGGCGACCCTGGCGGACCTGGTGGTTCTGGTATTGTAATTATCCGATATCTGATATAAAATAACAATTATATGCTATTAATTTATAGTGAGAATTTTATCATTATCAATAACACATGATGCCTCTGCGACTATTCTTGAAAATGGTAAAGTAGTTTTCTATCTTGCATCTGAAAGAATCACAAGAAACAAACACTGCGATAGAATTGTTAATGTTTTAAAATATCTTTTTGAAGAAAAAATTACTAAGTTTGATGCTATTCTAGTCAATCTTTACAGAAGAGAAGATATAAAATTTGAACAACCACTAAAAGACTTATTTAATGAGCATTTTCAATATAAGCACATAAACTTCAACTATAAGCATCACATTTATCATGCTTATTGTGGGTTTTATAATTCAAGGTTTAAAGATGCATTATGTGTTGTTGTGGATGGTCATGGTTCGGAGGTAATTATAAATAAAGAATCTCATGTTGAAATAGAAAGTGTTTATTATGCAAATAAAAAAGAGATAAAAGAACTATCCAAAAAGTACACTATTCAAACAAAAGAAAATCAACCAGAAAGTGTTGGATATAAATTTGAAAAACTTTCTAAAAAATTAGGATTTGATTGGTATGGTGCAGGAAAAGTAATGGGTCTTGCACAATATAAAGGATATGAAGATAAATTAGATCCGAAATGGGTTTCTTTTGTAGAAGAGTGTCATCAAGTTCAACAAGAAACTCAGAATGAAGTTATTGATATAATAAGAAAACACATCAATCAAGTTGAAACCAAAAATATTGTTATTTCTGGTGGATATGGACTAAATTGTGTTGCAAACTATGAATTTCTAAAACACTTCCCAGAACATAATTTTTATATTGATCCTGTTTGTTTTGATGCGGGTATATCAATCGGGCAAGCATTTTATTATCACAAACAATATTCAAAGTTTTTTCCAATACAACCACTAAAAAATGTTTATATAGGTATCAAAGAGAAAAACTATGACTTAAGAGGATTGAATATAAAAGAAGTTTCTTATTCTGATGTTGCAAAACTTTTATCAGAAAGTAATGCGATTGCTATTTTTCAAGGAAGATCTGAGGCAGGTCAAAGAGCATTAGGAAATCGTTCTTTATTATTTGATCCGAGAGTTGAAAATGGTAGAGATAGTGTAAATACTCTCAAGAAAAGAGAATCATTTAGACCATTTGCAGGTACTGTTCTTCATGAACATGCAGATGAATGGTTTGATTTGAGAGGTTTGAAGAATTGTTCATACATGCAATATGCAGTAAAAGTAAAAAAAAATGGAATTCCTGCGATGATTCATGTTGATAATACTTGCAGAGTTCAAACAATCACAAAAAAACAGAACAAACATTTTTACAACTTAATATCAGCATTTCATAAGGAAACAAAAGTTCCCATGTTGTTGAATACATCATTCAATTTAGCAGGAGAACCTTTAGTAGAAACTTTTTCCGATGCAATCAATACTATGAAAAAAAGCAAATTAAAATATCTTTATCTACCCGAAATTAAAAAATTAATTATAGTTTAGACCACTTCAAAAACTGGCACACTGACCTTCCAGAACCACCCTGGGAGGTCTTATACTATGTGGAGACACACAAAGACCGATGCGGTACTCCACACTGGACAGATTGATTTTTGTCACATCCTTCGTTTGGATGACTCATTGGGGTGTTAAAGTATCTGCAGTTGCACTCAACGCACTCTTCTGATGCTGACACTATACACCAGTGGATACTCTTACAGCAAGCGTCGCTGCACCGATGCTGTAGAATGGTTTGTTACAAAGTATCTTCCACGCCACAAACTTGAGATTACAGTCAATCATCGTGGTCTTGCACGAGAGGGTGTCTATGGTTGGTGCTCTATAACCGATTGTAATCATCGCCCTCGTGAGTTTGAGATTGAGTTACATAATCAAATGGATTCTGATTCATATCTCCAAACTCTCTTTCACGAACTCTATCACGTTTATCAACACGTAATGGGGAATCTTAAGGACAAGCACGGCAAACGCCTCTGGAGGGGCATAGACCACACGCAGACGGACTATTCAGACCAGCCCTGGGAGTGTGAAGCACATCTAATGGAAAAACATCTCTATAATGAATATCTGGGTATCAACAAAGTCACTGCTTTTCCTAATCGCTTGACACAACTCTAACAACTCTCTATAATACCTTTGTCGGGGTTGACAAGACTGACTCTGAACACTTAAAGACATTATGAAGACCATCGAACTCACCCATTCCTTTCAGTATCGTTGCACTGAAGATCTCAAACAGCAACTTGCATCTTCGGGATCTTTGCAGAATCTTACGAAGATGATTGTTGAACAGTCGAATACAATGAATCCTGATCGGTATGATCCATTGAAGTATCGTGGTGATGCTTTTGAATGGTTTGCTGAGTTCTTTCTTAAGTTCTTTGATGGTGATAATTTGTTCTTGAATATCACTGATTATCAACCAGCAAAAGCATCAGATGATTATGGGGTAGATGGCATTGCAAAGTATACGCAAGATCTGAGTAAAGTTGTATGTTTGCAGCATAAATTCAAATCAAATCGTTCTAAGAAACTTTCCGCTTCAGAGGATAAACTTGGAAATTTTGGATCGAATGCATTTACTAAGTATTTAATTGAACCTGATAAAAAGTATATGATTGTATTCACTAATGCTTCAGGTATTACAAGAGAAACCCAAGAAGGAATTTACAATGGATGCATTACCTGCATTAATGGAGAGATTATTTCCCGATATGTTGATAATAATCAAGCATTTTGGGATTGCTTTGTAAAGACAGTTCCTAGAGTGGCCACCTGATCCTCTGAGACTCCTCTTTACTGCTATAATAGACTCATAGTTAATTATCCCAATGACTGCTACTCTTTCTGGTCCTACGATTGCTGATTATAAGAGGATTATTCGTGAAAAATTGAAAGCAGAAGTTCATCAACCCGTTCCTGAAGAATTGATTTTAGATATTATTTCGAAAATAAATAAAAGTGATGATGAAATTCTTCTTGCTGATGCAGGATGTATAATTGCACTTTCTTTGATTGAATGGGGTCATAATCCAGATAAAATCTTTGTTGCAGAAGATTTTGGTGGAGAATATACAAAACTTGCAGAAAAATTGTCTGATATTTATGGATTTCATCATATTAAACTTAGTATTAATAAAATTCCATCAATTATGAAATTTGATTATATTTTGGGAAATCCCCCATATCAAGATAAAAAAGAGGGGTCTCGCTCTGGATCTTCAGAGTCTCCTCTTTGGTGGCAAATTACTGAAAAGTCTTTTGATCTTCTGAAAGATAATGGAACTATTTGTTTTATCACTCCTACAGGAATTGTAAGTGGTAGTGATAAGTTTACAAGTTTGTTTTTGGGTAAAAATGCGAAATATGATCTACAGAGTGTAAATTTTGATGCTAATAATTATTTCAATGTCGGGATTAAAATTTGTAGTTGGATTGCAAAAAAGTCAAAACCTTCATACGTAGTCTCTACTAATGATGGTCGAATAATCGATTCTTCTATTGTCAATTATATTTCCGTCGATAAAGATTTTGATGATATTTTTAAAACTTTGATCAATTATTCTGGAAAAAAGTTAGCATTTAATCAATCAAATCGCTATGATTACGACGCTGTTGCCCGTGAATTGAAAAAATCTAATCTCCCTACTGAGTGGGCAAAAGAACTAGTAGAATATCAAGATGATGAGCATCTTTATGCGGTTGCTAACAATAATAAAATCAAATATTCTAGAATAAAATGGAAAGATTATGGAGTATGGCGGGTTTTTGTTCCACAGTTCTCTTCTGATAAGGACTTAACGTTTTGGATTGATGATAAAATGTCAGCAACTGGTACAACTTGGACTCATCGTTGCAATTCAAAAGAAGAAGCAGAAAAAATTCTTTCTTATGTCAATACTCCAGAATATAAATGGATTATCAATCGTCTTCGAGTGAGTAGTAGAATTACTAGTAAAATTCGTTCTCTTCCTGCTACTTCTCTTTCAAAAGTTCTCTCTGCGGATCAATTGAATTACATTCAATCTCAACTGTGACAGCCTAATCACTGTCCACCATAGCACCCTGGACCTGCTCTGGGGTGCTATAATAGTTTCGTAACAAAACAAATCAATGCAAACCACCACCATCATTCCCTATCTCTATCAAGAGCGTATTCTTCAAGCAAAGCGAGAGAACTCAAAAGGTATTCTTGTTGCAGGCACGGGTGCAGGTAAATCCTACACGATGGGTTGGAGTATCAAAGAACGCATTGCAGCAGGTGATTCTGTGATTGTTGTTGTTGCTCCTCGCATTCTTCTTGCACAACAGTTGTTTAAGTCGATTGATTCTTTGATTGGAAAGTCCGCAACTTTCCAACACCTTTTTGTATACAGTGGTGAGCAATCTTATCGTGAACAGGAAGTGCTTACTTCTGAGCAGATTCTTGATGTTCATTTCCCTACGACTTCTATTCACGAAATTCAAGAAGAAAAGGAACGTGCAGATCGTAACAATGTTCCTTTGATTTTGATGACTACTTATCACTCATTAGATCGTATCATTGAAAGCGGTATTCCCATTGATACTGTATATCTGGATGAGGTGCATAATGCAGTTTCACTTGAATTCAGCAAACCCGTAAGGCAACTGAGTGAAGTTGCAGGGCGTATGTATTCGTACACTGCAACTCCTAAGAAAACGGATTCTGCAAAAGGTCGTGGTAACAACAATGAAGAAGTCTATGGCAAGATTATCTGCGAAGTAACTGCTAAAGAATTGATCGAAGCAGGAGCAATCGTTCCTCCCAAGATTAATTATTTGTACTCAAATATCAATGCATCTGATGTTGATAATGTTTCTCTGATTTGTGAAATTGTTAAGCAAACTTTTAAACATTATGAAGAGTGTCATTCTCATTTGAATCATAAGATTTTATTTGCCTGTGATGGCACCGAAACTATTCATCAACTTCAAACACAAACTGATTTTGTGAAGTGGGCACAGCAGAACAACATTGATACCTTTATCACCACTTCCAACTATGGTGACTGGGTGAATGGTATTCAAGAGAAAAGTCGCAAAAAATTTCTTAAAAAACTTAAAAAATGCGGTAAAGATCCTAATCGCAAAATTGCAGTTCTTCACTATTCAATTCTTTCTGAGGGTATTGATGTACCTGGACTAACTGGATGTGTTCTTCTTCGTAACATGAATCCTATCACTCTGACTCAAACCATTGGTCGTGTTCTGCGTATTCTTCCCGTAGATCGTCGTGCAATCAGCGAAGGACTTGTAAAAGCAGGAGATACTGATTTTTATGTGAAAGGTTATGGTCTTGTAACTGTTCCGATTCACAAGGATTCTGAGAATGATTTGGAGCAGGGTGTCTCTGCTATTTACAACGCTCTCTGTGGTATGGGATTTCCTCCTGAAGTTATTCTGCATGAGGAAGACACTCGTGGTAAGAAAGAAATCACTCTTCCTGATGATTTTCAACAAATCATTAAGGAAAAAACCAAAGAAGTTGCTGCTGACTGGGAATGGGTTTACAAGAAAAATGAATACTGGGGTGGCGATGATGATGAGGGTGAGGATTGGATCTCAAGACTATGAAAAATAAACACAATGAAGAACTAGGATCTGAAATTGAAAGATCAGATGAAAGAATTGATCTCACGGGAGAAGTTTTCACTCCTTTGGAACTCTGTAATTCTATGATTGATGAAATTCCTTTAGAGAAACTCGAAAATCCTGATTCAAAATTCCTGGACCCTACAGCAGGTAATGGGAACTTCTTGGTTGCACTCAAAACCAAACTTCTAAATTACCACACAGAAGATCATGTTTTGAATGAGATGCTCTATGCCGTAGAATTGATGGAAGATAATCACAGAGAGCTCTGCGAACGTCTTGGAGTATCAGTAGACCACCCACACTATGTCTGTGATGATGCAATGATTTATCATTATGCTTTCAATGGTCGATCATCAGAACCAATTACGCTAGATATTTTTTAAATTTGTATGAAGATAGTAGAGAGACATCGATACAAAGATAAACAAATCTTTCAGACTCGAAGATTAACTTTTGAACCCTACGAATATACTGAAAAGAATATGTGTCTGGTAATGGGATTAATTAAACAAAATCTTACACCAGATCTTCTACGTGGTCGCAAATCATTAATGTATCCAGATGATGTAAGAACTAGCAAGTATTATGGACATTGCTATCATTCATCACAAGCACTTTACTTTCTAGTGAATACAGATCAATTACAACCAATGAGTGGCGAAGATTATCGTGGAGAGAAGCACTGGTGGTTACAAAATAGTGAGAGGATTTATGACCCAACCGCAGAGCAATACTATGCGGTGAGTAAATTACCTCCCTATGAGACTGGAAAGAAAAGTCGTTGGTATGGGTGGAAACAAAGACCTCAACAGATTTCCCTTGACTTGATGGTTTGTGTGTTGGGTGAGCGATTACTGACAGATGAAACCATGGAGCCTTGACAATTTGATTGATATCACTTAAACTATTTTAGTATTGTGAGAGAGACTGAAATTTAATTTCTACTCTTTTATAATCTGTTAACTTACTTTGAGTAAAAAACATGAGCACACAACTTTACGTCTCCGTTGAAGTGGAGAATATTTGGCGTAAAATTTTAGCAACTTGCAATAATCCTCTTGGATTAACTGAAGAACTTCTTCAACAATCTCTCGAAACTGCTCCCCCAATTCTTTATCAAGGTTCTACGCATATTGGTCGTTATCTAATTCCTCGGTCATTTGTTCGTTATGATGAAACAGAACAACCGCGAGATAAGAATAATGATGCAGATCATGTTAACAACCTGGTTAATAACTATGAAGCAATTGGGTATCGTTTGGATGCTCAACCTCCAATCTGTTCTTTTGATGAAAATGATGTAAGCAATTACAAACTCAAAGGACAGTCTGGTTTCAATCGAAACGAAGCACTTGGTCGTGTTGGTCAGGATTGCTATTTTTTTGATGTTTATAAATTTGAAAGTAAATATTGGGAAGTTGTTGCAAGAAATCAATCCAATCATCACAGTAATCCTCAACTTAGCCAAAAGTGGACTGACTATGTGAAAGAGGTATGTAATGCAGTAGGCGCTGATATCATTACCGGTGATGCAAAATCAATTGATGAATTTGTTGATTTGATTGCTTCTGATAAGACTACAAAAGTTAGGCGCCGCATTAAAGATACATGTTACAATAACTGTGAAGTATTTCCTAACTTTCGCACTTATAACTCAAGTGGCCATGGAAAAAATACCCTAAATGGTTTTGTAAAAGAAAACAATCTACCAAAACAGGGTATCGATAATCGTCCTGTTGAAGAACTGATTGAACAGGGATATGTTGTTTATTGTGCCGCTCAAGGCAATAACAAATCTACATGGGCTCGAGCAATTACTCATGCAACAAAACTTGGTATTCCTGTGTGGTTTATTGGGTATGCTGATAAGCGTGTAGATGACCTGGAACAATTTAGAAAAGATTATATTCAAGAATTTAATGACCAGAAAGAAACCTTCATTCAATTTGCTAAAGATATTTTGGATGATGGTGAATTGAATGAAGATGCTTTTCAGGTAAAACTTGCTGGGTTTATGTCTCAATACGTAAAACCAAATCCCAAAGATAAAGGTCGCCCAACTGAAGTTGGATTGGTTGATATGTATGGATTTACTATCAAGTTTGATCCAGATGGAGAATGTCTGACTCTTTCTCAACCTTATGAGGATGAAGAGGACGATTGATAAACCGTCACAAGGGGTCTTCACCGACCCCTTTTTACTGCTATAATTACTACAGATCAACACATCTCATGGCCACCAAGACCAAAAAACACCTTGTTTCTGTCACTCCAATTAGTTCCAAAGCAAAGAACCGCTTCGTGAATATTATGGGGTCTTTTCATACCTGTGAGGTGGAACAAGAAACTGCTGATAAGTTCTTTCTTGTTTCCTTAAATAAAATGTACTGCTTCTGGATTCAGAAAGAAGGCAACGAACACTGGAAAATTGAAAAATGATTACCACTTGCTATGCTATGATAGAATCTAAGAACAAAGGAGAAATCTCATGAGTTATTACTGGACCACAAAACTGAATGATGCTACAAATCGACGCCTTGAGAAACTTGAAAGCGATGGCATCGAAGTTGACACATCAACCCATCAAGGACGAAAGGTAATTGGTTATAATTATCTTGAACTTGCATTTGATGAATCCACACAATCATGAAATCACTACTACTCGCTGCCGCACTGCTGACTACACCAGTGCTCGCACACAATCACGAGGTCACTGTCAAGACACCAACAACACCAAAGGTATATCGCACATTTACCTATGAAACTCCGTGTGCATTGGATGTCAGTTTGCAGACACAGTTTGACACCTGTAAAGTGGTAGAAACCCGTGAAACTGGTGGAGCTCTTCGCACTCGCAACATTTACTCTAATCGTTTTGGACTCACAATCAAGTCCTGGTTTGATAAGGAGAAAGGTTTTATGACTTGGGATAGTCATAATAAGTTTGCCTACAAGTGGCAATATAGAGTTTCAGGTGTGCAGGATCAGGGTGCCTGGTCAATGGTGATGCCTGGATTTTTACTACAAAATGTATCTTGGGATTGATTGTTAAATAGTATAACTACTATACTGTTTATGGATGAATCACCTGAGGTTAAATGGAATCGTGGTTTAGATTTGTTTATAGAATCCGTGTATAAACCAGATAATGAACTGAGACAGTGCGCTCATAATCAAAAGTGTTATCACGAATTGATGTGGGTCAGAGAGAACGTTCTAGAATATCTTAAAACTTTAAGACGATGACTGCCTATGCTGTCTGGTTTATTATCTTTGCTTGTATTGCCTATCTGATCGCAACAGATGAGAATGTCGCTAAGGCAGTTTATTTTATAGGTAAGATTGTAGATAATAAATTTGCAAGATTTCGTTGGTGGATGATAAACAATCCCAGAACACCCTGGGCACAATATGTAATGTGGAGACGCTCAAATCAACTTGCTAAAGAGTTGATGAATGAGATAGAATCTAAAAATAAATAATCTTACATCTGGAAAATCTTATGCTCTCCACGCAATATAGATTAAGATTAGAAGCAATCTGTGAAAAGATTGTTTTGAAAGAGGAAGTAAGTCTTGAGGATATGATCTGGGCGGAAAAACTTGCAAAGGCAAATCGTTCTGCTGCGACTATACTTCGTCAGGCAAGAAGGAAAGCAGAAAATCCTGATATGGATGCGATGGATGATTTTATGAATCAACTTGATATTGGTGGATTAGGACACGAACGATTTGGTCGCCGTGGTTTTGATAATCCAGATGATCTACACGATTGGTTTAAGCGTGATGAAGATCAAACCGATTGGAGACAGAGGGATTGACTTACGAGGAGTTTATACACAAAGGCACCGAACATTATATGGATATGGTGCGTTTGATTGATATTAAACTCAAATATCGTATGCCTCTTACAGAAGAAGAAAAACAAATCAATGATTACATTATGGAGTTTCAACATAACACCAGAATTAATGAGTTGAGAGATAAGTTTGAGAAGTGCCTGAATGTAGAAGAAGAATGAAACCTTTTGTATTAATCGCTTGCTTTTTACCGATTGCTGTGATATGGTTAGTGATGAAATTATCTCTATGGTTGTCCTCTAGTGT